>Ga0207654_10000432_pt1 | contig 24010 bp, 27 predicted proteins | sample KBSC64metaG_FD_184355 | JGI IMG/M metagenome (GOLD analysis project Ga0207654, IMG submission 184355) | Corn rhizosphere microbial communities from Kellogg Biological Station, Michigan, USA - KBS C6-4 metaG (SPAdes) (version 2) | ecosystem: Host-associated > Plants > Roots > Rhizosphere > Soil...
CGACGCACCGGTGACGTTCCAGAGCACGCGCGAACCCGCCTACGCTGCCGCATTCGCAACGTTACGCAACAGCGGACATGTCTTCCCCTGCTGGTGCAGCCGGGTCGATCTGGAACCGTTCGGCGGCATCCATCGCGTCTGCGTTGCGTCACCCGACGCAGCGCGCGCGCCAGCGTGGCGCCTGCGCGATGACGCCGGCGATTTCGTGATACGCCGGATCGAGGGCTGGTATGCGTATCAGCTCGCCGTGGTGGTGGACGACGCCGAGCAAGGCATCACCGAAGTCGTGCGCGGCGCAGACCTGCTCGATTCCACGCCGCGCCAGATTTATCTGCAACGCCTGCTCGGATTGCCGACTCCGGATTACCTGCATTTGCCACTGGCGCTGGATTCAGATGGCCGCAAGCTGTCCAAGCAGGACCGTGCGCGGCCGGTGGATCGCGACGATCCGCTTCCGGCGCTGCGCGCGGCGTTGGCGTTTCTCGGTCAACGCGTGCCGCACGCGAACGACGCCGCCGGACTGTTGTCGAAAGCCGCCACGGGCTTTGATCTTGCTGCGCTGCAAACGGTGACGAAATCGAGCGCGTGTACAATCGATCCGGATTTCGCATAAACAAAGGAGAACGGCATGACCGCACGCATCGCACTCGTCACCGGCGGCACCGGCGGCATCGGCAGCGCCATCGTCAAGCGCCTGGCTGGCCTGGGTCACAAGGTTGCGACCAATTACCGCGACGAGTCCAAGGCCAAAGCCTGGCAGGCGGCGATGAAGGTGCACGGCGTGGACGCGGTCATCGTGCCCGGCGACGTGTCCTCGCCGGAAGCGGCGGAAAAACTCGTCCACGGCGTCGAAAAGCAACTCGGTTCGATCGACATTCTGATCAACAATGCCGGCATCACGCGCGACACCACGTTTCACAAGATGAGCGCGTTGCAATGGCAGGAAGTGATCAATACGAACCTGAATTCCTGCTTCAACGTCACCCGCCCGGTGATCGACGGCATGCGCAACCGCAAGTGGGGTCGCATCATCCAGATCAGCTCGATCAACGGCCAGAAGGGCCAGTACGGACAGGCCAACTACGCCGCGTCCAAGGCCGGCATGCACGGCTTCACAATCTCGCTGGCGCAGGAAAACGCGAAGTTCGGCATCACCGTGAACACCGTGTCGCCCGGTTACGTGGCCACCGAAATGGTGATGGCCGTGCCCGAAGACGTGCGCAACAAGATCGCCGCGCAGATTCCTGTCGGCCGCCTGGGCGAGCCGGACGAAATCGCCTACGCGGTATCGTTTTTCGTCAACGAAGAGGCACGCTGGGTTACGGGCGCCAACTTGGCGATCAATGGGGGCCAATACATGGGCTGGTAGGGTCCCGAACCCTACCGCGCTGCCGCAAATTCTGCTAACTTTGCCGCATGGCACAAGTTCGCGTCATCAAGAAATACCCGAATCGCCGTCTGTACGACACCGAGATTTCGAGCTACATCACGCTCGAGGAAGTGCGGCAGCTCGTGATCGACGGCGAAGACTTCGAGGTGCGCGACGCCAAGTCCGGTGAAGACCTCACCCGCTCGGTGCTGCTGCAGATCATCGCCGAGCACGAGCAAACCGGGCAACCGATGTTCACGACGCAACTGCTGTCGCAGGTCATCCGCTTCTACGGCGATTCCATGCAGGGTTTCATGGGCTCGTACCTGGAAAAGAGCTTGCAAATCTTCCTCGACCAGCAGGGCAAGTTCCGCAGCCAGCTCAACAACATCCTCGGGCAGACGCCGTGGTCGATGTTGAACGACATGACCGAGCGCAACCTGGATTTGTGGAAATCGGTACAGGAAGGCTTCCTCAACGCCGCAGCCGGCAAGGCCGACCACAATTCGGCCACGGGCAAGTCGTCCAAATCCTGATTGGCGGCGTTTGACAGAGCCGACGTCGCCGCCTACCATCGCGCGCCTGTTGCGCCGCACCACACCATGCGGTGCGCAAATACCTCCTGAGGAATCATCATGAGCAAGCGCGTTGCGCTCGTTACCGGCGGCATCGGCGGTCTCGGCACGGAAATCTGCAAGTATCTGGCGCGCTCCGGTCGCACCGTGGTGGCGGCGGACTTGGCCAGCCGCGCCGAGCGCGTGGCGGAGTTCGGCAAGGAAGTCGCCGAGTTCGGCGAGCATATCCGCTTCGAGCCGATCAACGTCGGCGATTTCGACGGCTGCACGCAGACACTCAAGGACATCGAAGCCAAATACGGCGCGATCGACATCCTGGTCAATGCCGCCGGCATCACGCGCGACACCACGCTGCGCAAGATGAATCAGCAGCAGTGGAACGACGTGCTCGACATCAACCTCGGCGGCGTGTTCAACACCTGTCGCGCGGTGGTCGAAGGCATGAGCGAACGCGGCTTCGGCCGCATCGTCAACATCTCGTCGGTGAACGGCCAGACCGGGCAGTTCGGCCAGACCAATTATTCCGCCGCCAAGGCCGGCATGCACGGCTTTACCATGGCGTTGGCGCGCGAAGTCGCGCGCAAGGGCGTTACCGTCAACAGCGTCTCCCCGGGCTACTGCCGCACCGCGATGGTCGCGGCGATCGCGGAAAACGTGCGCAGCCAAATTATTGCTGCCATTCCGGTAGGACGCCTCGGCGAGCCGAGCGAGATAGCGCGTGTCGTCGATTTCCTGTGCGCCGACGAATCCGGCTTCATCACCGGCGCAAACATTCCGGTGAACGGCGGGTATTTTATGGATTTCTGACGGGTCACCAGTTGTAGCCGTCGGAAAAAATCACGTCGCCGCCGAAGTTGTTCAGCACACAGTCTTGTGAAGTGTAGACCGTGCCGATTGGCATTACGTCGAAATCGCTCAAGGCGATGCCGAACAAGGCATGCGAGTCGATGCCCAGATCATTCCACGCCTTGACCGAAAACATGCCGTCGTCGGCGATCAACGGAACACTGCCGCCGTCGGCGAGAAACATGCCGTATTTCTGCAGCGTGCGCAGAATCACTTGAACGTCCGGATTGCTGCTGAAGGTGCTCACAGTCTTGCCACCGCCGAATGTAGATTTCAAACGCAGACGGGCACCATAGGGAATCGCATTCGATGGACCCGTCGGCCCGCCATAGTGGCTTGCCGGATGCACGTACGAGCCAGTGCGCATCCGCGGATTCGGCAGGGCGAATCGCAACGCGTGGCCGAGATCGCCATTCGTCACCAAGGACGCCGCGTAAACATCGTCCGGCGTGAACAGCATCGTACCGATCGGGAACCCTGCTGCATCCGCACTGGTGCAGCCATCGCCGCGTTGATTCGATGGGTAGACCAGATTCAAATGCCATTTCAGCATGCAGGTCGAATGCAGCCCACTGGCGTCAACGCCTGTTTGATAGGACTCGTATAGCGTGTTGCCAAGCACGACCGACAGATGGCAATCATCGCTGCCGTAATTGCACGACGCATAGTCAGACACACCTTCCACGGCGCCGATCGCCGGCACCGGAAACAGATATCCGGTTTCGCAATCCGGCAGGAAATAGCCGGCGTTTTCCGCCAACGGCTGATTCGTGAAGCCGGCCCAAGAGGCGTACAGCAGGTGCATCGAGAAATCCAGCTGGAACGACGTACTGCCAGTCCCCCAACCGATGCTTGCCGTTGTCATCGCGCTTGAATTGAGATCTGGCGTAACGCCGGAAATATTCTGATTCCAGATTGCGCCAGGAGGGAAATGCGCATGCTCGCGCGGCGGTGGCGTCTGCGTGAATGCGAAGTGCATAGGCAGCATCCACAAGATCGCGAGAGCAAAAATGCGCATATCTGTCTCTGCGTAAACGGCCCGCGCAACCCTACCCCGCATACTGTAATCATCTCGTGCAAGGCATCACAGTTTCCGCGCTACCACATCAAATCCGCCGGCACGTCGTCCTCGCCCGCCGCGTGCGGATCGCACAGCAGTACCAGAGCGTCGGGTTCGATTGCCTGCGCTGCAAGCGCGACTTCACGCGTGACGAGCAGATAGCGCCCGGCCAGTTGCGCCACCGCCAGTTCGCCGCCGTTGAGACGTCCCAGTTGCTCGGCGGTGCAATAGATGCGGCGAATCTTGTTGCCGTGCGGGAAATGCCGCGGCACGTCGGCGTCGGCGGCATTGAGCGACTTGCCCGCGAGCAGCGCGGCCAATTTCTGCTTGCGCTCCTTCCTCTCGCGCGCGATGCGCTCGGCCTCACGTTGCGCCCGCTCGCGTTCCGTGCGCTCGACGTTCGCGCGCTGCGCGTACGCGCGCGCAAGGTCGATCTCCGCTTCCTTGCGCTTCGGCGGCTGGGGCCTGGAGTGTGCGGCAACCGGCGTTTTTTTCGCGGCGGGTTTCGGCTGCTCCTTCGGCTTTGCGGCGAACCCGGCTTTGAGCAATTGGTCGCGTAGTGATTCCGACATGGCTGTTTATTTGAAACGCACTAATAATGTGGAGGTGGCGGTTCGTCCTGCGCATCGTGCGATAGTGCCGCATTGACGCGACCCAACTCACCGCGAAACTGCGCGATCTCGCGCTGCAATTCGATCAGGATGCGATCCTGCGCGGCGACGGTTGCATCCAGTGACTGCACGGTCTGATCCAGAAACGCGATGCGCGTTTCCAGTTCGGTCAGGCGTTGTTCGAGCAACACATTCATCTCACAAACGCCCATCGGTCGCGTCGGCCGGCAACAGATATTTCACGTCGTAGATCACCGCATTGGCTTTGGCGAAGGCGCGCACGCCGGCGCTGCCCAGTTCGCGAAACTGGCGATGCGCCACCGCCAGCACAATAGCGTCGTAGGCGCCTTGCGCAGGCGCGGCTATGGGACGAATGCCGCACTCGCGCTCGCATTCGTCCTTGTCCGCCCACGGATCGAACACGTCCACCCGCGCATGGCAGGCGCGCAACTCGTCCACGATTTCGCGCACGCGCGTATTGCGCAAATCCGGGCAGTCTTCCTTGAACGCGATGCCGAGCACAAGGATGCGGCTGCCGACAACGTTGATTTGCTTGAGCGCCATCAGGCGCAGGATTTGCGCGACGACATGCGCGCTCATGCCCTCGTTGATGCGGCGCGCGGCGCTGATGAGTTCCGGATAATGCCGTGCCTCGCTGGCCTTGTGGATCAGATAATACGGATCCACGCCGATGCAGTGACCGCCGACCAGGCCGGGCCGGAATTTGAGGAAATTCCACTTCGTGCCAGCGGCTTCAAGCACGGCTTCGGTATCGATGCCGAGCTTGCCGAAAATCAGTGCTAGCTCGTTGACCAGCGCGATGTTGACATCGCGCTGTGTGTTCTCGATGGCCTTCGCCGCCTCGGCCACGCGGATGCTCGGCGCGCGATGCGTGCCAGCGCGCACGATGCGCCGGTACAGCGCATCGACGAACTCCGCCGCTTCCGGCGTGGAACCCGAGGTGACCTTGACGATGTCGGCCAAGCGCCGCTGCTTGTCGCCGGGATTGATGCGCTCCGGGCTGTAGCCGACGAAAAAGTCGGCATTGAAGCGCAGACCCGACGCACGTTCGAGCACTGGCACGCAGATTTCTTCCGTCGCGCCCGGGTACACGGTGGACTCGTAGATCACCACGTCGCCGCGCTTGAGCGACGCGCCAATCGTCTCGCTCGCGGATACGAGCGGCGACAGATCCGGCATCTTGTGCGGCGTCACCGGCGTGGGCACGGCGACGATGGTTACATTGCAATTTTTCAGCAACGCCGCATCCGCGCTGAAGCGCAGATGTTTTGCGGATGCCAATTCCGTCGCGTCGGTTTCGCCGGTGCAGTCGTGTCCGGATTCTAATTCGGCGACGCGCGCAGCATTACGGTCGTAACCCAGGGTCGGGAATTCGCGACCGAGCGCGACCGCGAGCGGCAGGCCGACATAGCCCAGGCCGATCACGCCGATGCGCGCGTCGTCGAGTGCCAGGGAAAAACTCATGCGTGCGCGTCCACGCCACGCACACTGCGGCCGCGACCGATGCCGTAGTAGGCCAAGCCCGCACCTTCCACCGCCGCCGGCTCGTAGATATTGCGGCCGTCGAAAACCGCCGGCGTGCGCAGCATGGACTTGATGCGCGCGAAATCCGGACTCCAGAACGCCTTCCACTCCGTGACCACGATCAGCGCGTCGGCACCCTGCAGCGCGGCGTACATCTCGTCGCACAACGCAAGATCCGCGCGCTCGCCGAAGATGCGCCCCGCTTCATCGCGCGCTTCCGGATCGAACGCGCGCACCTTCGCACCGGCGGACCACAATTGTTCCAGCAGGCGCCGGCTCGGCGCCTCGCGCATGTCGTCGGTATTCGGCTTGAATGCGAGCCCCCACAGGGCAATCGTCTTGCCCGCGAGCTTGCCGGCGAAATGCCGGCTCAGCAGCTCAAAGAGTTTTTCCTTCTGATTGCGGTTCACGGTTTCAACCGCATCGAGTACGCGCGCCTCGTAGCCGTGGCTGCGCGCGATGCGCTCCAGCGCTTGCACATCCTTTGGGAAACACGAGCCGCCGTAACCGGCGCCGGGATAGATGAAGGAATAGCCGATGCGTGGATCCGAACCGATGCCGTGGCGCACCAGCTCGATGTCGGCGCCGACGCGCTCGGCGATGTTCGCCATCTCGTTCATGAAACTGATCTTGGTCGCCAGCATCGCGTTGGCGGCGTACTTGGTCAGCTCGGCCGAACGCGTATCCATCAAAACAATGCGTTCGTGATTGCGGTTGAACGGCGCGTACAAGGCCTTCAACTGTTCGATCGCGCGCGCACTGTTCGAGCCAACGACGATACGGTCCGGACGCATGCAGTCCTTGACCGCGTCGCCCTCTTTCAGGAATTCGGGATTGGAGACGACGTCGAACGCGTGCTTCGCGCCGCGCGCCGCGAGTTCGGTGGCTATGGTTTCGCGCACGCGGTCGGCTGTGCCGACCGGCACGGTGGACTTGTTCACGACCACGCGGTAGCCGTCGATGTGCGCGCCGATGCTGCGCGCGACGGTCAGAACGTGCGACAAGTCAGCGCTGCCGTCCTCGTCCGGGGGCGTGCCGACCGCGATGAACAACATCTGGCCGTGGGCGATGCCCCGCGCGGCATCCGTGGTGAATTTCAGGCGCCCGGCGGCACGGTTCGCTTCGACGAGTTCGGCCAGGCCCGGTTCGTAAATCGGCATCTTGCCGCGTTCCAGGTCGGCAATCTTCGCCGCGTCCACGTCCACGCAGACGACGTCGTTGCCGACTTCGGCCAGACACGTTCCGGTTACAAGACCCACATAGCCGGTGCCGAACAGGGTAATCCGCATCGAAAATACCGCGTGCCAGGAAGAATGCGCATTGTACCAAGCCGCAGAAACGAAAAAGGCGCGGTTGCCCGCGCCTTCTCGTCCACATTTCAAACCGTGCTTATTCCTTCTGCTGGCCCGGTGTCGCCGGCTTGGCCGCTTCGGGCTTGTCGATGCTGATCAGGGTGACGTCGAAAATCAATGTTGCGTCCGGGCCGATCTGCGGCGGACCGTGCTCGCCATAAGCCAGCTTGGCCGGGATGACGAACTTGTACTCGGAGCCGACCGGCATCAGCTGCAGGCCTTCGGTCCAGCCCGGAATCACGTTCGCGAGCGGAAACTTGGCCGGCTGGCCGCGCTTGATCGAGCTGTCGAACTCGGTGCCGTCGATCTTGGTGCCGACATAGTTTACGGTGACGCTGTCGGTCTTGGTCGGCTTGGCGCCCGTGCCCTGCTTGACCACCTCATACTGCAAGCCGGAAGCGGTGACTTTCACGCCCTTCTTGGCTTTGTTCTTGGCGAGAAACTCATCGCCGGCCTTCTGGTTGGTTTCGGCTTCGGCTTTCATCTTGGCCTGCTGTTCGCCGCGCAGTTTTTCCATGAACTCCTGGCGCACGGCCAGCGCTTCGGGTTCGGTCAAGGTGGTCTTCTCGCCCTTGAGCGTGGCTTCCAGCGCCTGGATCACGGTTTTGACGTCGATGTCGTCCTTGATCGAACCCAGGCCACGGCCCACGTCCATGCCGACCATGTAGCTGTATTCGGCCTTCTTGTCGCCCTTGAACTTGGCGTCGATGGCGGCCTTGTCCGCGGCAGGCGCCGCAGCAGCCGCGGGCGCGGCATGCGCAGTCGCGGCATGCGCGGCCGGCTTGGTGTCGGCGGCGCCGGCGGAACCGGCGGCGAGCGCGGCGGCAACGGCCGCGGCAGTCAGGGTCTTGCGCAAAAACTTCGTCATGTGTGCTCCTGGATGGATGGTATCGCCGATCGCGCGGCATGCCTGGGAATCTTGGCGGCCGCGTATTGTGCGGTTCCGGACCGCCGAAGGCAAACGGGTTTGGCTTGGACTGCAATGAGTCGACAGGGTTCCCTGCCAGGTACGCTAAAATTGCCGGATGATCCGATTCGACCGCCTTACCCTGCGCCGCGGGCCGCTTGTCCTGCTCGAAAACGTCGACCTGGCCCTGCACGCCGGCTGGCGCGTGGGCATTACTGGCCGCAACGGCGCAGGCAAATCGAGCCTGCTCGCCCTTGTCGCCGGCGAACTGGCGCCGGACGCCGGCCATTTCGAGCGTCCGGCCAACTGGTCCATGGCCTGGGTGCGGCAGGAAGTCCCCGCGCTGCAAACCACGGCGCTGGATTACGTGCTCGACGGCGACGTCGAACTGCGCACCATCGAGCGCGACTTGGTCGTTGCCGAAAACGCCCACGACGGCATGGCCATCGCACACCTGCACGAGCGCCTGCTTGCCATCGACGGCTATGCGGCGCCCTCACGCGCGGGTGCGTTGCTGCATGGCCTGGGCTTCGCTTCCGGCGACGAGAATCGCCGCGTCGCGGAATTCTCCGGCGGCTGGCGCATGCGCCTGAATCTGGCGCAGGCACTGATGTGCCGCTCGGACTTGTTGCTGCTCGACGAGCCGACCAATCACCTGGATCTGGACGCTGTGCTCTGGCTGCAGGACTGGCTGGCGCACTATCCCGGCACCCTGCTGCTGATCTCGCACGACCGCGAGTTCATCGACGCCGTGGTCACGCACGTGATGGCCATCGCGGATCGCCGCGCGGACTTGTTCGCCGGCGACCTTAGCGGCTACGAGCGCAAGCGTGCCGAGCAGCTCACGCAGCAATCCGCCGCCTTCGAGAAACAGCAGCGCGAACGCGCACACCTGCAACGCTTCGTCGATCGCTTCCGCGCGCAGGCCACCAAGGCGCGCCAAGCGCAGAGCCGCATCAAGGCACTGGAACGCATGGTCGACATCGCGCCGATCCGCGCCGCCTCAACGATCCAGTTCGAGTTCCGCGAACCCGCACGCCTGCCCGCGCCCTTGCTCAAGCTCGACGCCACCGCCGCCGGTTACGGCGAACGCCGCGTGCTCGAGGACATCACGCTGATTCTCGCCCCCGGCGACCGCATCGCCCTGCTCGGCGCCAACGGTGCGGGCAAGTCCACGCTGGTCAAACTGCTTGCCGGGCAGATCGCGCCGCTCGCGGGCGAGCGCATCGCGGCGAAGGATCTGGCCATCGGTTATTTCGCCCAGCATCAGCTCGAACAACTGGATTCTTCCGCCTCGGCGGTCGCGCATCTGCTGCGACTGGAGCCGGCACTGGGCGAAAAAGCCGCACGCGATTTCCTCGGCGGATTCGGCTTCGCCGGCGAGCGCGCATTGGAGCCTGTCGCGCCGTTTTCCGGCGGTGAAAAGGCGCGACTGTGCCTGGCGCTGACGGTTTTCCAGCGTCCGAATCTTTTGCTGCTCGACGAACCGACCAATCATCTGGATCTCGACATGCGCGAGGCGTTGACCGAGGCGCTGAACGATTTCGCCGGCGCCGTGGTGTTGGTCGCGCACGATCGTGCCCTCATCCGCGCCTGCTGCGACACGCTACTGCACGTCGGCGGCGGTCGCGTCGCGCCGTACTCGGGCGATCTGGACGACTACGCGCGGCAGGTGATGCGCGCCGCGAATTCCAATTCGACCACGGGCGAAAAGCCCGCATCCGGCGGCAAGCGCCAGGACGATCGCCGCACTCGCGTGGACGAACGTGCACGCCTGGCGCCGCTGAAACAGGAAGTGCAGCGTCTGGAAAAGCGCATCGCGCAGGTAGAAGCCGACAAGCGCAAGGCCGACGTCTGCCTGAACGATCCGGCCTTGTATGAGGCCGATTCGTCCTCGCACTTGCAGGAATTGACCCGCAAGGTCGGCAGTCTGGCATCCGAATTGGCCGATCTGGAAGCCCGCTGGCTGGCGGCGCACGAGGAGCTGGAACGGGCTATTTAAGCCGATTTTGATTTGGTGCTTGACAAGTCTTGCCTAGGTGTTATACTTTGATACAACACTAGCACGACAGTTCACCAAGAGGAGTCCACCATGAACCTGCAAGCCCTGCTGATCCGCGCCAGCGTTTCGATCGCAGCCGGTCTGGCATTGACGGCCGCCATCGCGTTCGACCACCCCACGAAAGTGGCCGCTGCCGTTACGCCAGTCATCACCCGCATCGCCCCGGCGACGGCATCCGCCGCAGCGCCGGTGATGCTGCCCACCATCCATGTACGCCCGAGCGCGAACCAGCGCTTCGCCGTGGCGGTTTCGGCCACCTCCGCCGGAACCAGCGAAATCGTCCCGGCCGTGTACCAGACGAATGATGCCAATGCCACGAGCGCCGTGTCCGGACTGCGCATGGACATGCCCTATTATTCTTTCGGCAAGGTCCTGCCCCGGGTCGGCAGCAAGGAATGAGCATGGCCATCACCTGGAACGACAACGCCCCGATCTATCGTCAACTGCGCGACCGCGTGGTGGCGATGATCCTGGACGGCGCGCTGAAGCCGGGCGACGCCCTGCCATCGGTACGCCAGGTGGCGGCCGATTTCCAACTCAACCCGATCACGGTGTCGAAGGGATATCAGGAACTCGTGGACGAACAACTCGTGGAAAAACGCAGGGGACTTGGCATGTATGTCACCGATGGCGCACGCGCGGCGCTGATGAAATCCGAACGCGAACACTTTCTGCGCGAGGAATGGCCCGCGCTGATGGCGCGCATCCAGCGCATGAACCTGGATCTGCCAACGCTGTTCAAACACGCGACACCCACGGGAGAAAAATCATGACAGCCGTCGTGCAGGCAAAAGGACTGTCCAAGCGCTACGGCAACACGGTGGCCCTGGACAACGTGAATCTGGACATCCAGCCCGGCCGCATCGTCGGCCTGGTCGGGCCGAACGGCGCCGGCAAGACCACGGCGCTCAAAGCCATCCTAGGACTGGCCGAATTCGACGGATCGCTGTCCGTGCTTGGCCTCGATCCGCGCACGCATCGCACCGAGCTGATGCAACAGGTGTGCTTCATCGCCGACGTGGCCGTGTTGCCGCGCTGGCTGCGCGTGGGCGATGCGGTGGATTTCGTCGGCGGCGTGCATCCGCGCTTCTCGCGCGAGAAATGCGAGAAGCTTCTCGCACGCACCAAGATCAAGCCGACCCAGCGCGTGCGTGAGCTGTCCAAGGGCATGATCGTGCAGTTGCACCTGGCCCTGGTCATGGCCATCGACGCCAAGCTGCTCATCCTCGACGAACCGACCCTGGGCCTGGACATCCTCTACCGCAAGGAGTTCTACAACAACCTGCTCAGCGATTATTTCGACGAGCAGAAAACCATCCTTGTGACCACGCATCAGATCGAAGAGATCGAACACATCCTCACCGATCTGCTGTTCATCAAGGAAGGCAAGATCGTGCTCGACGCGACCATGGACGATGTCAGCGAGCGCTTCGCCGAAGTCATGGTCAATCCGGACAAGGCCGATGCGGCACGCGCGCTCAAGCCGCTGTACGAGCGCCAGATCTTCGGCAAGTCGATTTTCCTGTTCGACGGCATCGACAAGACGCGCCTGGCGGAACTGGGCGAATTGCACAAACCGAGCGTCGCCGATCTGTTCGTCGCGACCATGAAAGGAACGTACGCATGAACGCCATCACTCCTTCGAGCAAATTCCTCTGGCAGGTCAAGCGCGAATACTGGGAACACCGCGGCGGATTCCTGTGGACGCCGCTGATCATCGCAGCGGTCATGCTCGCGTTCATGGCGATGGCGCTGGTCACCGCCGAATTCACCGCGCACCAGCATGGCTTCACGATGAATGGAATCCATATCGATCAACTTGCCAGCCACATCGATGCCGATGCGATGGCGAAATTCCAGGGCGCGCTCGACGTCGGTCTGATCACGATGGGCATGCCGATCCGCATCGCCCTGTTCGTGGTCGTGTTCTTTTACGCGCTCGGTGCGCTGTACAACGATCGCGCCGACCGCAGCGTGCTGTTCTGGAAATCGCTGCCGTTGTCGGATACGCAAACCGTGCTCGCGAAAGTAACTGCGGGAATCGTCCTCGCGCCGGCGCTGGCGGTGTTGGGCATGATCGTGCTGCAACTCGGTTTCCTGATCCTGTTCACGCTGTACGCGGCCGTGCACGGCATCAATGCCCTGCCGTATCTGTGGTCGCCGACGCACCTCGTCGCAATGTGGGTCAAACTCGCCGTGCTGATCCCGGTCAACGCGCTGTGGGCGCTGCCGACGATGGGCTGGCTGCTGTTGTGCTCGGCTTATGCGCGCTCCAAGCCGTTTCTGTGGGCGGTGATGCTGCCGATCGTCACCGGCGTGATGATCACCTGGATGCAACTGATGCAGTCGTTCTCCCTGCACAGCGGCTGGTTCTGGACCCATGTCGTCGGCCGCCTGCTGCTCAGCCTGATTCCGGAAAGCTGGATCAATCTCGACAGCCTGCGCGCGCTTGATCATGCCGGTGCCGATCCGTCGATCGCGCTGAGCAACCTGCTTTCGTTCGGCGCCATCGCCGACCAGTTAGCCTCGCCGAATTTCCTGATCGGCGTCGCCGCCGGCGCGATGATGATCGCCGCGGCAATCTGGCTGCGCCGCTCGCGCGTCGAGGCTTACGCATAATCGTTGGAGGTGTGACCATGGGCAAAATGAAAATCCTGTGCATCGCCGCGGTATCTGTCGCCGCCGCCGGCTGCGGCCGGGACAGCGACTCGGTATTCCAGCACCTGAGCGTGCTCAACGACACCAGCATCGCGGTGCATGCGCACGCCGGTGCCGACGCCATCGTGTCGGCGCGTGGCGAACTGGTCATCGACGGCAAGCCGGTCGCCCTGGACCCGGCGCAATCGCAAATCGTCACGCGCTATTTCGCGAGCGCCATGGCGCTGCGCAGCGATGCCGTGAAAACCGGCGCCGCAGGGGCCTCGACGGCGGCGACGGCCATCGCCAGCGTTGCCGTGGGACTCGCCTCGGGAAATCCCGATTCGATCGATGCGAAGGTGAATGCCAGCGCCGCGAAAGTCGATGCGGCTGCGAACAAGGTCTGCGTCGATCTGCAGGAACTGGCAAAGGCGCAAGACGATCTCGCCGCCGCGCTGCCGCAATTCAAACCCTACGCGACGATAGCCGCGCATGAAGTGAACGACTGCAAATCCGATTGATGAACTACGCAGGCCGCCGTCGCGGCGGCCTGCGCGAAATCCGGTTACTTCACAGTAACTACTTCACGGTATCGGACAGTACCTTGTAGACGTTGCCGCCCTGGTTCTGGATGCCGACCTGGCCCAGATCCAGCGAACCGTCGAGCCAGTAGCGCGCAAGCTGTCCGCCGGCGCGTCGAACCACCAACGCCGCGCCTTGCCCGGTGTAGATCGTGTCGGCCTGACGCAGATTCGAAGGCTTGAGCGTGTCGGCAACGGCGCGACCATCCGCGTACTGATCCTGCAGCGACTTACGCGCCGCCGAACCATCCGCCGGGATCGTCGCCGCGAACATGCCGCCGCCGCGCGAGCGCAGCACCGGCGCCGCGTTCGCATCGATCGCACGCAGCACCTTGTAGCGGCCCTCGCCGTTCGGCGATAGCTCGATGCGATCCAGATTCAAGTCGCCCTGCAGCCAATAGAACTGCAGGCGTGAACTGCCGCGGCGCACGACGCCGCGCAGATCGCCATCGACATACACCACATCGCCCGTCAGCAACTGCGCGACCTGCAAGTCGCCATCGGCTGGGCGGCCTTCGTTGAGATTCTTCAGCATGCCGTTGCGTGTCGCTTCGCGTTTGTCCGCGATGGCTTTTTCCGCAGCAGCCTTTTCCGCAGCAGCCTTTTCCGCAGCCGCCTTCTCGGCGGCGGCCTTCTCCGCAGCCGCCTTGTCTGCCGCGGCTTTTTCGGCAGCGGCCTGCTCTGCGGCAGCCTTGTCCGCAGCAGCTTTCGCGGCGGCGGCTTTCGCGGCTGCCGCTTGCGCGGCTGCTTGCTCAGCCGCTGCTTTTTCCTGCGTCGCTTTTTCTTCGGCGGCCTTTTGCGCGGCAGCCCGCTCGGCTGCGGCCTTTGCCGCCTGCGCGTCGGGCGATGGCGCGGCCGCCTTGGCCGGCGCGGCATCGACCATTTTTACCAGCACGTTTTCGAAAAACCCGTTGCTGGACTTGATCGCCACGTCCGCGGCGGCGGCGTGCAGTTTGGCCGCCACCTTGGCCTGCCAGTAATCCGGCGCGGTGACTTCCAACGTCTTGCCGGCCGCGGCGGCTTGCTGCGCGATGCCCGCAAGCTTGGCGTCGCCGGCGCCGGAGAGGAAATCCTTGCCGCTGACATCGACCTGCTGGGCCAGCGCCGCGCCTGCGAAGAACAATGCCGCCAATGGAATAAATTTATACATTTTCATGTCAAATACCTTGTCGATACACCCTGTTGAAAATCAGCCTGTAAAAATCGGCCTGTAGAAAACCGGTTTGCGAGTCTGCCACCGCGCAGCGCCGGCGCAAGTGACTTTCGGCACGTCAACCGCCGGATGAGCCACCGTGCACGCCACCTTCCGTCAGCGCCATCGGATCGAGCAATTTCTTCAGTTTCGCCTTCGGCAGACCCGTGGTTTCCAGCGCCACGTCGAGAATCGGCCGCCCTTGTTTGTACGCCTGCTTGGCCGTGGCCGCGCCCTTGTCGTAGCCGATCACGGCATTGAGCGCCGTGACCAGAATCGGATTCTTGTCCAGCGCTTGCCTGATCTTGTCTTGGCGCACCTTGAAGCCAGCGATCGCCTTGTCGGCGAGCAGGCGCGAGGTATTCGCCAGAATCCCGATACTTTGCAGCAAGTTCAATGCCACCACCGGCAGCATCACGTTGAGCTGGAAATTGCCGGACTGGCCGGCAATCGTGATCGTGGCGTCGTTGCCGATGACCTGCGCACAGACCATCGCCATCGCCTCGGGAATCACCGGATTGACCTTGCCCGGCATGATCGACGAGCCCGGCTGCAGCGCCGGCAATTCGATTTCGCCGATGCCCGCCAGCGGGCCGGAATTCATCCAGCGCAAATCATTCGCGATCTTCATCAACGAAACCGCGAGCGTCTTCAACTGGCCGGACAACTCCACCGCGGCATCTTGCGAGGACATGCCCTCGAAGAAATTTTCGGACGATTCGAATCTCACGCCGGTCAGCTTCGTCAGTTCTTTGCAAATTGCTGGGCCAAGCTTCGCGTCTGCATTGATGCCGGTGCCCACCGCCGTGCCGCCCTGCGGCAGTTTGCGCACGCGCTTGAGCGCATCGTCGAGGCGTTCGATGCCAGAAGAAATTTGCGCCGACCAGCCGCCAAGTTCCTGACCGAATGTCACCGGCATCGCGTCCATCAGGTGCGTGCGGCCGGTCTTGGCGACCTTGCTCAATTCCTTCGCGCGCTTGTCGAGTGTCTTCTTCAGATGCGCCAGCGCCGGCAACAATTGTTCGGACACGGTGAGCGCGGCGCTGACATGCACGGCGGTCGGGATCACATCATTCGAGGATTGGCCGTTGTTGACGTCGTCGTTCGGATGCACTTTCGTGCCGGCCCGCGCGCACAGATGCGCGATCACCTCGTTCGCATTCATGTTGCTCGATGTTCCGGAACCGGTCTGGAACACGTCGATCGGGAACTGCGCGTCGAACTCGCCGGAAGCGACGCGTTCGGCCTGCTTGCGGATCGCCTTGGCCTTGTTTTTCGCCAGATGGCCGAGGTCGGCATTGGCCTGCGCGGCGGCAGACTTGATCAAGCCGAGCGCGCGGATGAACTCGCGCGGCATGGTCAGACCCGAGATCGGGAAGTTGTCCACGGCGCGCTGGGTCTGCGCGCCCCACAGCGCGGCGGCGGGGACTTTCAATTCGCCCATGCTGTCGCGCTCGATGCGGAAATCGGCCATCGAAAAACTCCGGGTTTTGCGGGATTCGAGCCGGCGATTATAGCGCCCCGGTGTATCATTCGCGCTTTGCCGCCGACCGAGCCCGCCATGCCGCTTTCGCCGCTCACCGCCCTGTCGCCACTGGACGGCCGTTACGCCGGAAAAGTCGAAGGGTTGCGGCCGATTTTCAGCGAGGCAGGCCTGATGCGGCGGCGCGTCGTGGTTGAAGTCCGCTGGCTCCTGGAACTGGCCGGCGAAAAGGCCATCGTCGAACTCGGCACCCTGCCCGCCGGCGCGCGACAATTCCTCACGACGTTGGCCGATGGCTTTTCGTTGCAGGACGCCGAGCGCATCAAGGCGATCGAGGCGACGACGAATCACGACGTCAAGGCGGTCGAATATTTCATCAAGGAAAAAATCGGCGACCATGCCGATCTGGCGAAAGCGAAAGAATTCGTCCATTTCGCCTGCACCTCCGAGGACATCAACAACCTCGCCTATGCGCTGATGTTGCGCGACGCGCGCGACGGCGTGCTGCTGTCGATGCTCGACAAGCTGACTCACACGCTACGCCAGATGGCGCATGCGCTGGCCGCGCAGCCGATGCTGTCGCGCACGCACGGGCAAACCGCCTCGCCGACCACGCTGGGCAAGGAAATCGCCAATGTCGTCGCGCGCCTGGAACGCCAGCGCAAGCAAATCGCTGCCGTGGAACTCACCGGCAAGATCAACGGCGCGGTCGGCAACTACAACGCGCATGTTGTGGCGTATCCGGAAGTGGATTGGCCGGCGCTGTCCAAGCGTTTCGTCGAATCGCTCGGACTCGCGTGGAATCCGTATACCACGCAGATCGAACCGCACGATTGCATCGCGGAACTCTGCGACGCGATGCGTCGCGCCAACGTCATCCTGATCGACTTCTGCCGTGACGTCTGGGGCTACGTTTCGCTCGGTTATTTCAAGCAGGCGCTGAAGCCCGGCGAAGTCGGCTCCTCGACCATGCCGCACAAGGTCAACCCGATCGACTTCGAAAACGCCGAGGGCAACTTCGGCATCGCCAATTCTCTATTTGTACACTTTGCGGAAAAATTGCCGATCAGCCGCTGGCAGCGCGATCTGACCGATTCCACCGTGCTGCGCGCGCTCGGCACCGCATTCGGACACACCCAGATCGCACTCGACTCGCTATTGCGCGGACTGGCCAAACTCAATCCGAATCCCGAGCGCATCGCAGCGGACCTGGATGCAAGCTGGGAAGTGCTCGCCGAAGCGGTGCAAACCGTGATGCGTCGCTACGGTCTGCCCGAACCTTACGAGCAACTCAAGTCGCTGACTCGCGGCCAGGGCATCACGCGCGAATCGATGCGCGCGTTTATTGAAGGTCTGGCTCTGCCTGCGGATGCCAAGAAACGCCTGCTCGCGCTCACTCCGGCGACATACACGGGACTGGCTGGCGACTTGGCGGCGAAGATTTGAGCCTAGTGTTCGAACACCGCACCGATCCGCTGCTGCCGCGTCGCAAGTTTTTCGGACGTTTGGCGCGCTGCGCAACCATCGGCGCAGGCTTGATCGTCGTTTCGCTGGTCATCGGGATGCTCGGCTACCACATCCTCGAAAATCTTTCGTGGCTGGATGCGTTCGTGAACGCCTCAATGTTGCTCGGCGGTATGGGCCCGGTCGACCCGGTACGGACGACAGGCGGCAAGCTGTTTGCGGGATTCTACGCGCTGTACTGCGGCTTCATGGTGATCGCGATCGCCGGCATCATCTTCGCGCCCATCGTGCACCGGTTCCTGCACCGGTTTCATCTGGAGCACAGCCGGGCGGAGTGATGACGCTTCGGCTCGCGCAAATTACTCGACAGATGCGTAAAGCCCAACGCCAAGCACCGCGGAGTACCGGTCGAAATCCTTGTCCGTGGTGAACACCGGAATCTTGCGCCGCAGGGCGACAGCGCAGAGCAGAAAATCCGTATTCGAACCTTGCACGCCACGCTCGCGGCAGCGGTTGTAACAAACGGCCGCTTGCTCGAAATCGGCTTCGTGCAAAGACTCATCCGGGAACGCCCGCAAATGTTCGCGCAGCGCATCGAACTGCGCCTTGTCGCGGATTCCCGATAGCAGTTCCTGGCGCACCGGCCCAACCATCAGCACGCGGCCTTCGCGGATCAGTTCCGTGAGCGCCCGCACTTCGACTCCGGCGCGTGCCGGCTTGCGGCGCAAGGCCAGCGACCACACCGAGGTATCGACCAGCACGTTCACCGTTTCGCGCGCCGCTGCTTCTTGTAGTCGTAGCGCGGATCGACATCGACCTTGCCGAACAGGGCGACGACGCCGAGCTGCTGGCGTCGGCGGATATATTCGGCCAGCGCCTCGTTCACCGTCGCCTTTTTGGTGCGGTGACCGCCCGCGCGCAGCGCCTGTTCGAGCAGGTGTTCGTCGATAGCGAGGTTGGTTGCCATGTGTGGATTCTTACACAGTTCGTGACACAAAACAAATACACGTCACCTAGTCGCAGCGCTAGGTGCCGATCAACCCACCCGCCAGCGCGATGCGGTACAACTCGCGGTCGTTGCGCGCACCGAGTTTTTCCAGCACATGCGCGCGGTGCACGTACACCGTTTTTGCGGCGACACCGAGTTCGTCCGCCACTTGCTTCGTCGTCTTGCCGTGCGCGAGCAGCAGGAACACATCGCGCTCGCGCGCACTGAGCCGATCGACAGGTACCGCGGAGGATTTGCGCCCACGCAAATCGGTGCTCAGATAGCGCCGCCCCGCGAACACTTCGCGGATTCCCGCTACCAGTTCATCCGGCGCCACCGCCTTGGTCACGTAGCCATCCGCGCTGCGCGCCAGCGCCTCGTCCACGTAGGTTTCGCCCTCGTGCATGCTCATGACCAGGATGCGCAACGCCGGAAAGCGCGCGCGCCTGAATGCCCTTCCGATCGACACCGATTCGACGCCTACACAAACGCGGCGCGACATCGTTCTTGAACTGGCGCGCCGCTTCACATTGTCGGTCTACGATGCCGTCTATCTGGAATTGGCGCTGCGCAGCGATGCGCGTATGGCGAGTTTCGACCGACAACTTGTGACTGCCATGCGCAAGGCGGGCGGAAAAGTCTTCGACTGAACAACGCCGGGCGGATCGCTCCGCCCGGCGCACTTGTCACAACAAAGTTACGCCGCCTTCGCGGCCTTGATCAAACCTTCCGCGGCCATTGCCGCCTGCACTGCCGGACGCGCGGCGACGCGCTTCTGGAATGCCTGCACATGCGGGAACGCGGACAGATCAAGCTTCACGAAATCGGCCCAGCGCGTGACCGTGAACAAGTAGGCATCGGCCACCGTGAAGTGTTCGCCGAGCAGCCACGGCTGCTTCGCCAGAATCTTCTCGATGAAACCGTAACGCTTGGCCAGATACGCCTTGCGCTCTTCGCGCGTGGCTTCGGGAGTGGCGTCGCTGAACAGCGGGCTGTAGCTCTTGTGAATTTCGCTGGTGATGTAGTTCAGCGCTTCCTGCAAGCGCGCGCGCGCCAGCGTGCCGTTGGCCGGAGCAAGCGCGGTATTGCCCTTCTGATCGGCCAGATACTGCACTATGGCCGGGCCTTCGGTCAGCACTTCGCCATTGTCCAATTCCAGCGCCGGCACGTAGCCTTTCGGATTTATCTGCCAGAAATCGCGGTCGGTTTCGGTGCGCTTGGTCTGGGTGTCGACCTTTTCCAGCTTCAGCGGCAAGCCCAGCTCGTGCGCGACGATATGCGGGGACAGCGAGCAGGCGCCGGGGGAGAAATACAGTTTCATGGCTATTCCTTTTGGTTGCTTGGTGGAAGGGACGCTGTTGCGGCAGCGTTGCGAGTATCCTAGTACAATCTGGTTACTGATGGATACCATATAACTGCGAAATACTGCTAAAATGTGGTTACTCGACGGTTACCCGCGAACCGCGGGGTTGCCGTTGCCAACAGGAAAGAACATGGGACTGCCGCTACGCAAAAGCAAGGTCGCAGCGCCACCGGAATGTCCGCTCACCGGCTGCATGGCACTGCTGCGCGGCGCCTGGGCGCCGAACGTGCTCTGGTGGCTGCGCGGCGGCGCGCGCCGCTTCGGCGAACTGCGCCACGACATCCCGCGCATCTCCGCGCGCGTGCTCTCGGCGCGCCTGCGCGAACTGGAATCGCGCGGCATGATCGTGCGCCGACTGCTCGACACTTCGCCGCCGTCGGCCGAGTACGAACTCACCGAACTCGGTCAGGAACTGCTGCCAGCGCTGGATGCCATCGTCAAGGTGGGACTGAAACTACGCCACGAGCCGCCCGCGCGGCGACGGATGGCCGCATGAAGCGTGGGCACGTTTCATCGGCGATCGAAGTTCATGCGACGCGCAAACAGCCGCTCGGCATGCCACCGGCACGTTTTCTGCGCGACTTCTGGCAGAAGCGCCCGCTACTGATCCGCGGCGCATTTCCACATTTCCACAATGCGATTTCTCCGGAAGACCTGGCCGGCCTCGCCTGCGAGGAAGCCGCGTTGTCGCGGGTCGTTTTGCACGACGTGAAGCGCGATCGCTGGACGCTGCGCAACGGGCCGTTCGCAGAATCGGATTTCGCTAAACTGCCGAAGACGTGTTGGACGTTGCTGGTGCAGGATGTGGACAAATGGGACATGGACGTGGCTACCTTGCTCGATGCGTTCGCGTTCGTCCCGTCGTGGCGCGTGGACGACGTGATGGTGAGTTACGCCACCGACGGTGGCGGCGTCGGCGCGCATGTCGATCAATACGACGTGTTCCTCGTGCAGGGCCGCGGCAAGCGGCGCTGGCGCATCAATACCGATCCGCGCGCGCCAAAGGATTTCCGCGATGACGCCGAACTGAAACTGCTGCGCGAATTCGCGCCGACGCACGACTGGATCCTCGAACCCGGCGACGCGCTCTACCTGCCGCCGGGCGTGCCGCACGAGGGCACGTCCATCGGCGAATGCATGACGTTTTCGGTCGGCATGCGCGCGCCGTCGCAGGCGGAATTGCTGCTGGATTTTTCCGAATTCCTCGCTGAACGACTGGATGAATCGCAGCGCTATTCCGATCCCGAATTGCACCTGTCACGTCATGCCGGCGAGATCGACGCGGCGGCGCTGGCGCGCGTGCGCACGGCACTGCCGCAATTTTCCCGTATAGATAATGCCGCATTGTTGCGCTGGTTCGGCGGCTTCATCACGCGCTATCGTTCCGGACATTCTGCGCTACCCATGGCGCGTCCGCTGACCGCCGCGCAACTGGCCGCTAAGCTGCCGGGCGTGCGCCTGCTGCGCAATCCGTTCAGCCGCTTCGCCTGGGCACGCCATGGACGCAGCGCGCTGCTGTTCGTCGCCGGCGAAAGTCATGCCTGTTCCGTCGCGCTCGCGCAGGCGTTGTGTGCACGACGCGAACACGCAGGCGCGGCGCTCGCGCGCATGGGCACGCACGCACACGCGACGCTCGAGGCGCTGGTCAATGCCGGGCATTTGCGGCTGATCACGCGCCGCTGAATAATGCTTTTATATGCCTCTCCCGCTGGCGGGAGAGGCCGGCGCGCACCGCGCGCCGGGTGAGGGTGGCGTGTGAGACGTGGATGCACCACCCTCATCCGCCTTCGGCACCTTCTCCCGCCAGCGGGAGAAGGGAAATCAAAAGCGATTCCCATGATCCCCACCGACTTCACCGTCGCCCCCGTCGACTGGAACAACGAAGCCGAACGCGAAGCCTGCCGCGCGGTACGCGAGCAGGTATTCATCGTCGGACAGAACGTGCCGCGCGAGGACGAATGGGACGATCTCGACGCTACCTCGCGCCATGTGCTCGCGCGCGATCTGGCCGGTAATCCCATCGGCACAGGGCGCCTGACGCCGGAACGTAAAATCGGGCGCATGGCCGTGCTCGCCAACTGGCGCGGCCGGCACGTCGGCGAAGCCATCCTGAACCTGCTGATCGAACAGGCGCGCGCGCTCGGCTACCGCGAACTGGAAATGCACGCGCAGACCCACGCCGTGCCGTTCTACGAGAAATTCGGCTTCGTCAAATTCGGCGACGAATTCGAGGAATGCGCGATCAAGCACTTCAACATGCGTCGCACACTCGATCCGCTTGCGCCGCCGGAGCGCGCACCGTTGCCGCCGCGTCCTGAAGTGCGCAGCGTCGCGGTGGAATCGCGTGAACAGGCGCTGGCCGAAACCCTTCGCCTGATCGGCGACGCGAAGCGTGAGTTGTGCATATACACCCGCGTCCTCGATCCGGATTTGTTCGAGAACGAAGCCGTGCTGGAAGCGCTCAAGCGCGTGGCGATTTCCGGACGCGGCGCGAGCATCCGTATTCTGGTGCAGGATCCGCGCGCCGTGGCCGCGCGCGGGCATCGCCTGCTGCCACTGGCGCAACGCTTGACCAGCGTGTTCGTGCTGCGCACGCTGGTTGACGACAACGACCTTCAATATCCATCGGCCTTTGTGATCAACGACACCAGAGGCTGCTACTTCCGCGTGCTCGGCAACCGCTTCGAGGGCGAGGCGGTGAACTACGCGCCCGGCCGGCACGCGCAACTGCTCGAATATTTCAATCAGGTCTGGGAACGTTCTGAAACGAGCGAGGATTTGCGACAGTTGGCACTCTAGCGATGTCGCATCGCAGCATGATATCGGTATAATTGCCGGTTCGTGCGTCCCGCGCCCGTGGACGTCGATTTTTCGATTCCGGCAGGCCATCGTGAGTCAGAGTCTTCTCCAGCAGTTTGCGGCATCATCCCAGCTTTCCGGCAGCAACGCCGGATTCATCGAAGCGCTGTACGAAACCTGGCTGCGCGACCCGAACGCGGTCGCAGCGGAATGGCGCACATATTTCGACACTTTCAAGGGCCGTGAAGCCGGCGACGTGCCGCACGCGGACGCGATCGCGCGCATCGAAGCGGCACAATCGCTCAATGGCCACGCACGCGCCGCGTTCGCAGCGCCGGTTTCCGACGCGCAGGCGCAGAAGCAAGCAGCCGTGCTCAAGCTCGTCACGGCCTTTCGTTCACGCGGACATCTGGCGGCGGATCTGGACCCGCTCGGCATGGCGCAAAAACTGCCGGCGCCGGATCTCGATCCTTCCTTCCACGGCCTTTCCGCCGCGGACATGGAAACGGAGTTTTCCACCGGTGCACTGGCCGGCCCGCAGAAGCTCAAGCTCAAGGACCTGATCGCGCGCCTGAAAGCGACCTACGCGACGACGATCGGCGCGGAGTTCATGCACATCAGCAACACCGAACAGCGGCGCTGGGTGCATGAACGCCTGGAAGCCGCGGCCGGGCAATTCGGCCTGTCGGTCGACGAGCGCAAACACACGCTGGAGTTGCTCACGCAAGCAGAAGGTTTGGAGCGCTACCTGCACACGAAATACGTCGGCCAGAAGCGCTTTTCGCTGGAAGGCGGCGACAGCCTGATTCCGATGCTCGACGAGTTCGTGCGCCGCGGCGGCGAGGACGGCGTGCGCGACATGGTCATCGGCATGGCACATCGCGGGCGCCTGAACGTGCTGGTCAACACGCTCGGCAAGGCGCCGCAGAAGTTGTTCGCCGAATTCGAAGGCAAGTTCGATCACGTCGACGACCCGGCGCATTCGGGTGATGTGAAGTACCACATGGGTTTTTCCGCCGACGTGAAAACCGCCGGCCACACGGTGCACCTGGCGCTCGCGTTCAATCCCTCGCATCTGGAAATCGTCAATCCCGTGGTGGCCGGTTCCGTGCGCGCTCGGCAGACGCGGCGCAAGGACGTCAATCGCGAACAAGTATTGCCGGTAATGATCCACGG
>Ga0207654_10000442_pt1 | contig 23622 bp, 23 predicted proteins | sample KBSC64metaG_FD_184355 | JGI IMG/M metagenome (GOLD analysis project Ga0207654, IMG submission 184355) | Corn rhizosphere microbial communities from Kellogg Biological Station, Michigan, USA - KBS C6-4 metaG (SPAdes) (version 2) | ecosystem: Host-associated > Plants > Roots > Rhizosphere > Soil...
CGCGGGGCGGATCGAAATACTGAAGACATTTCGCGACAACCTTGTCGCCGTCGTGCCGGATCGATCGCCCTTAACCCAACGCGCCGGAGTATCGATCCTCGATCTGCGCGACGAAGCCTTTGTCGCCTTGTCACAGGCAAGCGGCGCTGGGCTTAGAAATTACTTCCTCGATCTCTGCATGGCCAAAGGTTTTACCCCTCGGATCACGCAGGAGGCGCGAGAGCTGACAACGCTAATCGCGCTTGCCGCAGCTGGACTGGGAGTCGCGATCGTTCCAAGCGCGATGCGTTGTGTGGCCATGCCCGGCGCCCACTTCGTGTCGATCACCGACAAGGACGCCCAGCCTCCCTTGCATCTCGTCCACAATAAGGATGATGGCAGCAAGGTGAAGCAACGGTTTGTCGATGCACTCAACGTATCCGGGTAGCACGATGCCAAGGCCCCGGAACTCTTCGCCTTCTCCGGTGTCTTTTGAGGCTGCTTATTACAGGGCGTTCATCGTCAGGAGGTCGTAGGTCGCGCAGAGATCGCCGGCGCTGTCAGTGATGCGCACCGTCCAGCGAACCTCGCCATATTGGTCGTTGCGCTGGGTCTTGGTGGCCGCCGGTCGCCTCGCCGTCGCATCTGGCCTTTTCTACCCCGTCGATCGGGTGAAATCAGACTAGGTGTTTAGTCCCAGCATGTGATGGTATAAAATTGTCGTCATCACAGCGGAGGGGCTTATGGGACAGGTTCTTCACGGGAGCGCCAAGACCACGCACGCCATTCGAGCAGAGCTACAGCGATCGGAGGCTTCGGTCGCGCAACTCGCCAAGCGGTTCGGGATCAACGAGAAGACGGTGCTGAAGTGGCGCAAGCGGCGATCCGTTGAGGACATGCCGATGGGGCCGAAGGAACGGCGCAGCACCGTGCTGTCGCCAATGGAGGAGGCGGCCATCGTGGCGCTGCGCGTGCAGGCCCGGCTGCCCCTGGATGATGTCTACATCGCCTTGAAGGACGTGATCCCACACCTCACACGATCGTCGTTGCATCGCTGTTTGCAACGCCACGGGATCAGCCGGTTGCCGAAGGCCGACCGCGAGAAGCCGAAGAAGTTCAAGGATTACGAGATCGGCTACTTCCACATCGACATTGCCGAGCTGCGCTACGAAGGCGGCAAAGGCTTCCTGTATGTCGCCGTGGACCGCACCTCGAAGCTCGTCTTCGCCCGCATCTATCGCAGCGCCACCAAGCTGGCTGCCGCCGGCTTCCTCAAGTCCCTGGTCAGGACCGTCCCTTACAAGATCCACACTGTACTCACCGATAACGGCGTGCAGTTCGTCCAACCCGAACGCGGCAAGAACCGGGGCTTCCTGATCCACATCTTCGACCGCGTCTGCCGGGAAAACGGCATCGAGCACCGGTTGACCAAACCCTATCACCCCTGGACCAACGGCCAGGCCGAACGGATGGTTCGCACCATCAAGGAAGCGACGGTCAAATCCTTCCATTACACCTCGATCAATGAGCTGCGCAGACATGTGCGCGACTGGCTGATCGCCTACAATTTCGCCAAGCAGCTCAAGGCGATCAAGTTCAGAACACCCTACGAGGCAGTCGAGGAACTCTGGAAATCAAAGCCAGACGTCTTTATCATCAAACCCGACCATCACATGCTGGGACTAAACACCTAGTCGGAACGAAATGTGAACACCGGAGTACGGCGTGGCGGTGCTGGTTGGTCGAATGACCATCATCCGTGATCACGGAGGTCACTCCAAAACGATGATCCGCTTCGCATAAAATGATTATTCGATCACCATCCTCCCACTTCCTACATCGTCACCTGGCGGCCGACGCCGACCGCTTGACGAGGGAGTTCAAACCTAACGACTGCGGGCATCAGCCGTGATGGCAGTTGCAGGACTGTTCGTGGCCCAATCTTCAACTGGCGATCGTGTTAGTGGATCGTCCAAGATGGGATAGCACGACGTCCAGCAGTGTTATTGTACGACCTCGGCTAAATTGTTGAAGTCAAGCGTGTTAATCAAGCAGGCAGAGCCGACGATCCTGACTTCGTTGCGTAAAAATATACGTCCGGCGTGCCATTACGCTGGGTGAACCGCTCTCGATAATGCGCGGATGCCGGAGCTTTTTAGCCGTCGTGATTAGCAAGTCCCAATTTTTGCGGCGCGCGGCTTAGGTCGTTCGTTGCCGCGATTGCCTTCCTCAGAAGAAGCATCAGCGTCTCGGCGTCGTCGGGCGACAGGCCGCTCACCATTGCGCGCTGTGCGGCATCCACCGCGGGCTGGATCGTATCCAGCGTCGTTTCGCCCTCCGATGTGATCTTAAGCACGCGCGCGCGCCGGTCGGAACTGCTCACCACGCGCGTAACCAAGCCTTTGCGCTCAAGCCGATCGATGACGCCCGTGATGGTTGTCCGATCGTAGGCGATCAAGCCGGCGAGCGTGATCTGATCGACGCCGGGATTCTGACGAATCGCCAGGAGAGCCGCATATTGAACAGGCGTCAGATCCGAGCCGACGGCCTCCACCTCGGCATGGAAAACCGCCACCGCGATCTGCTGAAACCTCCGGGCGAGATGCCCGGGCATCTGATTATGGTCGCGCAAGCTCTTCCTTCCGGATACTGATTGCCGCATGCTGATGATCAGTATACATCATAATTCCCAAATTTGCAGTGGGTCGGTAGCATAAAGCGGGCGGGTATGCCGGAATTGGCTGCCTAATCTCGCGTCGCCCCGCAGTATCGGAGAGGCAGCGCCATGCAGTTCTATCTCAACGGTTTTCGGCCCGGCGACCCGGACTTACTGGAAGCACCTGAACACGCTGCTGGAAATGGGCCTGTTCTGCCCAGCGAGGTTGACGTCCTTGTGGTAGGATGTGGCCCCGCCGGGCTCACGCTTGCCGCCCAGTTAAGCGCCTTTCCCGACATCAAAACCTGCATCGTCGAGCAGAAGGACGGTCCGCTCGAACTCGGCCAGGCCGATGGCGTGGCGTGCCGCACGATGGAGATGTTCAACGCCTTCGGCTTCGCCGAGCGGCTGCTGCGCGAAGCCTATTGGGTCAACGAAACAACATTCTGGAAGCCGAGCGGAACGGCAAGCGCGGGCATCGTCCGCTCGGGGCGCATTCTCGATACCGAGCCCGGTCTTTCCGAATTCCCGCACGTCATCCTCAATCAGGCGCGCGTGCACGAATTTTATCTGGACGTAATGCGGAAGTCGGCCGCGCGGCTGGTCCCGCATTATGGACGCAGGCTGGTCGACCTGAATGTTGACGAGGATGCTATCGATTACCCGGTCACCGCGCGGTTTGAGCGCGTCGGTGCCGACGGCGCTCCCGTCGTCGAAGTCATCCGAGCCCGATACGCCGCGGGGTGCGATGGCGCGCGGAGCGTTGTGCGCCAGTCGATCGGGCAGGCGCTGAAGGGCGACTCCGCCAATCAGGCGTGGGGGGTGATGGACGTGCTCGCCGTCACCGATTTTCCCGATATCCGGTTCAAGGCGGTCATCAATTCTTCCGAACAAGGCAGCATCGTCCTCATCCCGCGCGAGGGCGGCTATCTCGTCCGCATTTATGTTGAGATGGATGAGCTTGAGGATGGCGAGCGCGTGCGCACGCGCGAGATCACTGTCGACGATGTCATCGCGGCCGCGCGGCGTGTGCTCCATCCCTACACGCTCGACGTAAAGCAGGTGGCTTGGTGGTCGGTCTATGAGATCGGCCAGCGGCTTTGCGATCGCTTTGACGACGTCCCTGCCGAACAATCCGAAACGCGTCTGCCCCGCGTCTTCATCGCCGGCGACGCCTGCCATACACACAGTCCCAAGGCCGGCCAGGGCATGAACGTGTCGATGCAGGACGCATTCAACCTTGGTTGGAAGCTCGCCGCAGTCTTGCAGGGTCGATCGCCGGCCGAACTGTTGAAGACCTACAACAGCGAACGGCAAGCGATCGCGAAGGAATTGATCGAGTTCGACAAGGAATGGGCCGCCATGCTCAGCGCGCCGCTCAAGTCCGAAACCAACCCCGACGGTGTCGATCCGGCGGAGGTGCAGGCCTATTTCACTAGGAGCGGCCGCTATACGGCAGGGACGGCGACAACCTACACGCAGTCACTGCTGACGGGGCGGTCCGCCTCGCAGGTTCTCGCGCGCGGCTTCCCGATTGGGCAGCGATTTCACTCGACGCCAGTCGTGCGCGTCGCGGACGCGAAACCCTTCCACCTCGGCCATGCCGCCCAAGCTGATGGACGTTGGCGCCTGTACGTCTTCGCGGATGCGCAAAGCCTCGAAGACGATGACTCCAAGGTCGCCGCTCTGTGCGACTTTCTCGCCCATTCGGGTCAGTCGCCGATCGTCCGGTTCACGCCCAGGGGCGCCGATATCGACAGCGTGATCGATGTACGGGCGATCGTGCAGCAGTCGCATCGTGACGTGGGCTTGCAGGGCATGCCCGAACTGCTGTTGCCCCGAAAAGGTCGCCACGGCCTGATCGATTATGAGAAGTTGTTTTCCGCCCACACGGAGGGCGGCACCGACATCTACGATGCGCGCGACATAGATCGCGCGGCGGGGTGCGTCGTGATCGTCCGGCCTGACCAATATGTCGCCCACGTCCTGACTCTCGATGCCTTTGACGAACTGTCGGAGTTCTTCGCCGGCTTCATGCTCGATCAAGCCTGAGCAGAGACGGAATAGCTTTTGCGGGAGGACGGATAATGGCTCGCATCGTCGGCATGATCGCCACATCGCACACGCCGACGATCGGCTTCGCCTTTGACGGCAGCAAGCAGGAGGATCCGGTGTGGAAGCCGATCTTCGACGCTTATGCGCCGATCTGCGCCTGGGCTTTCTCCCCATACTGGCGAGCGTCTCTCGCCAACGAATTCGACTGACTATCACACCGGAATGTGAGGGGGTCCTGCATCGCATCCGGTCTAGAAGGTAGCCCGACGCCGGGCCGACTGGGCAGCCAGTTCGCTCAGCGTGCCGTGCTACAGCGCGACCGCTTGCCTACGTTCACTCAGCAATGACGAGTGTCACGAGATTTTTGGCGAAGCTCATAAGGTCTTTGCCGGCCGCCCGGTTCTCAGCGGATGCCATAGCTTCGTCGAAGCGCTGGCGATCTGGGAAATGCATCTCGGCGATGAGGAAGTAGGCGGGATCGCCGAAAGGAGCACCGGTCACCCGATTGATCTCCGTCTTCAGCAGATGGGGTGTTTTCATCACGAGCGGCATGTGGATCTCGTGATAATGCTGCAGGAACGCCACCTGGTCGTCGGGCTTCTTATAGAGCGCTATTAGCTTGACCGTCATGATATGACCTCGTTGGTTCAGACGTGAATGGGCTTGCCCCTCACCGCCATCGCGGCTTCCTTGATTGCTTCGGAATGCGTGGGGTGCGCGTGGCAGGTATAGGCGATGTCCTCGCTGGTCGCGCCGAACTCCATCGCCTGCGCGGCTTGCGCGATCATCGTTCCGGCGACGCTGGCGATGCACCACACGCCGAGCACGCGGTCGGTCTTGGCGTCGGCGATCACCTTCACGAAGCCGTCGGGTTCGTGGTTGGTCTTCGCGCGGCTGTTGGCCATCATCGGGAACTTGCCGACCTTCACCTCACCGCGTTCCTTGGCCGCTTCTTCGGTCAGGCCGACCCCGGCGATTTCGGGCCAAGTATAGACGACCGACGGGATCACGTCGTGGTTCACGATGCCATGCTGGCCGGCGATGTTCTCGGCGACCGCAATGCCTTCGTCCTCGGCCTTGTGCGCGAGCATCGGGCCGGGAACGACATCGCCGATCGCCCAGATGCCGGGGACCGAGGTGCGGAAATCATGGTCGATCTCGACCTGGCCGCGGTGGTTGACCGACAGGCCGGCCTGGTGGAGCGCGAGGCCATCGGTGTTGGGCTTGCGGCCGATCGACACCAGCACGCAATCCGCCTCGATCGTCTCGGCCGCGCCGCCCTTGGCCGGCTCGACCGTGATCGTCGCCTTGTCGCCCTTCACCGTCACGCCGGTGACCTTGGTCGCCAGCTTGAACTCGATACCCTGCTTCTTGAAGATCTTGTTGGCTTCCTTGCGCACGTCACCGTCGAAGCCGGGCAGGATCTGGTCGAGGAACTCGACGCAGGTCACCTGCGCCCCGAGCCGGCGCCACACGCTGCCGAGCTCGAGCCCGATCACGCCGCCACCGATCACCACGAGATGCTGCGGCACCTTGGGCAGTTCCAGGGCGCCGGTCGAATCGACCAAGACCTTCTGGTCGATCGCCACGCCGGGCAGCGGGGTGACCGACGAGCCGGTGGCGATGATGATGTTCTTCGCGCGCACCTCTCGGTCGCCGACCTTGACCGTGTCCTTGCCGGTGAAGGCGGCATAGCCCTTGAGCCATTCGACCTTGTTCTTCTTGAACAGGAACTCGATGCCGCCGGTGAGTTGTTTGACCGCGTCCTTGCGCTGGCCGTGCATCGTATCGAGGTCGAGCTCGGGCGTGACCTTGATACCGATCTTGGCGAAAGTGCCGTTGGCGGCGTGGTCGTAGAACTCCGACGCGTGGAGCATCGCTTTGGACGGGATGCAGCCGACATTGAGGCACGTGCCACCGAGCGTCTCACGCCCCTCGGCGCACGCCGTCTTGAGCCCGAGCTGCGCCACGCGGATCGCCGCGACATAGCCGCCGGGGCCGGCACCGATCACCAGGACGTCGAAATCATAGTCGGCCATCAGTCGGACCCGCCCGCTGCGATGCGAATGTTGCCGTCAATTTCCGGCAATGGTCTTGGCAGCCCATCGTCATCGACGGCGACGAACGTGAAGGCTGCCGCGGTCACCTTCTCACCGGCCGCGCTGTGGCGTGGCCGCCGCCAGGCTTCGACATTGATCCGCATCGACGTGCGACCGGTTCTATCCAGCGTCGCGTAGACAGAGACCTCGTCCCCGACCTTGACGGGGCGCAGAAACGTCATCGAGTCAGCGGCGATGGTGACCGCGCGGCCGCCGGAGCGACGTGCCGCGATGCTGCCGGCTGCAAGATCCATCTGACACATGAGCCATCCGCCGAAAATGTCGCCCAGCAGGTTGGTATCGGCGGGCATCGCGACCACGCGGATGGCTACAGCCTCGCTGCCGGGCTCAGCCATCGAGCCGCCATCCCTCGATCACTTCGACGAAGCGCGACAACCATGTGTTGGTCTGATGACCATCGACCACGCGGTGATCGATGGTCAGCGAAACATAGCAGAGCGGTCGAATCTGGATCGTGTCAGTGCCGCCCACTTCGCGGACGACGACGCGCTTCTCGAGCTTGCCGACGCCCAGGATCGCGGATTGCGGCTGCGCGATGATGATCGGGGAGGCAAACAGCGACCCCGACACGCCATGGTTGGAAATGGTGAAGGTGCCGCCTCGCATGTCCTGCGGCGTAAGCTTGCCTTCGCGGGCGCGGCCCGTGAGATCGGTCAGCCGCTTCGCTATCCCGAGCAGCGACAGCTCCTGGGCTTGCGCGACGACGGGCACGACCAGGCCCTTTTCGCCGAGTGCGGTCCCCACCCCGATATTGATGTCCTCGTAAATATCGAGACGGTCATCATGCCAGCGGCTGTTGATCGCCGGCGCGACCTTCATTGCCTCGGCGCTGGCGGCAATGACATAGGCGGTGAAGGTCAGGTTCGCGCCCGCCTTCTGGAAGTCGGCCTTATGCTTGGCCCGGTGCGCCATGATCCCACTGAAATCGCATTCGAACACCGCCGTGACATGCGGCGCGACCGTCACCGAGTTGAGCATGTTCTGGGCGATCGCGAGACGCATGCGGTCATGCGGCACGCTGCGGATGTTTCCAGCGGCCAGCGGCGCCGGCGCCGGTGCTGCAACCTGCGGGGCCAGCGCGATCGCGGCGATCGGCGCGGCTCCACGATCGCGTTCCGCCACATATTGATCGACATCCGCCCGTGTGATGCGGCCCCCCCGACCGGTTCCGGTCACGGCAGTGGCGTCCACGCCATGTTGTCGGACCGCCCGCCGGACCGCGGGCGAGAGGTGTATTTCGCGCTCGGCAGCGGCTGGCGCGGTCTCAGACACGGCAGCGGGAAGCGATCCGGCCACAACCGCCGCAGGAGCGGCCTCCCCATCCTGGCTTCTCAGTCGTCCGAGGATCGCACCCGGCACGGCCTCGGCATCGGTATCGAGAATGATGCGATCGAGAATACCGTCGCCGGGGGACGGCACCTCCTGCGTCACCTTGTCGGTTTCGAGCTCGACGAGCGGATCGTTGAGCGAGACGTGATCGCCCGGCTTCTTGAGCCAGCTGCGGACAATCGCTTTTGTCCCTTCCTGCTCGAAGGGAACGAGTATGTCGATCACGGTCGTTCCCCCTTCAGAAGCTGACAAGTTCGTCGATCTTCGCGCGGATGCGCTCGACGGACGGCACCGCCCAATCGAGCAACACGGCATTATGCGGGCTTGGAATATCGGGCATCGTGAGCCGCGCGACGGGCGCGTCGAGATCCATGAATGCCTCGTCCGCGACAACGGCGGCGATCTCCGCACCGAAGCCGGCGGTCTTCAGATCCTCATGCACGATCAGGCAGCGGCGTGTCCTGCGGACCGAGGCCAGCACCGCATCGCTGTCCCACGGCATCAGCGTGCGCAGGTCGATCACGTCGACTGACCGCCCAACTGCTGCCTCCTCGCAGCGCGGCACCATCGCACCCCAGGTCACGATGGTGATGTCGTCGCCGGAAACCGTTGTCCTGGCCTTGCCGAACGGCAGCGCGAAATCGTCGCCGGGATAGGCGCGGCGCGCCCAGGCATAATCGAGCATCGCGCGGTGTTCGAAGAACAGCACCGGATCATTACCGCGCAGTGAGGTGCGCAAGAGGCCGACGGCGTCCTCCGCATTCGACGGCACGGCCACCTTCCACCCCGGATTGTGGACGAAAGCCACCTCGTTGGTCTGGCTGTGCCACGGATCACCGCATTTGAAGAAGCCGCCCGGCACGCGCAGCACCATCGGCGCGGCGAAGCGGTTGTTGGTGCGCCAGCGCATCGTGCCGCAATCGTTGATCTGCTCGGTCGCCGGCTCGGCATATTTGCGGAACTGGATCTCGGGTACGGGCACCAGCCCGGCCAGCGCCATGCCGACCGCGCGCCCGACGATTCCCTCTTCGGAAAGGCTGGTGTCGAACACGCGGTCGAAGCCGAACTTCTCCTGCAGGCCAAGCGTCACGGCATGGACGCCGCCCTTGGGGCCGATATCTTCGCCGAAGAGCACGACGCGTGGGTTGACCTCCAGCTCATGCTCAAGCGTGCGGCGGATCGCGGTGACCATGTTGATCCGCTGACCTTCGGGCTTCGGCACATCGGTGGTCGCCGGCGCCACATAGCCATGATTCCACTGGCCGCCCTCGACCTGCAGCGCCCCTTCCTCGAAGAACACGTTACCGAGTGCCGTTTCCGGGTCGGCGACATCGCGCGCCTCGGCGCGTTCGCGTGCTGCTTCGGCATCGGCATCCGCCCGCTGCTCGATCTCAGCCCATTCCTCCTCGTTGAGCGCGGCCGGAACGAGATAGGATTTGAGCTTTGGCAGCGGATCGCGCTCCCACTCGGACGCTACGAACTCTTCCGACTTGTAGGTTTGGGTATCCTGGAAGCTGTGGCCTTGCAGGCGTGGCACGGTGAGCCGCAACAACACGGGCGACCGCTCGTCTCGGACATGCGCGACCGCCTGCTCGACGAGCCGGGCGGCCTCGGCCGGGTCGGTCCCGTCGCCCGAGAAGACAGTCAGGCCCGTCCAACTTGCAAGATTGGCGGCGATATTGCCGCCGGGCGTCTGAAACGTCGATGGCACCGAGATGCCGAAGCCATTGTCCTCGATATAGAATAGCATTGGCAGCTTCTGCGTGGTGGCGACCGTGAGCGCCGCCCAAAAGCCATTGGACGCAACCGAGCCATCGCCGCCGAGCACGACGGCGATCGCCTTGTCGTACGCCCGATCCTTGAGCACGGTGCGGTGATATTCGATCGCCTGCGCCCAACCGGCGGTTGGGGTATATTGCGCCCCGACGCCACCGCACATCGGGAGTGCCGAAGCGCCGTTCGGGTTGGGATAATTGAACACCACGCCGATATCGCGGCCGTCGGAATAGCCTCCCGCGCGGCCCATCGCCGAACCGAGCGCGTCCGCAACGTCGACACCGAGCGACAGCAGCATCGGGCGCGAGCGGTAATAACCGCAGGTCGCGTCGGCCGGATCGTCCAGCCTGCACCCGAGCAGGATCTGTCCCATGTCATGGCCGCGCGCCGAGAATTGGTAGAGCACCTTCTTTTCGGGGACGAGCCTGGTTTCCTCCATCTTATCGAGTGCGCGTGAGAGCGAGACGAGATAGACGACGCGCGGCCAATCGACCGACGGGTCAGGGGCGTTGCGCAGATTGGGCTTCAGAGCGGTCCGTGCCATGGTATTCCTAAGGTCGAGAGATCAGCGGAGCGACGCGAGTGCGTCGACGAAGGGCACCACCGTTTCAGGCGTGAGGCCGGCGAGGTTGATGCGACCGGACGACGGCATGTAGATGCCGTGCATCTCCCGCAGCCGGGCAACGTCGCCGACGCTGAGCGGCAAGGTGGAGAACATGCCGCGCTGGTTGGCAAGCGGCGCCAGCGCGGGGTCAGCTTGGGCAAGAAGGTCGCGGATCTGCTGGATACGGTCGCGCATCTCGGCAAGCTCGGTTCGCCAGTCGGCGTTGAGCGCAGCATCTTCCAGGATCACGCGAACGATCGCGGCGCCATGATCCGGCGGCATCGACCAGTTGGCGCGCGTCAGCGAGAGCAGGTTGGACTGGACGATGTTCGACTGCTCGGATGATTCCGAGAGTGCGTAGAGCGCGCCGATGCGCTCGCGGTACAAGCCGAAGTTCTTGTCGCAGCTATGGGCAACCAGACCTTCACCGACGATATCGAGCATGATCCGGGTGCCGAGCGCGTCTTCTTCCAGGCCCGTGCCGAGCCCCTGATAGGCGAGATCAATCAGCGGGAGGACGCCGCGATCACGCAGCAGGGTCGCAACCGCGGTCCACTGATCAACGCCGAGATCCGCGCCAGTGGGATTGTGGCAACAGCCATGGAGCAGCGCGACATCGCCGGGTGCGGCGTCGCTCAGCGCATCCAACATCCGGTCGATTGTCAGCGTCTGCGTAACGACGTCGAAATGCTCATAGTCAGCGACAACGAGGCCCGCAGCCTTCAGGATCGGCGGGTGATTTGGCCAGGTCGGGTTTCCGACCCAAATGCGCGCGCCGGGACGCGCGCGGGCAATGAGCTCCGCCGCCAGGCGCAGCGCCCCCGTGCCGCCCGGCGTCTGCAAGCCGGACAGACGCTCGTCGAAGTCAAATTCGCCAAAGATGATCGGCTTGAGCGCGTCGAAATAACCGACGTCGCCTTCGGGCCCCAGATATCCCTTGCTTGGCTGGCTCTCGACCAACCGCCGCTCGGCTTCCTTGACTGCGCGTAAGACGGGCGTGCGCCCCTCGAGATCGCGATAGACGCCGACGCCGACATCGATTTTGTCGGCCCGGAGATCGCTGCGGAAGGCCCCGATCAGGGCGAGAAGCGCGTCTGCGGGCTGAACCGCGAGCGCGCCGAACACCTTCTGACCGCCCCGCTCGAATAGCTGTTGCTGCTGCATGTTCGACACCCTCCGTAGAGAGAGTCATTTATATCACATTCGTGCGAAATACTTTTCAAATGACTCGTGATTATGACATATTATGATTTAGAAAGTCCGATTGGAGACGTTTTATGGATGGTTTCAATCATGTAAGAAAACTGGATGCTTTAGACCGCAGAATCCTGAGGGTCGTGCAGCGCCAAGGGGATGTCAGCCAAGCCGAGCTGGCCGAGAAAGTTTCAACCTCACCCGCCTCATGCTGGCGCCGGCTCAAGGCGTTGGAGGAGGACGGCATCCTCCGTGAAACCGTGCGTCTGGTCGACCCCGTCAAGGTTGGGAAGGGCCTCGACGTCCTGTGTCAGGTCCGCATGAAATCGCACGCGGTCGATGCGAGAGGCCAGTTCGAGAAATTCGCCCTCGCCCATGACAAGGTCATGGAATGCTACTCGATGTCGGGGGAGTGGGACTATCTCGTCCGCGTGATCGTGCACGATGTTCGGGAGTATGAGGAGTTCCTGATGCGGGAGTTGCTGGCGCAGGACTCCGTCGCGACCTCGGCCTCCCACTTTGCATTGAAGCGCGTGAAGTCTACCACCGAGATCCCGGTGTAGGGGCGACCCTGACCCGTGAGGAATGCCGTCAGCCACTGTCAGTGAACCCCCTGAGCGTCCAACCAGCTAATCGCATCGGCCCGGTCGCTGGACACGTGTATATCGATCCCGGAGAAAATGCGGTTCAACTGGCGCCCGGCAAGCGTACTGGCGTTGACAAGCGCGAACGCCGATGTCCGGGGAGAGGCGAGCGCCAGCTGCCGCAAAGCCTGAACCACGTCCTGAGATTGTACCTTCGCTTCGGACACGTCGTACAGGAGCTGATGCGGGCCGCGGTAGTTCGGGAACGTGTCGATCGCCCGCTGCAGATCCCGTTCGAACTGCTTCACGTCATCGAGGGAGGCGAAACCCTCCAACGTGATGTGGATGCGATTTCGCTCTGGTTCGGCCTGAACCTCGAAAGCCACCTGACACTCCCCTCGCTCGGTTTATCGCTCCGAAATCGCCAATGGCGTAGCAACTGGCGGGCTATATTAATAGACCGAACGACCAGTCTTTCAATAGGCCGACATGATCGGTCGAGCTTGCCCTCGGTTTCGCTCAGCGGTCGGTGGGGTCAGGCGGAGCGGACGACTCCGGGTGCTGCACTCATCGTGAAGTCGACCACCATGTCCGCAAGCCTGTCAGGGGAGACGGGGCCGCTGGGATCGAACCAGGTGTGGGTCCAGTTGATCATGCCGAAGATGAGCATCGTCCGTACCCGTTCCTCCGCGGCGCTTTCCATCTTGCCGAAAATCTCGACAAGCAGACCCTGCAACGCGTCGATGATCATCCGCTGCTTCGAAACAATGACCGTGCGCCGAGCAGGTGGGAGGCTTTCCAACTCGTTGAGGAGCACTTTCTGGCGGTCGACCGCTCCAACATAGTGAACCATGAAAGCGTGAATCAACGTCGCCAATTTCGCCTTGGGCGCTAGATCAAGCTGCATGACTCCTTCCACATCGCCAACCAGTTGATCGACGTGTGAGAGCATGACGGCGTAGAGCATCTCCTCTTTCGAGCCGTAATAGTGATACAGCAGCGACTTCGACATCGTGGTGGCGGCCGATAAGTCGGACATCGAAGTTCCGTGAAAGCCCTGCTTTGCAAACAGGGCGGCAGCCTTTTCAACGATCGTCTCGCGGCGCTGTTCGTAATCTGCCGCTTGTGTCCGAGCCATTGTCCGCCTTCGCCATCTGATTGAAGCCCCTACGGACTATCATCCTGCCGCATCGGATCAAGCGTACTCCGTCACCCGATGATCACGGACGCGCACTGCCTTGCCGACGGATCGAGCGAGGGAATTTGCTGGCTCGAGCCGTACGTCCACACTGAGGCCTGTCATAGCCTTGATCCGACCGGAGAGCGGCTGGCATGCGCGTTCGGCCACCGCATGATCGGTCCCGAAGCGGGGCTCGACCTTCAAAAGCAGGCAGTCTAGTCGGCCCGATCGGGTGATCTCGATCTCGAAATGAGGGCCGAACTCGGGGCTGCCGATTACGATCTCTTCAATTTGACTGGGAAACAGGTTGACGCCCCGGATGATGAGCATGTCGTCGGAGCGGCCGACGATCTTCGCGATGCGCCGCATCGGCGAATCATCTCCGGGGACGAGTCTGGTCAGATCGCGCGTGCGATAACGCAGGATCGGCAACGCCTCGCGGGTGAGTGATGTGAGCACCAGTTCTCCCTGCTCGCCATCCGGCAGGACGTGCCCGGTCACCGGGTCGACGATCTCGGGATAGAAATGATCCTCCCAGAGCGTCGGACCGATCCGGTCGCCGACGAACGCCGCGGCAACGCCCGGTCCCATCAGTTCGGAAAGGCCATAGATGTCGCTCGCCTGCAACGAAAAGGCACTTTCGATTTCCCGCCGCGTGGCTTCGGTCCAGGGCTCGGCACCGAACACGCCATAGCGTAGCGATGAGGCGGACGGGTCAAGATCCTGGCGCCGGAATTCGTCGAGGATCGCCAGCATATAGCTGGGCGTCACCATGATGATTTCGGGAGCGAAGTCCTGAATCAGTCGGACCTGTTTCTCGGTTTGCCCTCCCGACATCGGGATCACGGTGCAGCCGAGCGCTTCGGCGCCGTAATGGGCTCCCAGCCCGCCGGTGAACAGACCATAGCCATAGGCAATATGCGCCTTCATGCCGGGACGGCCGCCCGCCGCGTAGATCGAACGCGCCACGAGGCCCGCCCAGGTTTTCAAGTCGTCCGACGTGTAGCCGACCACCGTCGGTTGGCCCGTGGTTCCGGACGACGCGTGGATACGCGCGACGCGCTGCATTGGCACAGCGAACATGCCGAAGGGGTAGTGTTCGCGGAAGTCCGCCTTCGCCGTGAAGGGGAACCGCGCCAGGTCGTCGAGCGATCTTAGATCGGCCGGCCCAATTCCCTGTCGATCGAACGCGCGCTGATAATGCGCGGAATGTTCGTAGGCATGCGCGACCGTTTGCTGCAGCCGCTCAAGCTGCAATTGGCGCAGCGATCGCAACGTCTGTGGGCCGAAATCCACAGGCGCCGCCACGGCTCAGATCGCGTTCATGGTGAGCAGGTCGTAGGTCGCGCAGAGCTCACCCTTGCTGTCGGTGATTGCCACCGCCCAGCGCACCTCACCATATTCCTCGTTACGCCGAGCCTTGGACTTGACCGTGAGAGCGACTTGAATCGCTTCGCTGGGCGAGACAGGCTTGACGAACCGGAGCCCCTCCAGGCCGTAATTGGCAAGCACCGGGCCCGGTGCCGGATCGACGAACAGGCCGGCTGCGAACGACAGCAGCAGATAGCCATGGGCAACGCGCCCGGGGAAAAACGGGTTCGCGGCAGCCGCCTCTTCGTTCATGTGCGCGTAGAAGGTGTCGCCTGTGAAGTGCGCGAAATGCTCGATGTCCTCCAGCGTGACCGTGCGCGACGCCGTCCGCAACGTGTAGCCGTTAGCCAGCTCATCGAAACGCTGGCGGAAGGGGTGGACGTCGCCTTCGGGCTGCGGCGCGCCTGGTAGCCATTGACCGACGATCGCCGACAGGGCGCGCGGATTCCCTTGAAGCGCCGAGCGCTGCATATAATGCTTCACGCCCCGCACACCGCCCATTTCCTCGCCGCCGCCGGCGCGACCTGGACCCCCATGGATCAGCATCGGCAGCGGCGAGCCATGGCCCGTCGACTCTTTCGCGCTGTCGCGATCGATGAGGACGATGCGGCCATGATAGGATCCGGCGCCCAGCACGAAAGCGCGGGCGATCTGCGGGTCATAGGTGAAAAAGGAGAGAGCGAGGCTGCCCATGCCGCGATTGGCGAGCGCGATTGCGTCGTCCAGATCTCTGTAGGGCATCAGCGTCGAGACCGGCCCGAAGGCCTCTATGTCGTGAACGAACCGGGCGCCCCAGGGATCGGCGGCGCGGAACAGCAACGGCGAAATGAAGGCACCGTCGTCCGCCGATGCACCGACCGGTCGAACCTGTTCGATGTTGCCGAAGATGAGCGTCGCTTCCGTTGCTAATGTGCGCGCCTTAGCGCGGACATCCTCAAGCTGACTCATGCTGGCGAGCGGGCCCATCGTCACACCCTCGGCCTGGGGATCGCCGACCACGACCTTGGCGAGTCGCGCCTTCAATGCCGCCTCGGCAGCGTCGAGCCTGGCTTCGGGTACGAAGGCGCGTCGGATTGCGGTGCATTTCTGGCCGGCCTTGACCGTCATCTCGCGAGCGACTTCCTTGATGAAAAGCTCGAATTCGGGGCTGCCAGGTTCCGCATCGGGACCGAGTACCGAGGCATTGAGGGAATCGCGCTCGGCGACGAAGCGCACGCTTTCGCGCGCAATGACAGGATGCGCCTGCAGCTTCATCGCGGTCTCGGCTGACCCGGTGAAGGAGACGACATCCTGACAGGTCAGGTGCTCGAACAGGTCGCCGGTCGAACCCATGATGAGCTGAATGGCGCCGGGTGGCAGCACGCCAGCCTCGATCATGATGCGAAAGGCGGCCTCGGCGACATGACCGGTCGACGATGCCGGCTTGATGATGGCGGGCACGCCCGCGAGCAAAGTCGGCCCCAGCTTCTCCAGCATACCCCAGACCGGGAAGTTGAAGGCGTTGATATGGACCGCCGCGCCCTGCAGCGAGGTGTAGACGTGCTGCCCGACGAACGTGCCGGCCTTGCCGATTGGTTCCAGATCGCCGTCAAGCAGGATGATATCGTCGGGGAGTTCGCGTCGCCCCTTGGATGAGGTGGTGAAAAGCGTGCCCGCGCCACCCTCGATATCGATCCAGCTGTCGGTGCGCGTGGCGCCGGTCGCCCAGGACAGCGCATAGAGTTCTTCCTTGCGCGCCATCAGCGCGGTGGCGAGCGCCTTGATCATGTGGGCACGGGCGTGGAAGGCCATCTTGCGGAGCAGGGGACCGCCGACGGTCCGCGCGTGGTCGAGCATCGCCTTGAAATCGAGCCCCTGGCTACCGGTGCGCGCGATCACCTCGCCGGTCACGGCAGAGCGAAGATCGGTAAAGCCACCGGTCGCCTCGATCCAGCGATCGGCGGAATAGCTGAGAAGCGTGGTCGTCATGGAGAATCCTCTTGGGGGAGATATCGGGCGTCAGCGGCCGGTGAAGGCCGGCGAACGCTTGGCCATGAAGGCGGCGACGCCTTCCTGATAATCGTGGCTGAAACCCAGCTCGCGCATCGCGTCGCGCTCAAGTTCGAGTTCCTCGTCGAGCGACTTGAGCGACGCGGCGCGGATCAATTGCTTGGTGCGGGCAAGGCCGCGCGTTGGGCCGGTGGCAAAGCGGCTGGCAAGCGCATCGACCGCGCCCGACAGCGCTTCGTCATCGACACACTTCCAGATCATGCCCCAGGCTTCGGCCTTTTCGGCGGGCAGCGGTTCGCCGGTGAGGGCAAGACCGAGCGCTCGGGCCTGCCCGATCAGACGCGGCAACACCCAGGTTCCGCCGGAATCGGGGATGAGGCCGATGTTGGCGAACGACTGTATGAACTTGGCGCTTCGCGTGGCGATCACGATATCGCAGGCGAGAGCGATGTTGGCGCCCGCCCCGGCTGCGACACCGTTTACCGCGGCGATGGTCGGCTTGGGCAGGCCGGTCAGACGCCGGATCAAAGGCGCGTAGAAGCGCTCGACCGAATCGCCCAGATCGACCGCTTCGCCGCCCGGCGCGACGGCGCGGTCTGACAGATCTTGTCCGGCGCAAAAGCCGCGCCCCGCCCCGGTCAAGACGAGCACGCGCACGGCATCATCGCTTTCGATCTGATCAAGCGCAGAGGCGACCTCGCCGTGCATCTGAGCGGTGAAGCTGTTGAGCCGGTCGGCCCGGCTGAGCGTTAGGCGCGCCACACCAGCCGACAGATCCAACTCGATTGTTTCGAAGGCCATCACCCTCTCCTGTCGCCGATTCTCATTAATAGAATGACCGGTCAAACTATTATTGGCAACACGATTTTTTGTCGTTACTCGGTAGCGACATGGAGATTCGTTCGAACGCCCCTGTCGCGATCGTCGGCGCCGGCACGATGGGCATGGGGATTGCGCATGTTGCCGCCGCCGCCGGTCATCCGGTGACTGTCCTCGATACGAATGAGTCGGCGCTGCTGCGTGCCCGCAGCGCAACCGCCGCCTATTTCGATGGAGCCGTCGCCAAAGGTCGAATGACTGGAGCCTCGCGGGAGGAAGTTGAAAATCGCATCCGCTGGTCGACCGAGCTCCCCCTTGCGGCGCAGGCCGCTCTGGTGATCGAGGCCATCGTCGAAGACCTCGACGTGAAACGCCAGCTCTTCGGCGGGCTCGCGCGGGTGGTCAAATGCAACACGCTGCTGGCGAGCAACACCTCTTCGCTACGGATCGGCGCGATCGCCGAGCAGCTTCATAGTCGCGGCCGATTCCTGGGTCTTCATTTCTTCAACCCGGTTCCGGTGATGAAGCTGGTCGAGGTGGTTGCGGGACCCGAGACCGATCCGGGATGCATGTACGCGGCGATGGCGCTGATGCGCGCGTGGGGGAAGCAGCCGGTTCGGGTGCGCGACGTACCTGGTTTCATCGTCAACCGTGTGGCTCGCCCCTATTATGGCGAGGGATTCCTCGCGCTCGCGGAGGGGCTCGAGCCCGCCGCGATCGATGCCGCGCTATGCCAAGCTGGCGGGTTCCGCATGGGGCCCCTCGCTCTGGCCGACCTGATCGGTCACGACGTGAACTATGCCGTAGCCTCTTCGGTATTCGAGGCCGGGGTAGGAGTGCCGCGCTTTCGTCCCCAGCCGGCTCAACATAGCCTGGTCGAGAAGCGGCGCTTCGGTCGTAAATCAGGATGCGGCGTCTATGATTATTCGCTTCCGCATCCCGTCGCATCTTATGTCGAGGCTCGGGGCCGGCCGACCAAGGTTCAGCTGTCGGATGCCGGGCTTTTGCTACCCCTTATCCTCGACGCGCGGGCCTCGGGGGTCGTGGTGGACAATCACGCATGGGTAGAACGGGGGATTATCGATATTGACGGCACGTGCATCGCGCTCGGGGATGGCCGTACGCTGGCACACCGCCCAGGCGTTGACGCGCTGATTGATCACGCGCGCGACTTTGCGACGGCCCGCACCGTGGTGATCAGCGCGCGTTGTCCGGCAGTCGCCCGGGTTGTTGCAGGCTTCCTCCACAGCGCGGGTCGGCGGGCGCTCCTGATCCCAGACAGGCCGGGCCAGCTCGTACTTCGTACCTTGGCGCAGCTCGCCAATGCGGCAGCAGACACCGTCGTCGATGAAATCGCATCAGCCGATGATGTGGAAACTGCGATGCTTTACGGTGCCAACCATCCAGAGGGACCGCTGGCGTGGGCACAGCGGGTTGGCGTGGACCTCGTGCGATCGGCACTCCTGAACATTGCCCGCGAAACCGAAGACCCGCTTTACGATCCCTCGGCCCTCTTCGGGCACGGTCAATGACGGGCGACCTTGCCCAGAGGGTCGCCGAGCGGCTGATCTCGCTCGAAGGGACGGCAGCCGCGTGGAACCTCATGCTTGAAGAGGTACGCGAGGGCTATGCGCGCGTCAGCATGAAGCTGCGCGCCGACAGGCTCAATGTTCACCGCACGGCGCATGGTGGGATGATCTTCGCGCTCGCCGACAGCGCATTCGCCTATGCGTGCAACAGCAGGAACGAACTGACGGTCGCGCAACAGGCCTCGATCCTGTTCCTGGCTCCCGCCCATGAAGGCGACATTGTCGTGGCCGAGGCGTGGGAGGATGCGCGTGCTGGTCGCGTCGGCGCCTATTCGGTCACGGTCACGATCCAGAGCGGCGGCCCCATCGCCCAATTCCAGGACCTATCCCGCACGACGGGTGGCACGGTCCTTTCCAAGCAGGAGCAAGAATAATGGCCGACGCCTTCATCTGTGACGCGATCCGTACGCCGATCGGCCGCTACGGCGGCGCGCTCGCTGGCGTTCGCGCTGACGATCTGGCGGCCATCCCGCTGCGCGCGTTGAAGGAGCGCAATCCCAGCGTGGACTGGGCGCAGCTCGACGATCTACTCATGGGCTGCGCGAACCAGGCGGGCGAAGACAATCGCAACGTCGCGCGCATGGCGGCGCTGCTCGCCGGACTGGGAACCGAAGCGCCGGGTACCACGATCAACCGCCTCTGCGGATCAGGAATGGACGCGATCGCCTATGCGTCGCGCGCGATCAAAGCCGGAGAGGCGGATCTCATCCTCGCGGGCGGCGTGGAGAGCATGTCGCGCGCGCCCTTCGTGATGCCCAAAGCGGAAGGTGCCTATTCGCGGACCAACGCCGTCTACGATACGACGATCGGCTGGCGCTTCGTCAACAAGGCGCTCCAAAGGGATTTCGGCATCGACTCGATGCCTGAGACCGCTGAGAACGTCGCGCAGGATTTCGCCATCAGCCGTGAGGGTCAGGACCGGTTCGCGGTCGAGAGCCAGCGCCGCGCCGCTGCCGCCCAGGCCTCGGGCCGCTTCGATGCGGAAATCGCGGCCGTGCCGGTACCACAGAAGAAAGGGGAGCCGATCCTCGTCACACGCGACGAACATCCGCGGGAGACGAGCATGGAGGCGCTCGCCAAGCTGAAACCGATCGTGCGTGCCGATGGCACGGTCACGGCGGGCAATGCTTCGGGCGTCAACGATGGCGCCGCAGCGATCATCGTCGCGAGCGAGGCGGGCATCAAAAAGCACGGCCTTACGCCGCGTGCACGCGTGCTCGGCGGCGCTGTGGCTGGCGTACCGCCGCGGATCATGGGCATCGGACCCGCGCCAGCATCCGAGAAGCTGCTCGGTCGGCTGGGCCTCGCGATCAGTGCGATCGACATTGTCGAGCTGAACGAAGCATTTGCGAGCCAGGGTCTGGCGGTCTTGCGGCGGCTGGGCCTGCCCGACGATGCCGCTCATGTGAATCCCAATGGCGGCGCGATCGCGCTGGGTCATCCGCTCGGCATGTCGGGTGCGCGGCTGGTCCTGACCGCGACCGAGGAACTGCAGCGGCGGGGCGCTAAACTCGCCCTTTGCACGATGTGCATCGGAGTCGGCCAAGGCATCGCGCTGCTCCTCGAACGCATCTAACCGATAAATTGACCGGTCGTTCGGACTATTATACAAGAACGATGTGATTCGATAGGAGTGCGCATGTACACGACCGAGCTCGGCAAGCCCGATCCCAAGGGGCCTGTTCCCCTGTCGAAGGAAGACCCGGCGCTTGTCGCGGCTTTCGAGGCGCGCGTTGCGGCTGACGAGTTCATCGAGCCCAAGGACTGGATGCCTGAGGCCTATCGCAAGACGCTGGTGCGGCAGATCTCGCAGCACGCGCATTCCGAGATCGTCGGCATGCTGCCGGAGGGCAATTGGCTGACCCGCGCGCCGTCGCTGCGCCGCAAGGCCGTGCTGCTCGCTAAGGTGCAGGATGAGGGCGGGCACGGCCTCTATCTCTATTGCGCGGCCGAGACGCTGGGCACGAGCCGCGAGGAGATGATCGAAGCGCTCCACTCGGGCAAGGCCAAGTACAGCACCATCTTCAACTACCCGACACTGACATGGGCCGATATCGGCGCGATCGGCTGGCTGGTCGATGGCGCGGCGATCATGAACCAGGTGCCCCTGCAGCGCACCAGTTATGGCCCTTATGCCCGCGCGATGGTCAAGGTTTGCAAGGAGGAGAGCTTCCACCAGCGCCAAGGCTACGAGATCATGATGGTCATGGCGCGCGGCACGCCCGAGCAAAAGGCGATGGCGCAGGACGCGCTCAACCGCTGGTGGTGGCCGTCGCTGATGATGTTCGGACCGCCGGACGCCAACTCGCCCAATTCGGCGCAGAGCTTTCGGTGGCGGATCAAACGCGACAGCAATGACGACCTACGCCAGAAATTCGTCGATATCACCGTACCGCAAGCCGAATATCTCGGCCTCACCGTTCCCGATCCGGATCTTCGGTGGAACGAAGAGAAGGGCGGCCACGACTTCGGCGAGGTCGACTGGGACGAATTCTACGCTGTGGTGCGAGGCGAAGGCCCGACCGCCAAGGAGCGCATGAAGGCCCGCCGCGAGGCCTGTGACAATGGCGCCTGGGTCCGGGAGGCCGCGGAAGTCCACGAAGCGAAGCGCCGCGCCAAGCTCGCCGCCTGATAACCGCAAAATAGGGTAAGCCGACAATGAGCCGTGATTGGCCTTTATGGGAAGTTTTCATCCGTTCGAAGGGCGGGCTCAGCCACAAGCATGTCGGCTCGGTCCACGCGCCCGACGGCGAACTGGCGGTGCGCCATGCACGCGATGTCTATACGCGCCGGATGGAGGGCGTGAGCCTTTGGGTGGTTCAGTCGAGCGACATCGTCGCCTCGGATCCCGCACAGGCCGGGCCGATGTTCGAGCCGGCCGAGAGTAAAATCTATCGCCACCCGACATTTTACGACATCCCCGACGTCGTGACGCATATCTGATGGCCCCCTCGCTTCCCACCGTCCAACCGGACGATGTCACGATGGCCGAAAAGGCGCCGCACGGCGGTAGCTTCGACGCTGGCAATGCAATTGCGCCCCAGCCGGCGTTGTTCGACTATTTGCTGCGCCTCGGCGACGACAGCCTGATCCTCGGTCAACGGCTTACGGAATGGTGCGGCCACGCCCCGGCGCTCGAGATCGACCTAAGCCTGGCCAATATCGGGCTCGACCTGATTGGCCAGGCGACGTTGTTCCTCAACTTGGCCGGCGAGATAGAAGACCAACGTCGCGATGGCGACAAGCTCGCCTTCCATCGCGACGTGCTCGCCTTTCGCAATTGCCTGTTGGTCGAGCAGCCCAATGGCGATTTCGCGCAGACGATAGCGCGCCAGTTCCTCTTCTCGACGGTGCAACTCGGTTTGTTCGAAGGTCTCGCCCGATCGAGCGAGCCGCGCATCGCCGAGATCGCCGCCAAGGCAGTCAAGGAAGTCCGGTATCACGCCGACCTGTCGGCGGACTGGGTGATCCGCCTCGGCGACGGCACCGAGGAGAGCTGCCGTCGTATGACCGAGGGGCTCGACTGGTTCTGGCGCTTCGTCGACGAGATGTTCGATGTCGATGACGTCGAGCGGTCTTTGATCGAAGCCGGCATTGCCTGTGACCGGGGATCGCTCCGGGTGGCGTTCGACGCACGGGTGCAGCAGGTGTTGCGCGACGCCTCCCTTTCTCTGCCAGAATATCCCCGCGCGGTTCGCGGTGGCCGCGTCGGCCATCACTCCGAGCATCTCGGGCATCTGCTGGCGACAATGCAGTTTCTCCCACGCACCTACCCCGACGCGGTCTGGTAAGCGCGATGCAGGTGATCGACGCCGCGACGACGGCCCGGATCATGGCGGTGCTCGACGACGTGCCGGATCCCGAGATTCCGGCGGTGACGGTGACCGACCTCGGTATTGTGCGTGGCGTGCGCGCCGCACCGCCGGCCGTGCTGGTGACGCCGACCTACACGGGCTGTCCGGCGACGCTCGTGATCGAAGCGTCGATCCGCGCGGCGCTCGATCGCGCGGGGTTCAAGAACATCGAGGTCGAGACCGTCTTGTCGCCTCCCTGGTCGACGGACTGGATATCCGACCGGGGCCGCGAGCGGCTCGAACGCTATGGCATCGCGCCGCCCCCGAAGGGCATTGCTGCCCGTCATCTGCGCGGCGATGAACCGGTTGCCTGTCCGCAGTGCGGATCATCCGAAACGAAGGAAGTCAGCCGCTTCGGATCAACGCCCTGCAAAGCGCTCTGGCGCTGCCTGGACTGCCTTGAGCCGTTCGACCGCTTCAAATGTCATTGAGGGAATGAACCTTTGTCCGCAGGCTTTTACCCACTGAAGATTCTCGACGTCCGGCGTGAAACCGACGAGGCGATTTCCGTCATGCTCGAGCC
>Ga0207654_10000452_pt1 | contig 23472 bp, 19 predicted proteins | sample KBSC64metaG_FD_184355 | JGI IMG/M metagenome (GOLD analysis project Ga0207654, IMG submission 184355) | Corn rhizosphere microbial communities from Kellogg Biological Station, Michigan, USA - KBS C6-4 metaG (SPAdes) (version 2) | ecosystem: Host-associated > Plants > Roots > Rhizosphere > Soil...
GTCGCGTTCGCAACCTCACCGACTTCGGCGCCTTCATCGAAATCGAGGATGGCATCGACGGCCTCGTCCACGTCTCAAACCTGAGCTGGACCAAGCGCGTCAAGCATCCTTCTGAAGTCGTCAAGAAGGGCGAAAAGGTCAAGGCAGTTGTTCTCGGCGTCGAGCCGCAGAACCGCCGCCTGAGCCTCGGCATCAAGCAGCTTCAGCCCGATGTGTGGGAGAGCTTCTTCGCTACCCACCGCGTCGGCGATGTGGTGCACGGCAAGGTCCTCAGGACCGCGCAGTTCGGCGCTTTCGTTGAAATCGCCGAGGGCGTTGAAGGCCTCTGCCACATCTCTGAAGCCAGCGAAGTGCCCGGCGAGCCCTCCAAGCTCGAAGTCGGCCAGGAGCACGAGTTCAAGATCATCAAGATCAACGTCGAAGAGAAGAAGGTGGGTCTCAGCCTTCGCGCGGTCAGCGGCCACGAAGCCAGCCGCGCCCAGGTCGAGAGCTACAAGGAGCACGCGCACAAACAGCCCGTCTCCAGCTCCACCACCACTCTCGGCGACCTCATCAACTGGCGCAAGAACGAGCGGTAAGTTCGCTCGTCCTTACACGACACACCAGAACGGCCACCCGCAAGGGTGGCCGTTCTGCTTTGAATTCATCAATCCCGACTGTCATCCCGAGCGAAGTCGAGGGATCCGCAGTTCGTGCCCATCCAACACGCATCTCATTCCAGGTGACTCACCAAGCCCCGATACGAAAACGCTGTCATCCAGAGCGCACGGGGCCCCACGCGTAGTCTTCAGCGTGGGGGCGGTAAGCGAAGGATCTGCTTTCGAATCTAAATACGGGCAGCAATATACCCATATCAAGCCGCTTCCACCAAACCTTACTGTCAACGCTCCATCATGATCAGGCAGGAAAATTGAGCTTCGCAAGCAGCGCCTGAAATCGCGGATCAGAGTGAAGACGCTCAGAGTACTCAATCTTGATGAAAACGAGACTGGTCGAGCGCTCGTTGTACGCCCTCTGAAGCCACTCGATTGCGTGTTTCGTGTCGCCCATTCCGTCGTATATAACCGCTACATCGCAAGGATTAACGTAGCCCTTTTTGCCGAGAGCCATTAACTTCTCCAGAAATGCAAGGGCGTCCCGATATCTGCCCGCTTCACCATGGATCCTCCCGCAACTCGCCAGAATGATCTGATTTTCGGGTGCAACCTTGAGTGCTTGCTCGCACTCTGCGATTGCCTCCGTGTACATATTTTTCTTGGCGTAATTCCACGCTAATTCCATGTTCGCCCATGCCAACTTAGCATCCAGTCCGAGAACTTTTTTCAATTGAGCAATCGACTGATCATAGCGACCGGCAAAATACAAAGACCACCCAAGTTGCAGATTCGCGTCTGGCGAAACCGGATCAAGCTGAACAGCATCCCGGTTCTCTCGTACGGCTTCATCTGAACGGCCCGTAGTTGTAAGAAAATTGCCATACCAGAGATGCGCCTCAGCGCTGCTTGGATTGAGCAGCACCGCGCGATCGTGCTCCAGTTCAGCGCCGGGCCAATCCCACTCAAAACCTTGCTTGACCATTGCCATGGCCGAGTGCGCCTCCGCTAGCCGATCATCCAGTTCCAGCGCCTTCAGTGCCGCAACACGGGCAAGTGGAAATAACTCCGTTGCGGGTCGATCGCCGTTGATTGCCTGTGCGAAATAGAACAGCGAGATGGCGCTGTAAGCAGGTGCAAAGGTCGGATCTAGCTCGATAGAACGACGCAAAGCCTCTTGGGCTTTGTTGTTTCCGTTGAGAGACCATTTGCCGGCGTAGTATCGCCCTTCCAGATAAGCTTGGTAAGCCTCCGGGTTAATCCGGCGGAGAGTCGTCGGCGAAACCTCCTGGCTCGCAACTTCTGTTCTGATTGCGTTCGCGACGGAGCGCGCCACCTTACTTTGCACAACCAGAATATCTTCCATTTCGCTTTCATAGCTGTTTGCCCAGAGATGCCGGTCAGTCGCGGCGTCGAGAAGATTAGCGGTGATCCGCACGTGATTCCCTGAGCGAGCGACAGTTCCTTCAACGATGCCGTCCACTCCAAGTTCCTGAGCGATCTTCGGCAGCGGCTTGCTAGTCCGTTTCAATCGCATTACGGAAGTTCGCGAAATCACTCTGAAAGTGCCGAATGCTCCGAGTTCCGTAATCAGTTCTTCCGTCATGCCATCGGCAAAATACTCCTGTGACGGGTCTCCCGAAAGGTTCCCAAACGGCAAAACTGCAATGGACTTGATCTGCGGTTGAGGCAGCGGCTTCCGCAAGTACCAGACCACGCTTGATGAAACGGTCACGAGAGCTACAGCCCCGGCAACAAGCAGGATCCACTTTCGCCAGCGTCTTCCCGCTTGCATATCCCGCGCGAACTCCACTGGCTGCGTAGATATGGCATTCATTTCGGACGCTCTGCCATCAGAGTCAACCATTCGATTCTGCCGCTCAACGACCGGCGTTATAAATCGGTAGCCCAGGCGAGGCAGAGTCTCGATGAACTTCGGCGAGTCGGCGTGGTCGCCCAAGGCCTCGCGAAGCTTTCCAATGCAATTGTTGAGGATGTGTTCGAAATCAACGAAAGTGTCGTCCGGCCACAGCTGTTTCTTGATAGTTTCGCGAGTGACTAAATCGCCCGGGTGTTGTACCAGGATGGCGAGCACATCATTCGGCTGTCCGCGAAGTTTGAGCTTAGAGCCATTCTTAGAAAGCTCACGCGTGCGCAAATCGAGTTCGAAATTCGCGAAACGAACAATGGAGTCTGACCGGGTAACTGTTTCCATACCCAACCCCATTACGGCGCAACTTGATCTGCTTCTCCGTCAATCGCACCTGAGTCTGCCCCGGCTATTCGGCAAAGAGTGTAGCACCGATATGACCCGGAAGCGTGGCTTCTTCTAACTTCAGACCTTTCTTCCAGTTACGGAGTTGTCCAGAAATGTGGCTTAAGTGAGAAGTCTTTGCCGTGCCAATGATTGAATCTTTGCGTCATCGGCAGGACGATCAGCACGTGGGTCGGATGGAGCAGCGCCGGGAAAGAGGACTGGATTCGATGGACCTTCTCTCGCTCAGATCCGGCCAACGAAGCTGGAGACAAAGTGCTCCGAAAAAGGAGGAACCATGAAACACCAGTTTTCATGGGCTCTTGCCGCTCGGTTAGCGGCTCTCGCGATTCTCATTCCGGGTGCCTTGGCCTTGGCGAGGACGCCTGCCGATCCAGCGTCGGTTGCTCAAGTGCTGGACCAGGTCAAAATTCATGCTCAGCAGGCAGACTATGACGCCGAGTTGTTGGATTCGTATGCGCGATCTGGCCTTTCCTGGGAATCGCATTCCATCCGTCTGAACGAAATCCGGAAACATGTGAATGATCTGTTTCAGGATTACTCGAGGCTTCAAAACATGACGGATGCGGCAACACCAAAACAGCGGGAAGCAATCAATCGCCTTGAGCCGATGCTGCGAAAGATGGCACATTCACTCCTGAACACGATTGAATACCTGAATGACAACCATAGGAACGTCAATCTGCCGGGGTTCCGTGCTCGCATTCACTCCGACTACGTGATCGTCAATCAGGTCTACAAAGCCCTATGCGAGTGCACAGGGGACAACGCTTAAACTCCGATTCCAATGCGGTGCCCGGCCTCACTGTTGGGGCCGGGCACGCTTGTGATTTCCTAACGCTCCTCGGGATCTCGAATTTGTACAACGACCTTCCCCACAGATCCCGTTTCCACCTCTGCATAAGCAGCATCAAGGTCGAAAGTCGAAAACCGCTTCGAATTCAGCATCGGCTTCAGCTTGCCTTCATCCGCAAGCGCTGCAGCTTTGCGGAGTATTTCGCCGTGCCGCTCCAATCCATCACCGCTCAGCATCGGATACAGCGTGAACACGCCCGAATACGTCGCTCCACGAAACGACAGCGGCGCCAGCGAGTGCGTACTCCATCCCAGGCAGCTCACAACGTGCCCCGTATATCGGCGCACCGCGTTGAACGATGCATCGATGGTCGCTCCGCCCACCGTGTCGTACACGATGTCGAATCCCGCACCGCCGGTGAAGCGCTGAACATATTCGTCAACCGTGAGCGATTGATAGTCCACCGGCGTCGCGCCAAATTGCTCGACAAGATGTTTCTTCGCGGATGAAACCGTCGCATACACATCGGCGCCGAACGCCCGTGCGATCTGGACGCAGATGTGTCCCACGCCGCCCGCACCCCCATGAATCAGCACCTTCTGCCCCGCATGCACCTGCGCCCGATCCACCAATCCCTCCCAGGCAGTAATCGTGCTTAGCGGTAGCACCGCAGCATCGCGCATCGAGAGCGTCTTTGGCTTATGCGCCAGCAGCCGCGCATCGGCGGCAACAAATTCAGCAAGTGTTCCCTGCCTGCCGCCCACGCCGCCCACCATCCCGAACACTTCATCTCCGGGCCGGAACTCCGTCACCCCCGATCCAACCTCTTCAACGGTCCCGGCCATATCCAGCCCGAGCACCGCAGGCAGAGGCTGCTTGGCGTGTTCCGCCTTGCCCGCTCGAATCTTCGTGTCCAGCGGATTCACCCCGCTCGCTGCGATCCGCACCAGAACCTCGCCCGCTTGCAACGCGCGACGCGGCACTTCCACCTCTACGAACGGCCCACCCGCCGTCTCAACCCGCCACACTCGTTGCTGCATCGCGTTGTCCTCTGCGTCTGGGATTTTTGCGTCTACGAATTTCGGCTCTACTCCACAATAAGGGTTGCCCCACATTTCGCTTCTGAGATGTTGGTATTGCCAGCTACAAATCTGTCCCTGTTTTTGCAGTCTATTTCGCGTTTTTGGTCATACTTGGATCAGACAAGAAGTCACCGGAGAGAAGGGCTCGGCTCGCTTCCTTGGAACAGCGCGAATAACATTGGACCGTCTGCTCAGCGAGCATGGGCACCCCGCCGCCCGAGGAGAAGCGATTCTCTGAAAGTGATGATTGAAGCGACGACGCGAGGTCGTCTCGCAATACAGTACCGATTTGGATCAAACGCGCGCTAAGTTGTTCATTTTCTATGATTTGAATTCTAAGTTATTTGATAAGAGCAGTTTGCAGAGACTTTGTGCTCTAACCCATAGAAAACACTACGTGGTAGGGAGGGGGGAGGGGACCCCCGACCCTTGCCTTGCTTCATACTTGGCCCAGGAATCTCCGGTCACACCGACAGCGTGAGAACCGAATACGACCGCGCCGGGACCTTCACGCTCATCTTCGATCCGACCGACGGAGCAGCCACCGTTTGCGGCACCACATTCTTCGGATCTGAAAAGGTATTGAGTGCCTTCAGATCGTTCCCCGTGATCGTCTCGAACCCGATCACGCGCGACGGCGTAAGGTCGTGCCAGTTGAGTTCCAACTCCTGCTCATTTTCAAGATCGCGATTCAACACAAAGATCGTCGCGGTCTTCTGCTCCGGCTGCAGCGTCGCCATCACATCGAGATAATTCACCTTGCCGAATCCCGGAACCGCGAGCCCAATATCTTCAATAGGCTTGCCTAATGAATCGACCTGATAGCTCGGCCCTTCCGGCTCGATGCTCAACGCGCGCCCGCGTCCATACTTCAATCCCCAGGCGTAGGGATAGAAAATCGTGTTGCGCAGAATTCCATCCTTGTTCGTCATGATCGGCGCAATCACATTGACAAGCTGCGCCAGGCAAGCCACCTTCACGCGATCGGAGTGCCGCATCAGCGAATTCACAAGCCCGCCAACCAGCAGAGCATCTTCCAGGTTGTAAGGCTCTTCAAGGAGATGCGGAGCCTCGGTCCGATGGCCATTGACCGCATCGCCATTCCGAGCCCGATACCAGACATTCCACTCATCGAATGAAAGGAACAACTGCTTCCCCGATCGCTTCTGGGCGCGCACGGAGTCGCAGACCGAAACAATCTCCTCGATCTGCCGATCCATTGCCAGATTCATCGCCAGGTATTTCGAGCTGTCATGTCCCGTCTCGTCGGTATTTCCCCAATACCGATGCAGAGAAATGCCATCGACATACTCGTAACACTGCTCCAGCACCGTCCGATCCCAGGTGATGTAAGTCGGCATAAATGGTCCACTCGATCCGCAAGCAACCAGCTTCACCGTCTCGTCAACCGCGCGCATCTGTCGCGCCGCATCCGCAGCCTTGATGCCATACTCGCGAGCTTCCATATGCCCAATTTGCCAGGGTCCATCCATCTCGTTGCCAACACACCAGAACTTCACGTTGTGCGGCTTTTCGTATCCATGCGATCGCCGTAGATCGCTCCACTTTGTTCCTTTCTCAACGTTGCAATACTCAACCAGCGCAGCGGCATCCTCAGCCGATCCCGTTCCGAAGTTCAACCCGAACAACGGCTCTGTCCCTGTCTTCCGCGCCCAGGTGATGAACTCATTCGTCCCGAATTGGTTCGTCTCCGTCGTATTCCAGGCGCGATCCAGCACCGTCGGCCGATCTTTCTTCGGCCCAACACCATCCAGCCAGTGATAACCCGAAACGAAGTTCCCCCCAGGCCAGCGAATAATCGGCACGCCCAGATCGTGGATCTCCTTCATCACGTCCGTGCGAAACCCGTCCGAGTCCGCGAACTTGGACTTCGGATCGTAGATGCCCTCGTAGATCGCGCGCCCCAGCTGTTCCAGGAACGACCCGAACAGGTGCGGATTGATATCCGAGATCTGGCGATTCGAATCAATCACAACGCGCGTTAAGCGCTGGCTCTGTGCAATCCCAAACCTGCCCAGTGCAGAAGTTGCCGCAACGGCGAGACCTGTCTCGCCTGCCTGCTTCATGAATTGCCTGCGTGAAACTTTCTTCATACAAGGACCCCTTCAGTTGCGGAACTGCACATGCGTTCTCGCGGTTGCGTTTCTTCACCCGATGAGCGGACTGATTCCGCTCTCCAGAATGCTGGTAAACGTTTGCTCGCACAGCATAGAAAGCCAGCCGCCGCTTGTCAAAGACTTATTTACGAGCGGGCTGCTTCGACCGCACTCGAGAGCTAATCACGCCCGCTTGTGACCTGCGCCATAGGTACAGCCATTCGAGCAGCCGTATCATTCCGTTCGCTTCCCTGTGAGAGGTGTCTTCATGTCCATTAAGAGTTCCCGCCGCGCGTTTCTGTCTGCCGGGTTGATGCTTCCCGTTGCCGGCGCTGCCGCCAATCTTGACTTTCTCAACCCCGAAAAATCCGCGCCGTCCAAGATCGCGAAGACGCCAAAGCTCGACCATCGCACTCTCGGCAAAACCGGCCTTAAGGTCACCTCCGTCGGCTTCGGCTGCATGATCACTTCCGATCCGAGCGTTATCACGCGTGCCGCCGACATCGGCATCAACTACTTCGATACCGCCCGCGGCTACCAGCACGGCAACAATGAGCGCATGGTTGCAGCCGCTCTCGGCGCAAAGCGCAAGAACGTGATTCTCTCCACTAAATCGGCAACCGACAACAAGGCCGGATTGCTGAAGGACCTCGATACCAGCCTCTCCGAACTCAAAACCGACTACGTCGATATCTGGTATCTCCACGCCAAAGACACTCCCGCGGCTATTCACGATGACATGATCGAAGCCCAGCAGATCGCGAAGCAGCAGGGCAAAATCCGCTTCGCCGGCATGAGCACCCACGCGCTTCCCAAACTTGCCCCGTGGACCATCGACAAAAAGGCATTCGATGTTGTCCTCACGGTCTACAACTTCACCATGGATCCGAAAGCAGATGAAGCCATCGCCGCTGTCGCAAAGACCGGAACCGGGATCGTCGCCATGAAGATCATGGCCGGAGGAGCCCGCACCCGCCGACCCGGTGAAAGGGTCGATCCGCGAATGGAGCGTGAAGGCGCAATGCTCTCCGCGCTGAAGTGGGTCCTGCACAAACCGAACATCCACACGACCATCCCCAGCATGACCGACATGGATCAACTCGACGAAAACCTTCTCGCCATGTCCGAGAAGTTCATGCCCGCTGATCAAAAAATTCTCGCCGCTCACCTAGAACAGATCGCCCCCTATTACTGTCGCTTCTGTGGCGAATGCGACGGTGCATGTCGAAAAGGACTCGAGGTCGCAAACACCCTGCGCATCCTCACCTACGCCGAAGGCTACGGCCAGTTCGCCCTCGCCCGCGAGCGCTTCAACGAACTTCCGGTGCATCATGCCGCCGTTCGCTGCGGCGAGTGCACCGAATGCACGGTGAAATGCCCGCATGGCGTGCGCATCGCCGAACGCATCAGCCGCGCGCAGGAACTGTTTGCATGAAGCGCCTGCTTCTTGCCTGCGCAGTTCTGCTCGCCACCTCTCCGTCTTCCGCGCAGGCCTACCTCGACTGCCGCCTCGTGCCCGGATTCGAACAGTCCGGGCCGAAGCGGCAATACACGCCCGACAACCTCTTCGACTACCGCGACGGCGCTGCCGAAGGTTACCTGATCTACAGCTTCGCGCAGATGCAGGGCATCGACTGCAAGTCCGGCTCGACGATCCTCTCCATCGACGTCTCCGATATGACGGATGCCGACTCTGCCTACGGCATGTTCTCCGCCAATCGCGACACGCGTCAGCCCATCGCAAACATCGGCATGGGCGCGCAACTCATGCCCCAGAGTCTGCTGTTCGCAAAAGGGAAGTACTTCGTCGAGATAATCGAGACTGACGGCAGCACAGAGCGCGACCAGACCGCCGCACTTCAGGTCTTCGCCGCAAGCATCGAGCCTCTCCTCGAAGGTCGCAGCACCCCGCCCGAAGAACTCGCGTGGTTCCCGCCCGAGAAACTCGAATTCGCGAAGCTCGTCCCGGAAAGCGTCCTCGGTCTCAAGATCCTCAAACGCGGCTACGTCGCGAAGTACCCAACCGGTCAGGCTTTCATCGTCGTAGAGCAGTCACCCGAATCCGCAACCGAGTTGATGAGCAAGCTCCGCGCGCGCTTCGAAGGCCAGACGTCAGTGAAACTCGCCGATGACGCCTTCCAGGTCAAGGCGCCTTATCTCGACGGCATCTGCGTCTTCCGCAAAGGCCGTATTATCGCGGGATACGCAAATCTCCCCGATCCTCCAACAGCCTCGACCGAAGCTGCAAAACTCTTCGCGCGACTGCCGTGATCCGCATCCTCAGGGTGGCCTGGAGCATCTCTTAAGTACCCGATGAGTTGCACGCACAGGCAGCGAAGCGAGTTCCTTCTCCTCTATACTGAAAGAACAGCAATTACAATTCCTGCACGACCGTAAATCATGCCAAATACAGCAATTAGCCGCGAAGTCGCCCCGCTCTCCGTGTCTGACAACGGAAGCGCACGGAACATCATCAGCTATACGGCGCTCAGCTTCGTGGTCTATCTGGCGATCGGCCTACCTTTGGCCATCCTCCCTGAATACGTTCACCTGCGGATGGGCTATCACGCCTCACTCGCCGGCGCGGTCATCAGTATCCAGTACATCGCCACGTTTCTCAGCCGCCCCTGGGCCGGGCGAATCTCCGACCACAAAGGTGCAAAGATTTCGGTGCTCTGGGGAATGGCAGCCTGCACGGCCAGTGGCATTCTGCTCTTCGGTGCGGCAGCGCTCCACCGCAATCCCGCGTGGCTAAGCCTCACGATCCTGATCGCCAGCCGGCTCGTGCTTGGCATCGGCGAGAGCCTCGGTTCTACCGGTGCCACCTTGTGGGGCATCTCCAGTGCCGGCCCCGAGCACACCGCAAAAGTCATTTCGTACAACGGCGTCAGCACCTATGGCGCTCTCGCACTTGGCGCTCCTCTCGGCGTCGTCATGGAAACGCACTGGGGACTGAGTTCGGTCGCGCTACTCACGATCTTCGTCTGCGCCGCCTCTTATGCTTGGGCCGCGATGAAGCCCCCGGTTCCCGTCACCCCCGGTGAGCACCTTCCGTTCCGCAGCGTTCTGGGTCGCGTCATGCCGCACGGCACCGGCCTCGCGCTTGGCGGTGTTGGCTACAGCGCCCTCGCCACATTTGTCACGCTCTTCTACGCGAGCCGCCGCTGGGATGGAGCCGCGCTCTGTCTGACTGCCTTCGGATTTGCCTTCATCGCCACTCGACTCGTTTTCATCCGCACTATCGGCACCTTCGGTGGATTCCCGGTGACCAAAATTTGCCTGATCGTTGAATCGATCGGTGTCCTGATTCTCTGGCTCTCCGTCTCACCCTGGATGGCCCTTGGCGGAGCGGCCCTCGCGGGAGCGGGATACTCACTAGTGTTTCCGGCACTCGGCGTCGAGGCGGTCGAGCGGGTCCCAATCGAAAATCGTGGCACCGCCCTCAGCGTCTACACCGTTTTCGCAGACGTCTCGTTCTTCATGGTCGGCCCCGTCGCCGGAGCCGTCATCGGTGCCTTCGGCTATCGCAGTGTTTTCTTGTTCGCACTCATCTGCGTTATTGCGGCGATGGGCATCGTGTTTGTCTTGGCAGGCAAAAAGGAGCATACCTTCGCCGCATCGAAAGAAGCTCGGCCCTCCGAGATCGAAGGCTGCACTTCCTAGCGATAGCGCGCTAACTCCGCTAACGTGTGGAGCACGCTCACACCTCTGACTCCGCTAAACTAGCTTCTGTGGCCTCCACCTTCCACATCGAGAATTTCGGCTGCCGCGCTGCCCGTGCCGACGGCGAGGCTGTAGCTGCGCTCCTTCGAAATTCAGGAGCCACCGAGAGCCTCCCTGCTGAAGCCGATGTGGTCATCGTGAATACCTGCAGCGTTACCGCCGAGGCTGATCGGGAGGCCCGCGCATACATTCGCCGCACCCATCGCCAGAACCCCGACAGCCGCATCATCGCTACCGGTTGCTATGCCCAGCGCGCCCCGGAAGAACTCGCCGCATTGCCCGGTGTCGCCGCCGTGATCGGCAACAGCCATAAAGCACTGACCCCAGAGATCGCACTGCAACTCAGCTTGTCAAAACCGTCAGGGCACGATCTCAGTTGTGCCGAAAACGCAGGCAACAAGGAATCCGGCGCCTTTGCCCGCTCCCGAACTCCTTCACCTCACTTCGTCACAGTTCGCGATCTCCTCGCTTCGCGTACTCAGTCTCTCGTTTTGGCCGACGACACCTTCGCCCACTCGTTTCTTGAAGAAGCGTCTCTCTCTCTCGATGCTCAGACTCGCCCCAACCTCAAAATTCAGGAAGGCTGCTCGAATCGGTGTTCCTTCTGCGTGATCCCGCAGACCCGCGGTAACTCCCGCAGCCTCTCTTCATCTGCGGTTCTCTCCCACGTCCGCGACTTCGTTAGCGCAGGCGGAAACGAACTCGTCTTTTCCGGAATCAACTTGGGCCGCTGGGGCCGCGATCTCGATCGCTCATCTGAGCCGCGCACTCTCTCCGGTCTCGTCCGCGAAGTCTTCGACCAGACCGCCCTCTCGCGTCTTCGCCTCAGTTCCATCGAGCCAATGGATTGGGATTCAGACCTCATCTCCGTCGTCCAGGAGTTTTCTGGCACCCGTCTCGCGCGTCATGCTCATCTCCCGCTTCAATCCGGCTCTGACTCCGTCCTCCGCCGCATGTACCGTCGCTACCGGCCTTGGCACTATGCGGAAAAAGTAGCCGAGCTGTTACGCGCTGCCGGTCCTGCCCTCACCCTCGGCGCTGACGTTATGGTCGGCTTCCCTGGTGAGACCGACCGCGAATTCCAGGAGTCTTTCGACTTTATCGGCTCGCTCCCCCTCGGCTATCTGCACCTCTTTCCCTTTTCTCCACGACCCGCAACACGGGCCTTTGAGCTTCATCAGGAGAATCCCGTCCCGGCAGTCGTCGTGGACGAACGAATGGCTGCACTTCGTACTCTCGCTGCTGAGAAAGTCCGCGCTCACCGGAATCGATTTATTGGCGCCGAACTCCCAGCCATTACGCTCAAAGCCGCTCCGGCGCTCCACGAGGCCGGTCGGACCCCCGCGTTGAGCGACAATTTCCTCCCTGTGGAACTCAACGTTCCCTTCCCCGCCAATCAACTCCTCCACATCCGGATAACCAGCATCGGACCTGATAGCACCCTGCTGGCGAGCCCAGTGCTGGCTGAGGCGGCCCGAAGCGAACCGCAACCAGAAACATTTGAGCCCATTTTGGAAAACGCCTTCTAAGTCATACCTCTGTAAGGGCTACCTGCATCAAACCAGTGCTATACTCAGGGTGCGTTCGCGCGCCTTGCAAGGATTCCAGAGCCACTCTGGATCCGGGCGCCGGCCCATTTGGAGGATGTACCATCGCACTCGATAAACGTTCGGCCAAGTCTTTCATCCGCATTAACGATCGCATTCGCGCCCGCGAAATCCGCGTAATCGACGAAAACGGCGAACAACTCGGTATTCTCGCGCCCTTCGAAGCGCTGAAGATTGCCCGCGAACGCGGGCTGGACCTGGTTGAAGTCTCACCCAACGCCGTCCCACCTGTCTGCCGCATCCAGGACTACGGCCGCTTCCTCTACGAGAAGGAAAAGTCCGAGCGCGCCGCGCGCAAAAAGCAGAAGGTCATCATCGTCAAGGAAGTCAAGTTCTCCGTGACGGTGGACGAACACGACTATCAGACGAAGAAGAACCAGGCAGTGAAGTTCCTGCAGGGCGGCGACAAGGTCAAGGCCAGCCTTCGCTTCCGCGGACGTCAGATGGCCCACCGAGACCTCGGCTACAACATCATCAACCGGCTGATTCAGGACATTGGCGACATCGCGGTAGTCGAGTTTATGCCGCGCATGGAAGGCACAATCCTGCACGCCATCCTCGCGCCCAGTAAAAAAGCCGAAGGGCAGAAAAAGCCACAGCCCCCCGCACCGCCACAACAGGCTACGCGCCCGCCGGCACCCGCGGCACAGTAGCTCGTTTGCATCTAGAAGGCCGCCTCTCGCAGGCGGCCTTACCATTTCTGCAGCGTCTGCCAAAAAACGCGAACGCGTTGAACTGCTAACGTGCGCAGCACGCTGACCTAGCTGCCTCGCGTTGTATTCTGACGCCATGCACCTCAAGCAGGCAGTCCTTCCCCTCGTGTTTGCCAGTGTTGTCGCTTGGCACCACTCTCCCGCGCAAAGCAGGGCTACCGCATCCGAGGCTCAGCCGACAGCCCCACATTTCCCCACGAACGAAGACCTGCGCCACCTCAAGACTCTCTCCAATCCGCAACTTTCACCCGACGGCAAGCAGATCCTCTTTACCGTTACGCAAGCAACCGCCGATGGCGCAGCCAGCCATCTCTGGCTCGTGCCCTCACCGGGGAACGGGAACGACGACGCCCGGCAGCTTACCTTCTCGCCGCCCTCCGACAAGCGCGGCGAACACAACGCGCAATGGGCTCCCGATGGTTCTGCGATCTTCTTCCTGGCCAAGCGCGGAGAACACACCCAACTCTTCCGTCTCGATCTGCGCGGGGGTGAAGCTTCGCCTTATGACCTGAAGATCCTGCCTCCCGTCGATGTCTCCAAAGACAAAGACGCCATCAACCCTCCATCTCCACCCGTCACGGGCAAGAAGAAAGACGAAAAAAAAGACGAGAAGAAGCCGGACGATAACAAGGTTGAACCCCTTCCCATCGACGTCTCCGGATTCGCTGTTAGCAACGACGGCAAATATCTCGCCGTGTGGGCACACGATCCCGAAACCCCCGGCGAAAAGAAACAAAAGGACGCCAAGATCGATGCAACCTGGGTCAATCATGAGCGCCATTTCACTCGCCTCTACGTCGCGGCGCTCAAGGCCGATGGTTCTGTCGATGGCGAACTGAAAGCGACGTCAGTTCCACCTGACATTCACGGAGTCCTTTGGTCTCCCGTTGACAACCGGATGCTTGTCGTCAGTGAACCTCCGAATGCCGTCAGCGACCTTGGGCCTGCGGCTTCCGCTTTTCTGCTCGAAGTTGCGGCGCTCAACAGCCCGCAGAAACTGAACGCGATCCCTTCAACCGTAAGCCGCGCCGAGTGGTCGCATGACGCGAACACGATCCTGTTTCTCGCGCAGACGCCGCAAGACGCACCTCCCGGATACGAAGAACTGTTCGCACTGCCCAGGAACAGCTCCAGCCAACAGGTGATCGCGCTGTCGAGCCGCTTTGACGGGCAGTTCGGCCCCTCGCCGCTCATCTCTACTTCCGATGGTGCGCTCATTGCACAAGCAGGTATCGGAACGCGTGCATCAGCCGTGCGCTTCAAGATCGATGGCGGCGGTTCACCGGAGGTCTTGGATCTCGGCACGACCATGATGCTCGGGTTGACCACCAACACCAATCAAACGGGCTGGACCTGGCTGGCAGATGCAGGTGGCAAGCCAACGCAACTCTGTTACGCCACGAAACTCGGCGACAAGTGTACCCTCGTGCGCACGCCCGACCTCTCACCTTCCCATCTCCGTACAGTCGAACCGAAACTGGTGCAGTGGAAGTCGGGACCGTTCACGATCGAGGGCCTGTTGTATTTGCCTCCGGACACCGGCTCTGCCAAAGTCCCGCTTATCGTGGACGTACACGGCGGCCCTTTTGGCGCATGGTTCAATCAATACAGTCCATTCCACGACTTCCTCCTAGGGCACGGCTGGGCAGTCCTTCTCCCCAACCCACGCGGCTCGTCCAATTACGGCGTCAAATTCGCCGCAGCCAACAAGAACGATCTCGGCGGCGGTGACTATGAAGACGTGATGTCCGGCGTCGACTACGTTCTAGCGCATTATCCAATCGACCCCGCTCGCATGGTTCTCATGGGCTACAGCTACGGTGGTGAGATGGCGGGTTTCGTTGAGGGCAAGACCGATCGCTTCAAAGCCATCATCAGCGGCGCGCCCGTTATCGACCAATTCAGCGAGTACGGAACTGAAGACGAATCGTGGTACGACCGCTGGTACTTCGGAAAGCCTTGGGAGCACATGGACGACGCGTGGCGTCAGAGCCCGCTCTCCGGCGCTTCTCACGCAAAGACTCCGTTCCTCTTGCTGCAGGGCGAGTCAGATACGACTGATCCGGTAGGTCAAGCCCGGGAAATGTATCGTGCACTTCGCCAGCAGGGGGTACCTGTTGATCTTGTTACGTATCCTCGCGAAAACCACGGTCCCCTGGCCACCGGCATGTTTGGCCGGCCCTCGTCTGAGCCATGGCACGGCTACGATGCACGCCAGCGGATTGTGAAATTCATTGAGGACGCCTTCTCATCGTCGAAACCTTGACGGAGACATGTCACAACGCGGCGAACCAAAGGATAAGTGCGAAGGTGCAGCCTAAAAGAAAGAGTGTTCCGAAAATTACCTTGTTATAGCGGGCCAGCCACAGAGGCAGGAAGATATCGAAGTTGTCGGAGCGGTCGTCGGTATACCGTTCCGCAAAAGACGTCAGCGGACACTTGCCTCGATTGATGGCGAGTACTGCGCACTCGATTACGATCACGGCGGTAAGCATCGCTGTGATCTGAAAGTGATTTCGGAAAGCCGTCAAGGGGATCATCAAAATACATGTGGCCATGAAAAGCCACACAGCTGAATGCAGCAGCTTGATCATCGTGAGTTTGCGACCGTCCTGACCAGAGTGGTTCCCCACGGCTCCCTGGTTGACACATCTCATACTCGAGGCTCCTCCGACGGAATCGTGCCAAGAGTAATGCGCTGGCGTGGTCGCGCCAGTGACCGTGCACACTCCGCAGCGTGCTAGACTTCGTCCGTCATGAGAAAGCCGATCGCTGTTGTCCTCAGCTCTGCATTGTCAGTCTGCTTCCCGTTCGCGGCCATGGGCCAGACCAACGCCGCTCCGCATCTCGAGAAGCGCGGCGCCACAACTCAACTCATCGTCGACGGCAAGCCCTTCCTGATCCTGGGCGGTGAGCTTCACAACTCATCCTCATCGAATCTCGACTACATGAAGCCAATCTGGACGGGGCTCGCGGGTATGGGCCTCAACACGGTGATCACGCCGCTCAGTTGGGAACTCGTCGAGCCGACCGAAGGCCATTACGACTTCGCACTGGTCGACGGGCTTCTTACGCAAGCACGCGAGTCGCACGAGAAGATCGTCTTCCTTTGGCTCGCCTCCTGGAAGAACGGCATGTCGAGCTACGCGCCGGCCTGGGTCAAACAGGATACGAAGCGATTTCCGCGGGTTGTTGTAAAGGGCAGGGAAGTCGAAGTTCTCAGCCCCGCTTCCGCCGAGACACAGAAAGCCGATGCCCGTGCCTTCACCGCGCTCATGCAGCACATCAAGCAGGCCGACAGCGATCACACCGTGATCATGATGCAGGTCGAGAACGAAGTCGGCGTCCTCGGCGATTCGCGCGATCGCTCCGCCTCCGCCGATCGCGAATTCAACTCTCCAGTTCCCCCCGAACTCACCCGCTATCTCAAGGGCCACCACGATACCCTCTATCCACGCCTCCGCGAACTGTGGGATCAGAGCGGGCAAAAGACCAGCGGCACGTGGCCCGAAGTCTTTGGTGACAATCCACACGCTGATGAAGCTTTCATGGCATGGCACTATGCACGCTTCATCCAGGCCGTGACTGCCGCCGGCAAATCTGCTTACGACATTCCGATGTACGTGAACACCTGGCTTGGCGAAGAAGGTGGCGCACCCGGGAATTATCCCAGCGGCGGACCCGAGCCCTGGGTGACGGACATCTGGCGCGCAGCCGGATCGGCAATCGATTTCTACGCGCCCGATCTCTATGCTTCAAATTTCGTTGAATGGTGCCAGCGATATCATCGCGACGGGAATCCACTCTTCATGCCGGAGACGCGCGGCGGTAATCCAGGAGCAGCAAATGTCTTCTACGCAGTTGGAGAGGAAGCGGGCTTCGGCTTCTCGCCGTTCGCGATTGAAGACGACATGAATCCTAAGCAGGATCTCGCTGTGGGCTATCGAGCCCTTCAGGCTGTGGCTCCACTTCTTCTGGAGCATCAGGCTGCCGGAGATGTTCATGGCTTTCTGCTTGATCGCCAGCATCCAACCGCGGAATTCACAATCAGCGGCTATACCGTTCACGTCTCGCTCGACTCCATCTTCGGGTCCCACACCGAATCCGGCTACGGCCTCGTGATGGCGTCTGGTCCTGACGAGTTCTTGGGCGTCGGGAGAGGCTTCCGCGTCCTTTTCACTGCGGCTGCCCAGAGCAAGACCAAGGTCGGTATCGGCGCCATCGACGAAGGCACATACGAGGACGGCAAATGGGTTCCGGGTCGACGTCTCAACGGCGACGAAAACGACCAGGGCGCCTATTGGAGGTTCGACCCACGTAAGGTGAGCACGGAGAGAGTGAAGCTGTATCGCTTTCAATGAGGGCGAGAAAGCTTCAGAGGGATCAAGGTTCTGGCGAAGAACTCTTCAATGAGCCTGGATCCCCCCGTGATGGACTTAATGTTTTCAGCGGTTTACAACCAAGTAGCCTCGTAAGCTGTTGAAAGCAGATAGCTTAGAATCTAAATTGTCGGTAGCAAAGGAGTTATCGAAGAAAACCTCACATTTTGTCCCGCTTGGTGGGATGAAAAGGCCCTTCGCTGACATTTCTGGTCAGCGTGAAATCGACGATCTGATGTCGGCTTTGTCTCCCTTCATCTCCAGTATGCAAAAAGGGCGGAATTAATCTGCAAATGCAGCAAGCGTTTCGATGCCTGTTCGATAGGCCAAGCGGACAGGGCGGCTGCGTCGAGCGCAGCTTTCCTGTATACTCATGAGAGCCTCTCAGGGGCAGGGAAGCCCCTGTTCTTCAGAGGCTTGCGATCGGGCGCCAAGCCCGGTCCGAACAAACGAGAAGACAATGCCCAAGTTGAAAACACATACGGGCGCGAAAAAGCGCTTCAAGAAGACTGGTACCGGCAAAATCAAGCGGGGCCAGACCAAGGTGCGCCACATTCTTTCGTCGAAGTCTCCCAAGGTGAAGCGCAAGCTCGGCAAGATCGTGCTTGTCTCCGACGGTGACTACGCGAAGGTAGCGCGCATGATTCCCTACGCCTGAGCACTGCGTGCGGCAGACCTTCGGAAGAGGGTGTTGCCAGAAAGCAGTTGGGCCCAGAATGTGGCCCCCGCCGGAATGAATTTCGTCCTGCCGGCGAGAGATCAAGGCAAGTGAGCGAGTGAAGAGGTTCCGAGCGCGAGAGCGCCTCCTGCCTCCAGCCGCCTGATAGACGAAACGCAAAAGGAGAAACACCATGCCCCGTGTAAAACGGAGTACCAAGCGCAGTGACCGGCGCAAAAAGATTCTCAAACGCGCAAGCGGTTACTTCCTCACAAAATCAAAGCTCTACCAGGCAGCGCAGGAAGCCGTCGAGCGCGGCCTCAAGTTCGCCTACTCCGGCCGCCGCCAGAAGAAGCGGCAGTTCCGCTCTCTCTGGATTGTTCGTATCTCCGCTGCTTGCAAGCTGAACGGCACAAGCTACTCGCAGTTCATCAACGGCCTCAAGAAGGCCGGCGTAGAACTCGACCGCAAAATCCTTTCCGATATCGCCATCCACGACGCAGCAGGCTTTACTAAGCTGGTGGAGCAGGCCAAGGCCGCTCTCGCCAGCTCAGCCGCATAAGCGACGGGCATATACATCCGTACCGACGGCCCGGAGCTCAGCTTCGGGCCGTTTCTCTTTTCGCGCTCAAAACAAACTCAACCAGTCATTTATCCTTTGGATTACGCGATGACTCAAGATGCAATTCCCGCTCTACCGGAGTACAACGACTCCGCGCTCGATCAGGCTTTCGCGGCACTCGCAAAGCAGGCAACCGATGAAGCTGCCGCAGTCGGCACCTCCGACGACCTCGAGGCGTTCCGGCTCCGTTGGGTAGGCCGCAAGCAAGGCCGCCTGAACGACGTCTCCGCACGGTGGCTTAAAGGCGCACCGCCGGAAGCCAAAAAATCCGTCGGCGAACGGTTCAAAACGCTCAAGGAACTCATCGAAGGCCTTCTCGACAAAGCCACGAGCGCAGGACCTGGCGATGCCGCTCTCGCCGCCGAAGTTATCGACATCACGCTTCCGGGTACGCGCCATCTCACTGGTGCCGAACACCCCATCACCCGCACGCTGAACGAGATCGTCTCAGTCTTCGCCGCTCTGGGGTACTCCGTCGGCGTCGGCCCCGAAGTCGAGACCGACTTCTACAACTTCGAGTCGATGAACTTCCCGCCGGGTCATCCGGCGCGCGATACGCAAGACACTCTTGTCATCGCTAATCAGGATCGCCGTCCGCTCCGCGATCGCCTCCTGCTGCGCACCCATACCTCTCCTGTGCAGATGCGCACCATGGAGCAGCAGCCACCCCCGGTCCGCATCGTTATCCCTGGCAAGGTCCACCGCAACGACGCAATGGACGCTACACACTCGCCCATCTTCCACCAGGTAGAAGGCCTCTGTGTCGATACCAATATCACTTTCAGCGACCTCAAAGGCACGCTCGATCACGCCATGAAGGCGCTCTTCGGATCGTCGGTCAAGACGCGGTTTTTTCCGTCGTTCTTTCCGTTCACGGAACCCTCCGCCGACGTGCAGATCAGCTGCATCTTCTGCGGCGGCAAAGGCTGCCGCAAATGCAAACACTCCGGCTGGATTGAACTGCTCGGCTGCGGCATGGTTGACCCCGCCGTCTTCGCCTTCGCTGCGGAAAAGCAGCCCGCGTACGATCCGAAGAAGATCAGCGGGTTCGCCTTTGGAATGGGCGTCGAGCGTATCGCCATGATGAAGTACGGCATCAGCGAAATCGGCCAGCTCTATGCGGGTGACATGCGGTTTCTAAATCAGTTCGCTTGAGCAGCGGAGTTAGCCCGCTGCGCGGGTTAGCGGCCGCGATGCGGCTTGTTAGCGGAGTTAGGGATGGCTAGATCGAGAAACTATCGTGAACTGATCGTATGGCAGAAAGCGATGAAGCTTGCCAAAGCCGCATATCGCCTCAGTAATGAGCTGCCGAGAAAAGAAGCGTACGGGCTCATCTCGCAGTTGCAGCGGGCTGCTGTTTCCGTGCCCTCCAACGTCGCCGAGGGACACGGCAGACTCACCGATCTGCAATTCCGGCATTTTCTCGGAAACGCGAGAGGATCACCTTGCGAATTGCAGACACAGGTCGAGCTTGCACATGATTTGGATTACATCGGTTCGGAGAAGCTGAGGGAATTCATGCAGCAGAGTTCGGAAGTGGCCCGATTGATCAACGGGCTCATCACATCCTTGCGCGAGTCAAATGTACTCGCCAGAAAGTCCCTAACCCCGCTAACCGCGCGAAGCGCAGCTAACTCCGCTAACACCGCTATCAAAGGGTTCCCGAAATGAAGATTCTCACCAAATGGCTTCGCAGCTACTTACCTGAACTCGCTGTTAGCGACACGCAACTCGCCGAAGACCTCACCCTCCGCGGCATCGCCGTCGAAGGCATCTTCGACCTGGGTCCCGGCAACGGTTCTCTCTATGAGATGGACATCACCACCAACCGCGTCGACGCGATGAATCACTACGGCATCGCGCGCGAAGCTGCAACCATCTACGGCCTCGAACTGAAACCCCTCGACACAACGCTTCCGCCCCCGCGGGCCGCCGATAAGCAATTCTCAATCAGAATTGAAGCCGAAGACGCCTGTGGCCGATTCACCGCCCGCGTTCTCCGCAACGTCACCATCGGCAATTCGCGCGACTGGTTCCCCGGCGCTGAAGTATCATCCTATTTCGGCCTCCTCGAGCAGAAGCAAATCTCCAACGCTGTTGACGCTACTAACTTCGCCTGGCTTGCCATGGGCCAGCCCACCCATGCGTTCGATCTCGACAAGATCGAAGGCGGCATCATCGTTCGCCGCGCTCGCAAAGGCGAAAAGCTCAAGACTCTCGACGGCATGGAACGCATCCTCGATCCCGACGATCTCGTGGTCGCTGACCACGTCAAAGCCCTCGGCCTCGCCGGTGTCATGGGTGGCTGGGACACGATGATCACGCCCGAAACGAAGAATGTCCTCGTGGAAGCCGCATGGTTCGAGCCCATGGCCGTTCGCCGCACCGCTCGCCGGCATGCACTCCACACCGACGCCAGCCATCGCTTCGAACGCGGAGCAGACTTCAACGCCGCCCCCGTCGCATCCGCCATCGTCAGCCGCATCCTTCTCGCCAACGGCGGTCACATCGAAGGCGATCTCGTCGACGTGCGCGTGCCCTCATGGGAAGCCCGTACAGCGCATCGCCCCGCTATCTCGCTCACACTGAACGAAGTTCATCGCCTCCTCGGCAAGACCGCAGACAAAGAAGGAATCACCGCTGGAACAGTCCAATCCATCCTCAGCGGTCTCGGTTGCGGTCTCATCGGAAGGTTCGAAGGAAGAGCTGGTACCGGAGAGCGATCAGCAGAGCACACCACGTGGCCGGTGACGCTCCCAAGCTGGCGCCTCGATCTAGAGCGCGAAATCGATCTCGTCGAAGAAGTAGCCCGCGTCTATGGCTACAACCGGTTCGAGAACACGCTCCCCTCGTTCGGTGAAGGCGTGAAGGCGCTTCCCTGGGCGGAAGCCGAATCCGTAGTCCGTCGCACTCTCCTCGCTGCTGGATTCCACGAGGCCATCTCAAGCACGTTCTGCTCTGCCGCGGAGGCAGCCCTAACCGCGCCTACTCCCGGCCAGATCGTCCCGCTTGGCAATCCGCTCAGCGAGGAGGCTGGAGTGATGCGCCCTTCGCTCGTTCCCGGCCTTCTCAACGCCGCCGCCGGCAACCTCAATCGTGATGTCGCCGACGTCCGCCTGTTCGAACTCGGTACGGCCTTCAGCGGCACGACCGATAAAGTAGAAGAGCGTCCCGCACTCGCTTTCGCCGCGGCGGGCAATCTTCCCAGCCAAAGCTCGCTCCACCCAACTCGCCCGATTGAGTTCTACGATCTCAAGGGCGTAGTCGAACAAATCCTCTCGCGCTTCCAGGTCCGCGATACCTACTTCGATCGCCTCCCGTCGGATGCCGGCCTTACACCTGCCTGGCTGCATCCCTACCGCTCTGCGCGCGTCGTTGCAGATGGTCTCACCATCGGCTGGTTTGGTCAGCTTCATCCCACCCAGGCTGCTACGAGGAAGATCAAAGACGCAGTCCTCATCGGCGAAATCTACATTGACCGTCTCTACAAGCTGCCGCTCCGCAAACCCGCTGCCCGCGACATTTCTCGGTTCCAGCCCGTTCGTCGCGATTTCTCGCTGGTACTCGACCAGAGCATCCCGTGGGAGCGCATCGACAAATCCATCGCCTCGCTGCAAATTCCCGAGCTCGTCGAGTGGCGCGCCGCAGAAGTCTTCCGCGATGCGAAACTCGGCGCGCGAGACTACTCGCTCCTCGTCCGAACTACATTCCAGGCGCCTGACCGCACCCTCCGTGAAGAGGAACTTCAATCTTTCCAATCACGCATCGTTGATGTCGTCAGCAAAGCCGGCGCAAAACTTCGCACCTAAACCCTTGACTCTCTCCTGAAAATGGCATGAGGTTGCCCCACATCTCGCTTCTCGGATGTGGGGTTTCTATTTTCTCCTCAGTTTCCCTCAGCCTCCGTCGCGCTCTATCAGAGCTATACTTCCCGAATACAGCGCATTTGCGCGGAGGTTATCTTTCATGTCGCCATCTTCTCTGGAATCCCAGATCGCGGAACACATCGAAAACTCTGAAATGAATCACAACGCTCAGGGCAATCTCGCCCTCAGCAGCGCCGATTTCTCCGCACTCGAGGATCGCGTCTCCCGTGCCGTCAATCTCGTCAGGAGCGAGCGCCAGGCGCGCGCCACCGCTGAAGAGCGCATCAACGTTCTTGATGGGCAGCTCAATGAGCAGCGCGATCTGGTGAAGAGCCTGCAGGAAGAAATTCACTCTCTTAATAACGAGCGCGATCAGGTTCGCCAGCGCGTTGAAAAGCTTCTCACCCAATTGGATTCTCTCGAACTCTGAGGTTCCGCATGGCAAAAGAAATTCCGCCCAGTGCTCCCGGCTACATCACCGTTAGCATTTACGATCAGGCTTACCATCTGCGCGGTCAGAACCCGGATCACATTCGCCGACTTGCAGACCTGGTCGATAGCAAGATGCGTGCTGTGGCCGCGCACGGCCGCACTGTCGATTCGCTGCGCGTAGCCGTGCTTGCCGCGCTGAACCTCGCCGACGAACTCTCGCAGACGTCGGGCGTGGACGCAAAGGAAGGCCGCGCCCGAGCCGCGCATCTTGCCGAGATGCTCGATGAAGTTCTCGAAGACGAACGCAAGGCGGCTTCCTAGGTTCACGCGAATTGTCTTTATCGTTGGTGGCGATTATTTCCTAAATGGAAATGGGTTATTCCGCAAGTGACCTTCGGTCCCCTAGCACAACTCGCGCAGCACCTGCAAGACTTGCAAATCCTCTCCAACATCCATACAGTCAGCAATAGAAACCGGCCTGCAAAGCAGGTGAAGTGGTCAATGCTGGATGAACCAACATTCATTGAACAGGAGACTCGACTCGTCTATACGGTTCTGTGTGCCGTGTCCGCCAGTCCGGAATGCCTAACGAACCGCGGCGGGTCTCCA
>Ga0207654_10000456_pt1 | contig 23374 bp, 16 predicted proteins | sample KBSC64metaG_FD_184355 | JGI IMG/M metagenome (GOLD analysis project Ga0207654, IMG submission 184355) | Corn rhizosphere microbial communities from Kellogg Biological Station, Michigan, USA - KBS C6-4 metaG (SPAdes) (version 2) | ecosystem: Host-associated > Plants > Roots > Rhizosphere > Soil...
GTAGAGCTGGCCAAGGCCTTGGCCCATCGCGTGGTTGACGGCACCGAGCACGCGCTTCCAGCGCACCTGCTGTTCGGGCTGGCCACCGAGCGTCTTGCCATTGAAGGCGAAGCTCTCGTCCTGGAACGGCTTGGACAGGTATGGCGCGGCGCCGGCGATGGTGTGCGCGGCGAGGTAGTCGCGCCACTGATCCGCCGGTACGCCGGTCAGCATCTTGTCGAATTCGGCGAAGAACTTCGGTTGCGACAGCGAAAAGCCCTTGTCGACGGCGACGCCCTGCGACTTGAAGAACGCGTTCCAGTCGAAATGCGGGGTGACCTTGTCGGCTTCGGCGACGCTGACGAAGTGGTACTGGTTCTCCGGTTTGCGCATCTCCACGCGCGGGATCGAATGCGCGGCCAGGCGCGTCTCGAAGGCGAGCACGTTGGCCGCCTTCTTCGCCGCGTCGGCGGCGGGCACGCCGGTCAGCTCGAACAATTTGGCGACGTGTTTCACGTAGGCGTCGCGGATGTCCTTGTATTCGGGCTTGCTGTAGTAGTCCGTGGTCGGCAGGCTGAGGCCGCCCTGATCGGCGTTGGCGATCTGCAGCTTGGCGTTCTTGTAGTCCGCGCCGGCGCCGAAGCGGAACACCCGCTCATCGCCTTTGGCGAACGACTGCTGCAGCCACGCGACGATGTCCTTGGACGTCTTCAATGCGGCGATCGCGGCCAGCTCCGGCTTGATCGGATCGAAGCCGGCCTTGTCGATGGCCGCTTCGTCCATGCCCGAGGCGTACAGCCAACCAACCTTTTGTTCGACGGAACCGGACGCCGCGTGCGCGGCGTCTTTCGCGGCGGCTTCGGCGAGCGCGTGCTGTTCCGTCAGACTCTTTTCGCGCAGCTCGTTGAACGAACCCCAACCCGTCTGGTCGGGCGGAATCGGATTCGCAGACACCCATTTGGCGTTGACGAAGGCGTTGAAATCCTGGCAGGGGCTGTATTTCTGGTCCAACTGGCTGGCGTTGAAATCCGCGGATGCGGCGGCGGTGCCGGCAAGGCCGAGGCCGATGGCGAGAACAAGCGGTTTGATGAGACGGTGTGGCATGGGGTTCTCCTGAAATTCCCGGGTCGCGGTTACCAGATTTTCACTTGGTGCTCGCCGCTGCGCACCATCGCGTCGCCGGCCTTGCACGAGAACGCCTGCGCGAATTGCGGCATGTTGGTCGGCGCCGCGAACGCGCGCACGGAAGCCGGCGAATGCGGATCGACGTTGAGCAGCAATTCGGCGGTCTTTTCGCGCGAGGCGCCATGCCACACCGTGGCCCAGTTCATGAAGAAGCGCTGATCCTGGGTGAAGCCGTCGATTTTTTCCGCGGCCTCTTTCGAATTGGCCTTGAGCGCGGTCTGCAGCGCGTCGTAGGCGATGTTGATGCCGCCCAGGTCGGCGATGTTCTCGCCCAGCGTGAGCTTGCCGTTGATATGCAGGTCGGGCTTTTCCTTGATCGGCGCGTAGGCGTCGAACTGCTTGACCAGTTTGTCGGTGCGCGCATCGAACTGCTTCTTGTCCGCGGCGGTCCACCAGTTGGAACGATTGCCCTTGCCATCGAACTGGCTGCCCTGGTCGTCGAAGCCGTGGCTGGCCTCGTGGCCGATCACCGCGCCGATGCCGCCATAATTGATCGCGTCGTCGCCGTCGGCATAGAAGAACGGCGGTTGCAGGATCGCGGCCGGGAAGTTGATCGTGTTGGTGCTCGGATCGTAGTAGGCGTTCACGGTCTGTGGCGTCATGCCCCATTCCTTGCGGTCGGTGGCCTTGCCGATCTTGCCGACGTCGTAGTGGTAGTTGTACTTGCCGGCCGCTTCCAGATTGGCGAACCAGTTGCCGGATTCGAGCGTCAGGCCAGCCCAGTCGCGCCACTCGCCTTGATCCGGATAACCGATCTTCGGCAGGAAGTCGTTCCACTTTTCGACGGCCTTCTGCTTCGTCTCGGCGCTCATCCAGTCCAGATGCTCGATGCGGTTCTTCAGCGCATTGCGCACGTTGCTCACCAGCGTTTCGGCACGTTCTTTGGACGCGGGCGGGAAATACTTGGCGACATACAACTCACCCATGCCCATGCCCATCGCGCCGTTGACCGCTTCGAGCACGCGCTTCCAGCGCGCCTGCTGTTCGGGTTGACCGCCGAGAGTCTTGTTGTGGAAATCGAAATGCGCGGTCTGGAACGGGGTGCTCAGCGCCGTGGCGGCGCCGTCGATGGCATGGAAGCGCAGGTAGGCCTGCCATTGCGCGACCGGCGCGGTCGCCAACAGCTTGTCGAATTCGGCGATGAACTTCGGCTGCGACAGCGAAAAGCCCTTGTCGATGGCTGCGCCCTGCGCAGCGAAGAACGTCTCCCACGAAAAATGCGGGCTGATCTTGTCGGCCTCTGCCAGGCTGACGTAGTGGTATTGGTTGTCGAGATCGCGCATCTGCGTGGGCGCCAGCGAGGCAGCGGCCAGTTTGGTCTCGAATGCGAGCACCGAGGCGGCCTGTTTGGCCGCATCGGCGGACTTGGTGCCGGTCAGCTCGAACGCCTTGGCGATGTAAGCCACGTAGGCCTTGCGGATGTCCTGGTATTTGGCGTCGCTGTAGTAATCCTTGGTCGGCAAGCCCAGGCCATCCTGGAACACGTAACCGATCTGTTTGGTCGCGTCCTTGAAATCGGCGCCGGCGCCGAACGAGAACACATAGGCATCGCCCTCGTTGTAGCTGGCGGTGATGAACTTCGCGATGTCGGCGCTGTTCTTGATTGCGGTAATCTGCGCCAGGCGCGGTTTGACCGGATCGAAACCGAGCTTGTCGATGGCAGCTTCGTCCATGCCGGCGGCGTAGAGCAGGCCGATCTTCTGCTCGATGGATCCGGCCTTGGCCGTGGCGATGTTCTTGGCGGCAGCCTCGGCGATCTCATGCTGTTCGTTCAGACTCTTCTCGTGCAGTACGTTGAACGAACCCCAGCGCGTCTGGTCGGACGGAATCGGATGCGCCGCGATCCACTTGGCGTTGACGTAGCCGTTGAAATCCTGACACGGGCTGATGTTGGAGCTCAGCCCGGCGGCATCGAAATTTCCTGCGGCGGCGATGCCGGCAAGGCCGAGACCGATGGCGAGAACAAGCGGTTTGACGAGGCGGTATTGCATGGGATTTTCTCCGAAAGAGTTGCTGCGTTGTATACGATTACCAAATTTCCACGATTTGCGAAGCCGGGCGCACCATCGCGTCGCCGGCCTTGCAGGCGAAGGCGTGTGCGAACGCGGGTACGTCGGCGAGCGGGCCGTTGGTACGGAATTTCGCCGGCGCGTGTTCGTTGGATTGAACTTGCAGGCGCAGTTGCGCCGGCCGCTGCGCGGTGCGCCAGGTCTGCGCGTAGGCATGGAAGAAGCGCTGATCGGGTGTGAGGCCGTCGATGGCCGCGTCGCCCTTGCCTTGCGGCGTGAGTTTGAACGCGTCGTAGGCGACGAGCAGGCCGCCCAGGTCCGCAATGTTCTCGCCGAGCGTGAGCTTGCCGTTGATGTGCAGGTCGTCCACCGGCACGTAGGCGTTGAACTGTTCGACGAGTTTCTGCGCGCGCGCATCGAATTTTTCGCGGTCGTCCTTCGTCCACCAGTTGGCAAGGTTGCCCTGCGCGTCGAATTGGCTGCCTTCGTCGTCGAAGGCATGCGTCATCTCGTGGCCGATCACGCTGCCGATGCCGCCGTAATTGAGCGCATCGTCGTTCGCCACCTCGAAGTAGGGCGGCAGCAGTTGCGCGGCGGGAAACACGATTTCGTTGCCCATCGGGTTGTAGTAGGCGTTCACCGTCTGCGGCGTCATGCCCCACTCGCTGCGGTCGACCGGACGGTCGAGTTTCGCAAACAGGCGCTGCGCCTCGAACGCACGCGCGGCGCGCGCGTTGGCGATCCACGAGGCGCGCGTTATTTCCAGTTTCGAATAATCGCGCCAGCGATCCGGATAGCCGATCTTGGCGACCATCGTGTCGAGCTTGGCGTAGGCCGATTTCTTCGTGTCGGCGCTCATCCAGTCCAGCCGCGCGATGCGCGCACGCATGGCCGTCTTGAGATTGTTCACGAGTTCCAGTGCATGCTGTTTGGCTTCGGGCGGAAACACCTGCGCGACGTAAGCCTCGCCGAGCAGCTCGCCGACGTCGCGATCCGCGCCGCGAATCGCACGCTTGTAGCGCGGCAGATTCTGCTTGGCCCCGCGCAGCACGCCGCCGTGGAAGGCGAAGTCCGCATCGACGAAGGGTCTGGAAAGCGTCGCCGCGTCGGCATCGACCAGCCGCCAGCGCAGCCACGCCTGCCAGTGTGCGAGCGGGACGTCAGTCAGCGCTGCATCGGCGGCGGCGAAGAAATCCGGCTGCGCCAGCGAAAAGGTTTTCACATCGCTGCGGCCGGCCTTGTCGAGGAATTTGGCCCATGAAAAATGCGGCGTTTTCGCATCGGCCTGTGCCAGCGTCATGATGTGGTACGAATTGGCCGGATCGCGCAACGCGACGCGATCCAGCGACGCTTTCGCGAAGCGTGTTTCCAGCGCCACGATCCAGTCGGCCTCTTCTTTCGCGTTCTTGTCGCCGAGCAGGCCGAGCATGCGTGCGACGTGGCTGCGATATTGGCCGAGCAGTTGCTTCGACTTCGCATCGTCGCGCAGGTAGTAGTCGCGGTCGGGCAGGCCGATTCCGCCCTGGCCGGCATAGAGAATGTCGGTGCCGGAATGTTTCAGATCCGGCTGCGCCTCGAAGTCGAACAGCACTTGATCGCCGCGCACCTGCCAGTCGGCGATGAGCGCGGCGACGTCCGCCGGCGATTTCAGCGTGGCGATGGCGGCGAGGTCGTCCTTGAGCGGTGCGCTGCCGGCCTTGTCGATGGCGGCTTCGTCCATCGCCGTGGCGTAGTAGTCGCCGATCTTCTGCGTCGCGCTGCCCGCCGCGCCCGGATGCTTTGCGGCGTCTTCGAGCACGCGTTTGAGGATGGCCGTGTTGCGCTCGCCGATCTCGTTGTCCAGGCTCCAGGTGCTGTATTCGGCCGGAATCGGATTGGATTTGAGCCAACCGCCGTCGGCGTGCTGGAAAAAGTCCGTGCAGGCCGGCGTGCGCGCATCGAAATTGCGCGCATCGATGCCGTGCTCGTTGGTGTGTGCCGCCGCGCCCGCTGCAATCGACAGCAAAGCCGGCGCCAAAGTGCGCGCGCTGAAAAAACGCATGGAAACTCCCATTGGGGGAGGGCAGTGTAGGGGCTAAGCCGCCGCCGTCGATGTGTCGAAGGTCATTGCGCGCCCTGCCGTGCCGTTTCGGGATGCGCCCCGTCCGGCAGCTTGTCCGGCCCGACCGCGCCGCCGGAGAGGATGAAGGCCATGGCCTGATCCATGCTCCAGTCGGTGGCGACGAGTTTGGTCATGGGCACGATTTCCAGATACCCGCCGGTGGGGTTGGGCGTGGTCGGCACGTAGACGGCGGCCATCTCGCGCCCGGCACTGTCGGAAAACACGCGCGTGACGAAGCCGATGGACTTGAGTTCCGGCGAGGGAAAGTCGATCAGCACCACACGCTGCGTCCCGGCCGGTTTGGTCGAGAGCATGGTCATGAGTTTCTTGGTGCCGCCGTAGATCGTGTGCACCAGCGGAATGCGTCCGATCAATCGTTCGAAGGCATCGAGCAGGCGTTGGCCGAACACGCGCGAGGTGGCGAAGCCGACGACGTAGAACGCGATCACCGTGCCGATGAAGGCAATGATCGACTGGAACCATTCCTGGCTGAGCCAGCCCGCCGCGCCGGGAAAAGCCGCCGAGATGCCGGTGAACAATCCGGCCACGACCGGCGCGCCGACATGCGAGAGGAAGGTGAAGATGAACTTGAACACCAGCCACGTCAGCCACAGCGGCACGAAGGTGAGCAGGCCGGTGATGAGGTAACGCTGGATGTAGAGATGGCGCATGGAAGTGTGGTCCGGATTTTGTGCAATGATAGCGGCAAGCAAGTATTCGAGCCGTGCATGGACGAAGAATCTTCAGCCGCCGTTCCGGAAGCCGTCGCGCCGGCGCGCGCGCCGCAACCCGGAAAACCCGTGGTCGTCGCCCTGATCGGCCTGCCCGGCGCGGGCAAGACCGTGGTCGCGCGCGCGCTGGAAGATCAACTCGGCCTGCGCCGCGTCTGCCGCGACGCGATCCGTCACGGCATGTTTCCGAAGTGTTCGTACAGCTTCGCCGAAAAACGCGCGGCCTTCCGCGCCATGCTGCTGGCGCTGGAAATCAATTGCCTGCTCGGCGAATCCAGCGTGCTCGATGGCGTGACGTTCTCGCGACGGCGCGACCTGATGCGCGTGGATGCGGCGATCCGGCGTTACCAGTTCACGCCGGTGCCGATTTTTCTGGAATGTCCGCCCGACGTCGCGCGGGCGCGCATCGCCGCGGATGTGGCAAACGACCGGCATCTCGCACGCGACCGCACGCCGGACGTGGTGACCGAAGTGCTGTCCCGTTTCGATGCGCCGCCGCCGAATGCGCTGGTCATCGACGCGCGCAAGCCGGCGACGGAAGTCTGCCGGTTGGCGGTGGATGTGGTGGCGACGATTCGTGGCGTGAAAACGGCGCAACGTTCGGCCGAGACGTGATTTTCAAATCTTCGACGGCTTGAGCTTCGCGCCGCGAAAATACTTCACGCGCAGGTCGAGTCCGCGCTGGCTCTTGCCGATGAATACGAATCCCGTGTTCGGCCACCACGCTTGCTGCAAGGCTTCGCCGAAGCGCGCGTTTTCCATTTCAAGAATGACGCCGATGCACGGGAAATCGTGGCTGTGTGCGTAGTTTTCCAGAACGTCGCAGGTGCGGCGCAGCAGCTGCAGCACGAGGCGCGATTTGCGCCAATCCTTGCCGACGAAGCAACGGAAATAATACGTCGGCTGTCCCAGGCGCGGCAGGGTGATCTTCACTGCGGTGGAAACGCCGGCAACGGCGCCATTCGCATCGCGCGCCTGCAACACGATTTCGCCCAGGCGCTTTTTTGCCGATGCTTCGTCGCCGATCGCGTTTTCGCGACGCCAGAATTCCAGCACGGCTTCGGCATTTTCGGCGTTCTCCGTCTGCCAATGTTCGACGAAGATGAATGATTGGGTCGTCATGCAGCGGATTCCTGTGTGGCGGTGGGTGCAGCCGGCTTGATGTAATCGGTGCCCGGCGTTTCGGGCACGGGCTCGGGCGGCGGCGAGAAGCCGACTTCCTTGAGCGCCTTGTCCGGCAGCGCGTAGGAATTGCCGAGCAGTTCGCCTTCGTGGACGATCTCGGGAAACAGCACGCCTTGCACCGACTGCACGGCGAAGATTTCCTGTACGCCGCCGGTGAATTTCAGGAAGGCGACGGTCTTGCCGGTGCCGATGTGCACGGCCCATACGCCGGATAATCGCTCGGCGTTGTCGTCGGTGATCGGGATGTCGGTGAATGGAGTCGTGCCGCGCAACTGCGACAGGCCGATGAACGCGATCGGGCCGATGAAGTCGAGTCCGCGGCAGAATCCAGGCACGCGCGCGATGTCGTGGCGCTCGCCGGTTTTCGGGTCGACCGTGCACAGCGCGCCGCGGCCGGATTCGAGCACCCACAGGCGATTGTCGTACCAGCGCGGCGAATGCGGCATCGACAGTCCGCGTGTGACGACGCGGTTGGTGGTGATGTCGATGATGAGTCCGCCATCGCGCTTGTTCACGCGCCAGCCCTCGCGCGTGTTGGTCTCGCCCAGTGCGGTGACGTAACGCGGAATGCCGTTGCGCATCGCCAAACCGTTCAAGTGGCAGCGATCCTCCGGCGCGTAGTGGCTGACGAATTTCGGTCGCCAGCGCGGCACGAAACTCGATTTCGTGTCCAGCGTGCACAGGCACGAAAACGCGGTGTTGACGAACCAGATGATGCCGTCGGCGTCCCAGGCCATCTCGTGGATGTCGATGGCGCCGGTGATGTGGCCGCGCCGCGCCATGTACACCGCGTCGTGGCGCGGCGGATCGTGCAGGCGCTTGGCCACGTCCGGCATGTTGCGGAATTCGACGATCTCCATCAGCGCGCCGAGCATCAGACGCTGGCGATCCGCAGCCATGCCCATCGGCCGGTTGAACGTACGGAAATGCGTGTTGATCGAATTGCCGTCCGGCCGCAGGATGACGAGCTTGCCGGCCTGATAGGTGCTGACCAGCAGGCAGCCGCCCAGCTCGCGCAGCAGATCCGGAAAATTGGACGTGTGCACGCTGCCGAGAACTTCCTCGACGCTTTGTTTCTTTTCCTTCGGGTTCGGCTGCGGCGTGTAGCCGACGTTGGGAATGACGTCGGCTTCTTCGGGCTGGTCGGTCGTTTCGTTCATACCCGCATTGTGACGCATCGCCGCCGCAGTGAGAACCGTCGCGCCTACGAACAACCCTCGTGCCCGTTGTTGAAGATGACGTCGTTCTGCTGCACCTCGTAGGAGCCCACGTCCGCCACGCCGTTGGATTTGCGCGGCAACCCACGCTGGTCGTAAATGCCGAGGGATGGAGAAGAGGTGTTGCCGGTGTCGATGGCAGGGCTATGGCTCATCAGCGCATGCGTTTTCGTCGGGCCGCCGTTGTCGCGCAGCGGGCCGAGCAGGGGGCAAACGCCGAGTGTCACCGTGGCACTCGGCAATGCCAGGTAAGGATCGGCCGTTCCGAACGCGAAATTGTTCTGCCCGTCGATCCCCACCAGGTTCAAGTTCGAAAAACGGGCTATGCCGAAGTCGTCTGCAGTGGTCGTGGAAATCCCGCTGGCGTTGTTCGAAAACGCCGAACTATACAGAGTCACCTTCTTGAACGCGTAATGTGTGCTGTCGGTGTAGTAGGCGCCGGAATCGGAGATGGCGAAGCCCGGCGCGTAGTGCCGCGATCCGTAGCCCGTCGCGGAACCGGCCGTGTTGAAGGCCACGGTGGAGTTGTAGACGTGGATGGTTCCGGCATTCGTCTGCGCGCCACCGACGCGACTGAGAGCGGAATTGCCGGAGACGGTACTGTTCAAAAGCGTGAACGCGTCGGACGCGCTGTTGAGATTGTCCTGCGCGTAAATACCGCCGCCCCATTTGGCGGTGTTGCCGGAAATCGTGGATGCGATGATCCTCGTTTCGGCGAATGCGCGCACGCCGCCGCCGGCGCCGGTTTGCGCCGAATTGCCGCTGAGCGTGCTGCTGCCGAGGATGGCGTAACCGTAAGTGAACATCCCGCCACCGCCGCCGTTGACGTTCGCGCCCGAGTTGGATGCGATGTTGCCAGTGATGTCGCTGTACTTCGCGAAAATGCCCGTCGCGGCGTAGATGCCGCCGCCGCGCACTGGAGCGCCCACAGCTACTGCGCGGCACGAGCGAACGGCGGCGTGGCTCAATGAGACTTTTCCGTTCGAGCGGATGCAGCCGCCCGCGGCCGTCGATCCGAGGGATGGATGATCGTAGCCGTTGGCCACGGTGAGGTCGTTAACGCTCAGTGTGCCGTTGCCGGTATGCCGCAAGATGCGACCGTCGCTGCTTTGGATGGCGAGCGCGGTCTTGCCCGGGCCGTTCAGGGTGATGTCGGTCTGCCCAAACGTAACAGCGCCACCGCCTCCGGTCGTCAGCGAGATTGTGCTGCACCCGATGTTGGTCAAATCGATGGTGTCGCCGCTGGCGGCAGTCGCTGCCGCATAGCGCAGGCTGCCGATCGTGCCGCTGCCGGTATTCGCCTCGCTGCAGGTATTCACCGTCCACGTCGTGGGTGTTGCGATAGCGGCGGCCGGCGCGGCGAGGCACAGGGCCGTGGCCAAACAGGCGGCAATAGGCTTGCGTCGCGCAAACACGCGCGAAGTCGAATCGAACATGGAACTCTCCCCAGAGATTGGTTTGCTTGCGCCGACAAGTGTATGAAAAAACGGCGTGCAGAATTCGTGAAATGCGTCCGCCTACGGACAACCATCGAATCCGGCGTTGAAGACGATTTCGTTTTGATCGACCTCGAGGGCACCGATGTCTGGATTGATTCCCAGATTGCGCGGGAAACCCGTTCCGCGCTGATCGTAGTGCGCGCCAGTGGCGGTGGAGGTGTCGTTGCCGACGTCGAAGGCGGGGCTATGGCTAAACAGTTGATGCGTCTTCGTCGTTCCGCCGTTGTTGCGCAGCGGGCCGAGCAGCGGGCAGGCGCTGACCAGGCCGCTCGATGGCAGTACGGCGCCGGAAGCCGACGCGAAAATCAGGTTGTCTGCGCCGGTCACCATGATCGTATTCGCGCCGGACGCCGCGGTCCCAAAATCGCTGGCCGCCGGCGTGCTGCCGAAGGCGTTGTTGGACAACAGAGTGCTGTTCAAGTCCACCGTGATCGAAGAATACCGCGCTCTTGCCGACAAGCCGGCGGCGGACGCGCCGCTCGCCGCCGTGTTGAATGCGATGGTGCTGTTGCGCACGGTAAGTGGAACAGTCGCGTAAACGCCGCCCACCGTGCCGGTCACCGCCCGGTTGCCGGAAATCGTGCTGTTGCCGATCGTGGCAGCGGGCGGCGTGGCGGAAAAACTGGTCAGGCTCACGCCGCCGACGTTGCTGCGTGCCGCATTGCCGGAAATCGTCGAATTGCCGATGCTGGCGCCGCCGTGCGAGGCCACGCCGCCGCCACTGCCTGCGCAGCCTGCATTGGGGCAGGCCACGTTGCCGCTGATCGTGCTGTACTTTGCGATGAATTCTCCCGCCGAAAATATCCCGCCTCCGTAGGTGGCTGCGGTCAGCGATGTGGCGAGGTTGTTTGTGACCGCGCCGTACTTCACCGAGACCAAGCCACTTGCGAAAACACCGCCGCCGTAGACGCGGCCGTGCAGGCTGTTGGCACTGCAATGCGCCACGCTCGAGTAGCTCAGAATCACGTTGCCCGACGATGCAATGCAGCCGCCGTTCACACCGGGTCCCGGATTGCTCAGGCTGCCGTCGTAGGCGCGGCCGTATTCGATGTCGAGACGGGCGAGCGTGAAATTGCCATTGCCGCTGTGCGTGAAGATGCGATCCTTGACCGCACTGCCGATGGCCGTGATCTTCGTCTGCGTGCCGTTGGTGGGGCCGTTGATCGTCAGCGTGTTCTGGCTGACCGCGATCGAGCCCGTGGTCAGCGTGATCGTGCTGCATGCCGAAGTGTCGATGGTGTTGCTCGACGCGCTGGTAATTAAGCCACGCAGCGTATTGGGGCCGCTGTCGCCGCAGTCGGTGACGTTGACAGCGACGCAACTCAACGGCGCGGCCAGAGCGAAAATACTCGCCACGCAGGCCGCCAGCGGTTTGCGCCGCGCCAGCGCGCGTGCACACACGGTCGAATCGGACATGGCACTCTCTCCAAGGGTTTTGCTCGCGCCGCGAGTGTATGCAACCGGCGTGGAGAGAACGTGAAGGGTGCCGCGCGATTTTTAGAACAGCAGCGACGCCATCTTGCGCCGGTACGTACCGACCAGATCTTCGTTGTCGAGCACGCTGAATGCGGCGAGCAGACGCTTTTTTGCCGCGCCATCGTTCCAGGTGCGTGCCGTGCGCAGGACGTGCAGGAATTCATCCAGTCCGGCGGCGACATCGCCGTCGAGCAGAAGGCGCACGCCGAGCAGATCGCGCGCGGCGTGATCGTTGGCATCGGCGGCGATGCGCGCACGCAAAGCTGCCATGTCGGGCGCATCTTTCAGCACGCGAGCAAAGTCGAGTTGGTTGCGCAGTCGTTTGGCGCGGGCGTCGTGGGTGAGGCTTTCGGGCAGGGCATCGAGTTCGGCCTGCGCGGCGTCGGCGGCGCCCGATTGCATCAGCGCGAGCGCCAGATCGAGCTTGAGATCTGGTTTATCCGGCGCAGCAGCGATTTCGCGACGCAGGCGCGCGATCGCATCATCCGGTTTTTCGGCGATGGCCGGCGCGGGTTCGACCGCCGGTTGCTCGCCGGATGCCGGTATATGACGCGACAGGAATTCGCGCACCTGGCCTTCGGGCAACGCGCCCATGAAGCCGTCGATCATTTGGCCGTCCTTGACCAACACCACGGTGGGCAGACTACGAATGCCAAACACCGCGGCCAGTTGCTGCTGCGCATCGGTATCGACCTTGGCCAGTTTCAGCGCGCCGTTGTAGCTGGCCACGACCTTTTCCAGAATCGGCGCGAGTTGCTTGCACGGCCCGCACCATGCGGCCCAGAAGTCGACCAGCACCGGCGTGACCAGCGATGCCTGGATGACATCGGCCTCGAATGTGGCTTCGCTGGCGTCGAAAACGTGCGCTGAATCTGACATGGCAATCCCGGAATGTGTCGAACGGCAGATATGGAGTTGGCGCGCTATGCTATCAAGTACGCGTGCCCGGCAGACATGGAATCGTGTCGACGATGACGAACCAGACGATCAACCCGGCGGCGCCCGAGGCCCTGTTCGCACTGGCGTATCAGGAATTGCGTCGCATCGCGCGCGGCCAGCGCCGCGCCGCCGGCGGCATGGTGACGCTGGATACCACCGCACTAGTGCACGAGGTGTATTTGAAACTGCATGCGGTGCCGGAAGCCAAGTCGCTGGATCGCGCACACCTGCTTTCGCTCGCTGCGCGCGCGATGCGGCAGATTTTGGTCGATCACGCGCGTTCGCGCGGACGCTTGAAGCGCGGCGGCGGCATCGCCATTACCGGATTGGGCGATGAGATCGGCATCGACGCCAATCCGCTGGACTTGGTCGCGCTCGACGACGCGCTTGGCAAGTTGACGGACATGGATCCACGCGCGGGGCAACTAGTGGAATGGCGCGTGTTTGGCGGCCTCGACATCGCCGAGATCGCACACTTGCAGAACCTGGCCGAGCGCACCGTGTTCCGCGACTGGCGGCGTGCGCGCGCGTGGCTGGTGCGCGAACTCGAACTCGGCCCGGCCTGAGCATGGACGCGCAACGCTGGCAGCGGGTTGCGGAAATTTTCGACGCGGTGGCAGACGCGCCAACCCATGAGCGCGCCGAATTGTTGCAGCGATTGTGCGCGGACGATGTGGAAGTCCGCCGTGAAGTCGAAGCATTGCTGGCGGCGGACGCGCGCGCTGAAGTTTTCGAGCAAGGTGTAGTCACCGCGCGCAATGTTTCCGCTGCCGATTGGGTGGACGCGTCCGAAAGCGCTGCGCCCGCCGATGCGCGCATCGGGCCGTGGCGGCTGGTGCGCGAGCTTGGCCGCGGCGGCATGGGCGTGGTCTGGCTCGCCGAGCGCGCCGATGGCGCGTTCGAGCAGCGCGCAGCGTTGAAACTGATCAAGCGCGGCATGGACAGCGACGCGGTGCAGACGCGATTCCTGCGCGAGCGCCGCATTCTCGCGCGACTGGAGCATCCGCATATCGCACACCTGCTCGATGGCGGCATCGCCGCGGATGGCCGCCCATATTTCGCGATGGAATTCGTCGACGGCCAACCGCTGCTGCGCTACTGCGCGGATGCGCGCGAGAATCTGGCCGAGCGCATCGGTTTGTTCCAGCAAATCTGCGCAGCGGTGCAGTTCGCCCACGGCCAGCTCGTCGTGCATCGCGACATCAAACCGTCGAACATCCTCATTGCCGCCGACGGTTCGGCCAAGCTGCTGGATTTCGGCATCGCCAAATTGCTCGACGATTCGGGCGACGGGCACACCGCCACGGTCGACGCGTTGCATCGCCCGTTTACGCCGGCGTACGGCGCGCCGGAGCAGTTGCGCGGCGAAGCGGCGACCACCGCCACCGACATCTATGCGCTAGGTTGTGTGTTGTACGAGTTGCTGACCGGCAAACGTCCATTGGCATTGGACGATGCAACGACGCCCGCGGAAATCCTGCGCGTGCAGGACACCACCGATCCGGCTGCGCCAAGTCGCGTCGTGGATGCGGATTCGCCGGTACCGCCGCGACTGCTGCGCGGCGATCTGGACACCATTGTGCTCAAAACGTTGCAACGCGAACCGCAGCGGCGTTATGCCACCGCCGCTGCGCTCGCCGACGATTTGCAGCGGCTTGTTTCCGGTCGGCCGATCGCTGCGCGGCGCGATCACGCCGCGTATCGTCTGCGCAAGTTCGTCGGTCGCCATCGCCTGGGTGTCGCCGCTGCCGCGACCGGTTTGCTGCTGCTCGTCGCCGCGCTCGGTTTGGCCGTATGGCAGGCGCAGGCCAAGGCGCGCGAGGCACAGACGTCACAACAGGTCACGCAATTTTTGATCGAGCTGTTCAGCGGCGCCGATCCCACGCATGCACGCGGTGCAACGCTCACCGCGCAGGATTTGCTCGATCAGAGTACGCAGCGCTTGCGCGCGAACGGCAACATCGATTCCGCCGTGCGCGCGCGCTTGCTGCAAACCGTGGCGATCACTTACACCGATTTGGGACTGTACGATCGCGCGCTGCCACTCGCGCAACAGGCGCTGGCCTTGCGCCGCGAGCAATCCGCTCCGGCAGAGCTCGCGGAAAGCGAATTGCAGGTGGGCCGCATCCTGCGTCTGAAATCCGATTACGCCGGCGCGGAGCCGCTGCTGCGCGAAGTCTTGCGACTGCGCGAAGCAAATCTGGTGTCCGATGATCCGGCGGTCAGCGAAAGCCACGATGAACTGGGGTTGCTGCTCGGCGCGCAAGGCCGTTTCGCCGATGCGGATGCGCAGTTTCATGCCGCGCGCGACTCTGCTGAACGGCACTACGGTGCCGGCGCCATCGAAACCGCACGTTATCTCGACGACTACGCGGCCAATCTCGACGACTTGGGCAAACGGCAGGATGCTCTGACGTTGTACCAGCAGGCGCTGGCGATCCGCGAAAAAAATCTCGGACCGAACGATGCCGACGTTGCGACATCCTTGCTCAATCTCGGTACGCACCTGGACGAATCCGGCAGGTACGACGAGGCGCGGCCTTTGCTCGATCGCGCGCTGGCAATTCGCCGGAAAATCTTCGGCGCCACGCATCCGCTGGTCGGCTTCGCGCAAATCGGTTTGGCGAGCGTGTATGCGGACGAGGATCGGCTCGACGATGCCGAACGGCTCACGCAGGATGCGTTGTCGATTCTTCGCGCCGCGCTGCCGCCGGATCACCCGAAGATCAGCGAGGCCCTGAATATGCTGGTCACGATCCATGTGGCGCACCGCGATTTTGCCGGCGCAGTGCCGCTGGCGCTGGAAGTATTGGCGCGCTTCACGAAGACGCTCGGCGAAGGTCATCCGAATACACTGACCGCGAAGAACAATCTGGCCTATGCCTTGGCGCGCGCGGGTCGCGCCGCCGAAGCCGAGACGCTGCAACGCGACGTGCTGGCGCGCCAGCGTGCCGATAATGGACAAGGCTCTGATGCGATCGACAACGAGAATCTTGCCACGACGCTGATTGGGGAGGGCAAGTTTGCCGAAGCGGCGACTTACGGGCGACGCGCCGTGGAAATCCAGAAGCAACGCGAAGGCGAGGTCTCCGGCAATACCGCGGTCGCGCTGCGGGGATTGGCGATTGCCGAAGAACGCAATGGCGCGCGGGTCGATGCCGAACGCGACTTTCGCGCGGCACTGGCAATCGGCGAAAAGCTGCATGCCTCACAAAATATCGACATGTTCCAGTGGCGTCTGCCGCTTGCCGATTTTCTCGTCGGCGCGAATCGCTGCGCCGAGGCCACACCGCTACTCAATGCGGTAATTGCTGAATTGAAGCCACGCATGCCCTTGCGCGATCCCTTGCCACTGGATCAAGCGCATCTGCTGCTCGGCCATTGCTGGGGCGGTGCGGATGGCACCGCGATGCAAGCCGCCGCGCGCCAAGCTTTGCGCGCGATTCCAGCCGTTGAAATCGACATGTATCCGACGGCGCAAAAATTGTTGTCGGTATTGCCGCGCTAATCGAAGCCGCTGGCGAAAACCACATCGCGTACCTGTTGTTGAAAGGCGCCGATGTCGGTGGCGCCGTTCACTGTGCGGGGGAATCCGCTGCCGCGCTGATCGGTGCCAAGGCTGGAATTGTTGTTGCCGTTGCCGAATGCCGGACTGCCGTCGCGGAACGCATGCGTTTGCGTCGGACCGCCGTTGTTGGCCAAAGGCAGCAGTAGCGGATCGTCCGCCAGCGTGTCGCCGGGCAGGGATGCGTTCACCGGTGCGTTCATCACGATATTGTTCGCACCGGCGATCGTCGGCGGCACCGAGCGCACTTTGATATAGACGTCCGCTTCGGTTCCGTTTGAAGTGTTGTTGGCGACAATGGAACTTTCGAAGTCGGCGGTGTAATTGCTTTTGCCGCCGGCCTGCTGATAATTGAGCCAGATTGCGGCGCCATTCGCGGCGCGATTGAATGCGACGGTGGTGTTGCGAAGCGTCAGATTTTGGCCGGCGAAAATCGCACTGACTGAATACGCCGTGCCGGTCGCGGAATTGCCCGAGATCGTACTGTTCTCGATAAGCAGCGGCCCTCGTGCATAAATCGCGCTGGTGGATGCGGCACTGTTGCCTGACAGGGTGGAATTCCGGATCGTGGATAGGGGCGCAGGAGTCGATTGCAGGCCTATGCACAAGCCGCCGCCGGAACCACCCGCGGCGTTGTCCCGAATCGTGCTGTAGTTGACGTCGAGATAACCGTTGGCGGCGGAGAAGAACCCCCCGATGTTCGCGCCGCCGCAACGCGCATAGGACCCGTTGGTTGGCGACACGTATGCGGTCACCGAATTGTTGCGCAAGGTGCTGTTGTTCATGATCAGGCCAGTACCTGCGTAGATGCCACCACCGACGCCGAAAGAATTGTTAGAGCCGAGGTCGCTTGAGACACTGCAATACTTGACCTGGGAATTTTCCAGATCGACCACACCAGGCGAATACACGCAACCGCCCGCCACCTCGTTCGCCGTCGTGTATTTGCCGGTTGGCACCACGATGGCATCCGCGTCGGTTGCTGTGCCGAGTCCCAGGCTCAGACGCTGCAGAGTCAGCTTGCCCGTGCCGGTGTGGTGGAAGATCCGATGATTGCTGCCGATCAGGACGAAGCGGTTGCTGTTGTTGCTGTTGTATTTCACCGTGAGATCGTTTTGCGGCACCGCGATCTCGCCGCTGCCCAGCGTGATCGCACTGCATTGCATCGTGACCGGATTCAACACGACCGTATCGCCGCTTGCGGCATTGGCGATGGTGGCGCGCAGACTGCCAGAACCCGTATCGTTGCAGTTCTGCACATTGTCGTAGGCCGCAAAGCATTCAGGTGCGAATGCGGTCAGTGCGAATGCAGCGGCGATGCAGGTGGCGAGATGGCGGCGTGATAGCTGATTGGTGCGAATCGTGGACATGGCGGCCTCCGGTGAGGTCACAGTGAAGGGTTGTCGAAACCGTTCTTGAAAATCCCGTCGAACGCGGCCAGACGCGTGATGGCCATATCCGTACCCAGCGTGTCGCCGACCACCACCAGCTTGCCATCGGCGAACACGGCGGATCGGCCGTTGTTGGTAGTGAGAAACGAACCGATTCCACTCGGCCTGATGTTGAAATACACACCTTCGGTGCCACGGCCGTATAAGCTGGTGTCCAAAGTGAAATTGGAATAGCCGGGGAAATCCAGACGCGCGATGCCGAACATCAGTCCCGCTGCGCCGCCGGGACCGCTCGCGTAGCTTTGGTTGCCCGAGCCGATCGCCAACAGTTGCGGATATTTCGTGTCGTAGTCGTCGAGAATCAACTTTGTGATGGTGTCTGCACCGCCGCCGCTGCCAAAGACGAATTGGTACGTGTCGTACGTGTAGTTGTTGTTCGTCAGGAGCGTGCCATTGGGATCCAGCCAGGCCAGCGCGGCCTGCCCATTCGCCTGTCCGCCGAGTGCGATGTAGCCGGTTCGGGTGAGCGCCACCGCGTCGGCGTAATCGCCGTTGTCGCCGAAATCGACCGTCGTCTCGCCGCCGGATCCGAAGGTCTGGTCGACGTCGTACAGATTGCCGAGAATGCGAATCGCGGCGAAATCGTAGTTGCCGTTCGGCCCACGATGGTAGCCGACGACGACGTAGCGGCCCTGGCTGTCGATGGCCAGGGCTTGCGCGTGGTCGTCGGCATTGGGCCCGGAACCGAACAGATACTCGAATGGCTCGACCGTGCTTCCGTTCGCACCGATGCGCGCGAAGTAGAACTCGTTGCTGTTGAAGCCGCTCTGGTTGGCGTAATACGTGCCGGCGACATCGATCGTGCCGTTGCTCTCAAGAATCACGCGCGCAACATTCGTGCTATCGCCGCTGGTCGGTTGCAGTAGGACAGCGGCGTTGCTGCCAAAATTACCGTAGTCCGGCAAGCCATTCGCCGTGAATTGGGCCACAATCGCAACGCCATCCGGCTGATTGCCGACGGCGACGATGCGATCGTCCGCGCGCACCGCAACGCCGGTGAACGAGCACCCCCCGTAACCGGCAAACCCCGGCGAAAAACTGTTGGTGCCGCCGAAACTGGTGTCCAGACTTCCGTTGGGATTGAGGCGAGCCAGCACGCAGACGTTGTCGGCGTAGCCGGCGACGATGATCTTGCCATTCGATTGCACGGCGACATCGGTGGCGGTGAGGTTGGACCCCGCCGCGTTGGCCTCGGCCGCATTGAGAATCACCTTTCCGCCCGACCCGAAAGCGGCGTCCAGCGCGCCGGAATCCGACGGCGACCCGGCCCAGGCGCACGCGCAGGTGAACGCCAGCGCAAGGCATGTCGTGATTCGATGGAGTGAACGCATAACCCACCTTTTCGGTACGCCACGGGTGGTGGCGTAGGGGGTTACGTCATTCGGCGCGCTTTACTGACACGCAGTGCGAACGCAAAAGCCCCGCCATTGCGGCGGGGTGTGGAATTGCTGCGGGAAAACGTCGGGTTACTTGTCCAGCGCCGCCTCAACCGGCTGGCCACTTTGTTCGTACACCACGCCGGCCTTCATCACAAAGTCGACCTTCTGCATCAGCTTGATGTCGTCAAGCGGATTGCCCGGCACGGCGACGACATCGGCGTATTTGCCGGGTTCGATGCTACCGAAGTCCTTGTCGTGCTTGAGCAGTTGCGCGGCGTGCAGGGTGGCGGCCTGGATCGTGAACATCGGCGGCATGCCGGCCTCGACCATGTATTCGAATTCCTTCGCGTTCTCGCCGTGCGGATATACGCCGGCATCGGTGCCGAATGCGATCTTGACGCCGGCCTTGTAAGCCTTGCCCGCGGTTTTCATGATGATCGGCCCGACTTCCATGGCCTTGCGCGCGACCTGCGGCGGATACCAGCCTTCCTTCGCCTTGCCCATCACGAACTGCCCGGCGATGATGGTCGGCACGTACCAGGTGCCGTGTTCCTTCATCAGCTTCATGTCCTCGTCGTTCATGAAGGTGCCGTGTTCGATCGAATCCACGCCGCCGATCACCGCGCGGCGGATCGCCTCGGCGCCGTGCGCGTGCGCGGCGACGGTGAATCCGTAATCGTGCGCAGCGGCGACCACTGCCTGGATTTCAGGAATGGTCATCTGCGGATTTTCCGAACTGCCGCTTTCATCCAGTACGCCGCCCGAAGGCATGATCTTGATCAGGTCGGCACCGTCCTTGTAATGCTGACGCACCGCCTTCCACGCATCCTCGGGAGAATTGATGATGCCGTCCTTCGGTGTCGGATCGCCCTGCAAATCCCAGCGGAAACCATTGGTCGGATCGGCATGGCCGCCCGTGGTGCCTATAAATTGACCGGCGCTGAAAATGCGTGGGCCGGGAACCATGCCGGCATTGACCGCGTTGCGCAGGGCGATGGATTCGTTGTGCTCATCGCCGAGGTTGCGCACCGTGGTGAACCCGGCCAACAGTGTGCGGCGCGCATACACGGTACTGCGGATCGCGTAGTCGGCGGGATTCAGCCGGAATTTGTCGCTGTAGGTCGACTTGCTGAACTGATTGGTCAGATGCGTGTGCGAGTCGATCAGGCCGGGCATGCAGGTGCCAGGCACCACGATGGTGTTCGCACCGGCACGCTGCTGGGTGCCGTCGAGAACTTCCTTGATGCGATCGCCTTCGATGACGATGGTGCTGGCGCCGAGCAGTTTGCCGTGTTCGACATCGATCAGATGCGTGCACTGCAAAACGGTGATGGACGGATTCGAGGTCGCGGCAAAAACAGGAACTGCAAACATTGCCGCGACGGCGGCGGCGATCAGTGTGATGCGCATGATGACTCTCCCTGGGGCAACCGCCGCAGCATACGCGCAACTTCGGACTGCGCCTATGCCGGAAGACATGCGGGCAATCAGGCGCCGCTGACCAGTCCGTGGCGTACCGCGTAGAGCGCGATCTGGGTGCGATCCTCGAGCCGCAGCTTGGCCAGAATCTGGCTGACGTAGCCTTTCACCGTGCCTTCGGTCAAATTCAGGCGCTTGCCGATCTGCTTGTTCGAGAGGCCTTCGGCGATCAGCTTGAGCACGTCGGTTTCGCGTGCGGTGAGTGCGTCGCGCGCCGCTTGCGGCTTGCGCAACAGTTCCATCAATTGGCGCTGCGCGGCGGGCGCCAGAAACGTTTCGCCGGCGGCGACGCTGCGGATTGCGGCGACGAGATCGTGTTGCAGCGCGTCCTTGAGCAGATAGCCGATGGCGCCGGCGTCGAGCGTGGCGCGGATCAGCGCATCCTCGCCAAAACTGGTGAACACCAGTATGCGGATGCCCGGCACGCGTTCGCGCAAAGCAGCGATGGTTTGCGGTGCAGACAGTCCCGGCATCTTCAGATCGACCAGAGCCACGTCCGGTGCGAGCGCCGCGGCCGAAACCAGAGCTTCGCTGCCGCTGCCGAATTCGCCGACGACGCGCAAATCCTCGTGCGTTTCCAGCACGGCGCGCACGCCTTCGCGCACCACGGCGTGATCGTCGATCAGGATGATGCGGATCGGCGATGCGTCCGTGCTGCTGGAATTCGCGGTGGCGGGGGCGTTGGTCATAATGGCGAGCGGGAGTGTGCGCCGCGGTCAGGGACGCAGGCACTGACCAAAGTCAGGGTTGCGCGTCGCGCGCGGATGCATCCCGGTCAGCACGCGGCAGGCGCGCTTCGATCAAGGTTCCTCGCGGACTGTTGGAGCCGATGCGGAAACTGCCGTGCAGCGCCTCGATCCGGGTGCGCATGCTGCCCAGGCCCATGCCGGGACGAAAATCCGTTCCCAGTCCGCGGCCATCGTCGGACACGCGCAGCACGGCATGGTCGCCGGTGACTGCGGCTTCCACGCGCAGGCGGCGCGCACCGGCGTGGCGCAAGCAATTCGAGACGGCTTCCTGGCACACGCGGTACAGCGCCTGTTCGTGATCGTCGCGCTGCGCTTCCCAGGTCGCAAAACTCGATGCCGTTGCGATGTGCTCAGGCACCTGCGCGGCGAGCAGCCGGGTCAGTGCACCGGGCAATCCCAGCGTGCGCAGGTGCTCGACGCTGAGCAGCACACGGCTCTTGCGCGAGATCGCCGGTGCCGTTTCGGCGGATTCGGCGGGGGTGAGTTGTTGCAGCAGCATGCGCATCTCGGCGAATGCCGTCTGCGCCAGTTGCTGCAGACGCGCGGCGCGCGCCTCACCCTCGGCCGGATCGCGCTTCCAGGTCGTGGCGATGGTCTGGCTGAGCAGGTTGATCGAGGCGAGTATCTGGGTAACGTTGTCGTGCAGTTCGCGCGCCAGGCGTTGGCGTTCGGCGAGTACGGCGGCGCTTCCGGCCTGGGCATGCAGGGTCGCATTCTCGATGGCGGCAGCGGCGGCGTGGGCGAGCACTTGCGTCATTTCCTGGTCGGCGGGTTTGAACCGGCGTGGTGGTTCCAGGCTCAGAGCCATGTAGCCGAGCAGGCGCCCGTGCCAGACCAACGGCACGCCCAGGGCCTGATGCTCGCGCAAGCCGTCGACGACCGGTCGCGGCAAATCGCCATAGCGACCCAGATACGGGCGCATCGTCGCGATGATGTGGCCGGCCATGCCTTCGCCGCGGGCGAAGTGCGTGACGAACGTGGCGGGCATCGAGTGCCGCGTGACGGCGGCGGTGATCATGTCCGTGGCCGCATCGTAGATTCCGATGGTTCCGGTATCGGCGTGCGCGCCGGCGCAGGCGGCGTCCAGAATCCGATTCAGCCGTTCCGGCAATGGGCGCTCATCGGCAAGGCCGGCGAAAACGTGCGCCAGCGAAGTGAGCGCGTTGGATGGTGGCGCTTCCGACATCTGTCTAGCCTAACCCAATGTCGCCGGGGTTGGCGCGGATGCTGCGCTGCGGTAGATTGCACGGATCCCGAATAAAAGCCGGCACGACGGCGCGATCAAGGCCCCGATGGACGCAACCTACGAATTCAAGGCGGTGGAAGCCGCCGCGCAAAAGTTCTGGAACGACAACAAATCGTTCGAGGCGAAAGAGGGTGTCGGCAAGCCCAAGTTCTATTGCCTGTCGATGCTCCCATACCCATCGGGAGCGCTGCACATGGGCCATGTGCGCAACTACACCATCGGCGACGTGATCAGCCGCTATCAGCGCATGCTCGGCAAGAATGTCTTGCAGCCGATGGGTTGGGATGCATTCGGCCTGCCCGCCGAGAACGCGGCAATCAAGAACAACACCGCGCCGGCGAAGTGGACGTATGCCAACATCGAACACATGCGCGAGCAGTTGCGCGCGATGGGCTACGCCATCGACTGGTCGCGTGAGTTCGCGACATGCAAGCCGGATTACTACGTCCACGAACAGCGCATGTTCGTGCGCCTGTTCAAGAAGGGACTCGCGTATCGCAAGAATTCCGTCGTGAACTGGGATCCGGTCGATCAAACCGTGCTTGCCAACGAGCAGGTGATCGACGGCCGCGGCTGGCGCACCGGCGCCGCGGTTGAGAAGCGCGAGATTCCGCAATGGTTCCTCAAGATCACCGATTACGCCGACGAGTTGCTGGCCGGGCTCGACAAGCTGCCCGGCTGGCCGGACGCGGTCAAGACCATGCAGCGCAACTGGATCGGACGCAGCGAGGGTTTGGAAATTGATTTCGCCATCGAGGGTGAATCGAATTCGGTGCGCGTGTTCACCACGCGTCCGGATACCTTGATGGGCGCGACGTTCCTGTGTCTTGCGGCCGAGCATCCGCTGGCGCTCAAAGCCGCTTCCACAAATCCACAAATACAGAAATTCATTGACGAATGCCGCCACGGCGGCGTCGCCGAGGCCGATCTGGAAACGCAGGAAAAGAAGGGCATCGAAACCGACTTCCACGCCATACATCCCATCACCGGCGAGAAGCTGCCGGTGTGGATCGCGAACTTCGTGCTGATGGGCTACGGCACCGGCGCGCTGATGGCCGTGCCCGGGCACGACGAGCGCGATTGGGAGTTCGCTACCAGGTACGACCTGTTCATCAAGATGGTGATCGTCAGCGATCCGGTGCGCGATGCGATCCGCGAACTCGGCCGCGACGCGGCGAACAACA
>Ga0207654_10000458_pt1 | contig 23295 bp, 19 predicted proteins | sample KBSC64metaG_FD_184355 | JGI IMG/M metagenome (GOLD analysis project Ga0207654, IMG submission 184355) | Corn rhizosphere microbial communities from Kellogg Biological Station, Michigan, USA - KBS C6-4 metaG (SPAdes) (version 2) | ecosystem: Host-associated > Plants > Roots > Rhizosphere > Soil...
GACGCCGCGATCGCGCTGGCCGAGCACGTCGCCGGTTCCGAAGACACCTTCGCCAACCTGATGAACGAATACGCGGCCAAGCTCGGCATGGCCGGCACGCATTTCGTTAATGCCACCGGCCTGCCCGATCCGAACCATTACTCGACCGCGCACGACATCGCCGTGCTGGCGCGGCACGTGATCCAGGATTATCCGAACGAATACAAAATCTATGCGATCAAGGAATTCGAGTGGAACGGCATCGTCCAGCACAACCGCAACGCGCTGTTGTGGCGCGATGCGAGCGTCGATGGATTGAAAACCGGCCACACCAAGGAAGCCGGATTCTGTCTCGCCACTTCGGCCAAGCGCGACGACCAACGCCTGATCGCGGTGGTCATGGGAGCGCCCAGCGACAAGCAGCGCGCGGACGACAACCAGGCCTTGCTCAACTATGGTTTTCGCTTCTTCGAAACCCACAAACTCTACGACGCGAACAAGCCGCTGACCACGCCGGAATTGTGGAAGGGCGCGCAAAACACGCTGCCGCTCGGGATCGCGCAGGATGTGCTCGTGACCTTGCCGCGCGGACGCTACAACGATCTCAGGGCCAGCCTGAAACTGCCCGGTCGCCTGATTGCGCCGTACCAGAAAGGCCAGCCGATCGGCACGCTGTCGGTGTCGCTGGACGGCAAGACCCTGCTCGAACGCCCGCTCGTGGCCTTGGCCGACGCGCCGGAAGCCGGATTCTTCGGACGCCTTTCGGATGGCATCTGGCTGTGGTTCAAGGGCGACCAGAAAGTGGAAATTTCCTCGACTCCGAATACGCAATGAAAACCGCGCAATGAAATCGCCCGACGAAATCGCCCCGCAGAATCCCGAGCAGGGTTTCCAGTTTCCCGGAGTGCTCGAGATCACCGCGATGGGCAACGCGCGCGCCAAACTCGAGGACGAAGTCCAGCGCATCATCCGCGACGCCGGCCTTGAGATACTGGCCGAAGCCGTGCGCGTGCGTCCATCGCGCGAAGGCAACTACGTGTCGGTGAGCGCGAGCTTCATGTGCCCGACGCGCGCGAAGTACGACGAAATCCACGCCGCGCTACGCGCGCATCCGGACGTGCGCTGGACGCTGTAACGCCGTGACCGATCTGCGCATCCGCCGCCTGCCTGGCTTGCAGCCGTACGAACCCGTCTGGCACGCGATGCAGGCGTTCACCGATGCGCGCACGCCGGAAACGCCGGACGAACTGTGGGTGGTCGAACACGAGCCGGTATTCACGCTGGGCCAGGCCGGCAAATGGGAACATGTGCTCAATCCCGGCGACATCCCCGTGATTCCGGTCGATCGCGGCGGCCAGGTGACGTATCACGGTCCCGGCCAGATCGTGGCCTATCCGCTTATCGACCTGCGCCGCGCACGCCTGGGCGTGCGCGAGTACGTGCAACGCATCGAACAGGCGGTGATCGACACGCTGGCCGAATGGAACATCCTCGCCGCACGCAAGGAAGGCGCGCCGGGCGTGTACGTGAACGGTGCCAAGATCGCCGCGCTCGGCATCCGCGTGCGCCGCGGCTGCACGTTTCACGGTCTGGCCTTCAATGTAGACATGGACCTGGAGCCTTTCCACCGCATCAATCCCTGCGGTTTTCAGGGTTTGCAGGTCACGCAGGTGCTAGACTTGGGCGGCCCGTCGCGGCTGACCGACGTGGAAACCGTGCTGGTGGCGGAGTTGGCCCGTCAGTTCGGGCTGGAAGCGATCCCGGCCGACCCCATCCTGACTTCTGGCGCTGGCGCGGCATCCGCTGGCGGCATTAACGTGACTGCATGAACGTGGACAAGACCATTCCAATCGCTGTCGTCGAAGGCTCGCTGCAATCGGGCACGAAGCTGCTCGGCGAGGACAAGATCGCGCGCAACCGTGCCGGATTCGACGCCGCGGCCCCGCTGCTGCGCAAGCCGGAGTGGATACGCGTGCGCATTCCGCCGGGCAACGCGGTGGCGCGCCTGAAGGCCAAGCTGCGCGCGAATCGCCTCGTCACCGTGTGCGAAGAAGCATCCTGCCCGAACATCCACGAATGCTTCGGCAAGGGTACGGCGACGTTCATGATCCTGGGCGAAGTGTGCACGCGGCGCTGCTCGTTCTGCGACGTCGCCCACGGCCGGCCGAAGCCGCCGGATGCGGATGAGCCGCGCCATTTGGCCGAGACGATCCGCGACATGGGCCTGCGCTACGTCGTCGTCACCTCGGTCGACCGCGACGATCTGCGCGACGGCGGCGCAAGCCACTTTGCCGAATGCATCCGCGAAGTGCGCAACGCCAATCCCGACATACGCATCGAAATATTGACTCCGGATTTTCGCGGCAAGGGGCGCATGGAACGTGCGCTGGAAGTCCTCGCGCTCAATCCACCGGATGTGTTCAACCACAATCTCGAAACCGTGCGTGAGCTTTATCCGAACGTGCGCCCGGGCGCCGACTACGACTGGTCGCTGACCCTTCTGCAGCGTTTCAAGGCGCAGCATCCCGACATTCCGACCAAGTCCGGCATCATGCTTGGCCTTGGCGAAACGCTGGAACAGGTGCATGGCGCGTTGAACGATCTGCGCGCGCACGCGGTCGATATGGTCACGATCGGACAATACCTGCAACCCACGCCGCATCATCACCCGGTGCTGCGTTACTGGACGCCGGCGGAATTCGACGCACTCGCCGATTACGGCCAGCGCCTCGGTTTCCAGCACGTCGCCTCGGGTCCGCTGGTGCGCAGTTCCTATCACGCCGACCGTATGGCTCACGAGGCCGGTTACGTCGAAGTCGCCTGACAATTCTGGATAAATCAGCTATGTGGAAAAAAACCGCCCTTCGCCACCTGGCCTGGATCGCCCTGGCTTTCGCCACGATTGCCGCCGCCAAACCGGCGCCGACGCCGCGCGACGTGGCGCTCAAGCCGACGACCGAACAGGCGCAGGCGGCACTGCTGGCGACGCGTTTCCTGACTCGCTTCCATTACAAGGCCGAGCCGCTCGACGCGGCGATGTCGCAGAAGATCTTCGACCGTTATTTCGATTCGCTCGACGGCGACCGCCTGTTCTTCGTGCAGGCCGACATCGACCGCTTCACGCCGGAGCGCAACAAACTCGGCGACGACATCTACGACGAAAACCTGTCGGTGCCATTTGCGATCTTCAATCTGTACGAGCAGCGCGTAACCGAACGCACAGCCTTCGCGCGCGAGCTGCTCAAGAAAACGTTCGACTTCGACAAGGATGAGACCTACACGTATCAGCGCGACAAGGCGCCGTGGGCCAAGTCCACCGCCGAACTCGACGACCTGTGGCGCAAGCGCGTGAAGAACGACTGGCTGCGCCTCAAGCTCGCGGGACAAGACGCCGCAAAAATTCGCGAAACGCTGGACAAGCGCTACGCCAACTACCTCGACCGCATCCGTCAGATCGATTCGGAAGACGTGTTCCAGACCTTCATGAACGCGTACGCGCTGTCGATCGACCCGCACACGAATTACCTGGGGCCGCGTGCCAGCGAGAATTTCGACATCGCCATGAAACTGTCGTTGGAAGGCATCGGCGCGGTGTTGCAGGGCCGCGACGACTACACCACGATCCGCGAAATCGTGCCCGGCGGCCCGGCCGCGCTGTCCGGTAAATTCAAGGTCGGCGACCGCATCGTCGGCGTTGGCCAGGGCGCGAGCGGTGCGATCACCGACGTGGTCGGCTGGCGCGTGGACGACGTGGTCGACCTGATCCGCGGCCCCAAGGACACCACGGTGCGTCTGGAAGTGCTGCCCGCCGACGCTGGTCCCGACGGCAAACATGAGCTGATCGCGCTGGTGCGCAAAAAGGTCAACATCGAGGAACAGGCGGCGAAAAGTTCCATCATCGACATCAAGGACGGCGATTCCACACGCAAGGTCGGCGTGATCAGCCTGCCCACGTTCTACGAGGATTTCGACGCGCGCCGACGCGGCGACAAGAACTACAAGAGCGCCACGCACGATGTCGCCAAGCTGCTCGACGGCCTCAAGGCACAGCATGTCGACGCCGTCCTCATGGACTTGCGCAACAACGGCGGTGGCTCGTTGTCCGAGGCGATCGACCTGACCGGCCTGTTTGTCGGCAAGGGCCCGGTCGTGCAGGTGCGCAACGCAGACGGCCGCGTCGAAGTCGGCCGCAACACGCACCAGAACATGGCCTGGGATGGCCCGTTTGCCGTGCTGGTCAACCGCAACTCGGCGTCGGCATCGGAGATTTTCGCGGGCGCGATCCAGGATTACGGCCGCGGCCTGATTATCGGCGAACAGACCTACGGCAAAGGCACGGTGCAGAACCTGGTCGATCTGGATCAAATGTCGCAAAGCGAGAAGCCATCGTTGGGCGAACTGAAAATGACGATCCAGCAATTCTTCCGCGTCGATGGCGCATCGACCCAGCTCAAGGGCGTGACGCCGGACATCGTGTTTCCGGTCACCGGCGACTTCGCCCAGAACGGCGAGTCGACGAACAAGAATGCGCTGGCGTGGGCGTCGATCGCGGCGGCCGATTACACGCCGACATCGGATCTGAAATCGATCCTGCCGATGCTCAAGTCCCTGCACGATGCGCGCGTGGCCAAGGAGAAACCGTGGCTGGCCTACGAGGCGGACGTGACGGATTTTCGCAAGCTGCGCGCCGAAACGACGATTTCACTGAACGAAAAAGTGCGCCGCGAAGAACGCGACGCGCGCGAGAAAACCAACAAGGAGCGGCATCCTGATCTTGCCGCGAACACTGTCAGCGGCGATCGGGCCATCGCGAAAAACGTGCACGAACTGACCTCGAAAAACGTGGCCCACAACTCCTTTGCAGAAGCTTCGATGCGTCAGGCAACGGGGGCCTCGGACAACGAGGACGCGCCAGCAAAGCCATCGACGCCGACCGCCGCTCCCAATCAGGACGACGGACTGCAGGCGGACGAGCGCAGCATCCAGTCGGATCTCGCCGACGAGAAAGCGCGCAAGGCCGAAAAGGACGTCGTCCTGCACGAGGTGGCGAACATTCTCGCCGACGAGGTGAATCTGCTGCGCACCGACACCAAACTCGCCGCGCGCGTGCTGCCGCACTCGGCCATCGACTAGGCGCAGATCCAGGGCGCCGGAGTCGAAGGACTACCGGCGTTTGCGCTTCGCACGACGCGAACCAGTCGTGTAACGCTGCGTCAGCATCGCGAAAAACGCGCGCAGACTTTGCGCCTCGCCGCCTTTCGGCCGCCCTGGCCGGTCGGAATCGTTCCAGGCGTAGACGTCGACATGCATCCAGGCCTGTGCATCCGGCACGAAGCGCTGCAAGTACAGCGCCGCCGTGATCGCGCCGGCATGGCGCGAAGGCCCGGCATTGGCGATATCGGCGATGGACGAATCGAGCATGCGTACATACGGTTGCCACAGCGGCATGCGCCACAGCGGATCGGCCTCACGCACCCCAGCGGCGTGCACGCCGGCAGCCAGATCGTCGCGATTCGCGAACAGCGCCGGCAGATCCGGGCCCAGCGCCACGCGCGCGGCGCCGGTCAGGGTGGCGAAATCCACGATCAAATCGGGCTTCTTCTCGACCGCATAAGCGAGTGCGTCGCACAACACGAGGCGGCCTTCGGCGTCGGTGTTGTCCACTTCCACGGTGATGCCGGCGCGTGTGCGGATGACTTCACCGGGCCGATAGGCATCGGCGGACACGGCGTTCTCCACCGCCGGAATCAGCAAGGTCAGGCGCACCGGCAATTTCGCCTGCATGATCAGGCCGGCGAGCGCGATCGCATGCGCCGCGCCGCCCATGTCTTTTTTCATCCAGCGCATGCCGTCCGCGGTTTTCAGATCCAGTCCGCCGGTATCGAAGCACACGCCCTTGCCGACCAGCACCAGATGCGGATCGCCGGCCTTGCCCCAGGTCAGCTCGGCCAGCCGCGGCAGACGGTGGCTGCCGCGACCGACGGCGTGGATGGTCGGGAAGTTCGCCTTGAGCAGTGCTGTGCCGGCCCACTCATGGAATTTCGCGCGATGCCGGCGAGCCAGAGCTGCCACATCCGCCGTCAGCTCGGCCGGTCCCATGTCTTGGGTCGGCGTGTTGACGAGGTCGCGCACGCGCGCAATCCCGTCGAGAAGTGGCAAAACAGCGCGCAACGTGGCGTTATCTACTGCCAAATTGGCGGCGTCGCGCCCGGATTTGCGATAGCGCGCAAAGCGATAGGCACCCATGCCCCAGCCTAGCGCCGCACGAACCGGATCAAGCGCGATGCCGTCCCCGGCGGTCACCAGCCGGTAATTGCCGGCAGGCAGGCCATGCGGCAAGCCGGACAAGGCATAGACGTCATCGCCATTCGCCACGCCAACGAGGACAGCGCGCAGTTGCCCTTTTGCGTCAGGCAGCGCGCAAAACGTGCCCGGATCGGCGCGGAATCCGCTGGCCCCGATCCATTTTTGTGCGTTGCCGCCAAGACCGCGTGCAGTCTTCGCCAGCGTCGCCGCATCCACGGCAATCAGGTCGACGGCTTGGCCGTTGGTGGATATCAGTCCGTGCATCATTGCTCCTTAAGGATGTCGTCGTTTCAACGCGTTAGGTCGACAAGTTGCGACGTTACATCCGGTAAAGCAGGGACTATGCCAACACTTTTTTTCCAACAGTTTCCTCGATCGGCTCCAGCAACCGATCGGCAAGCTCATTCAGCGTGAGCACACTGATATGCGGCGCTACGGTACCGACCCACGGCACGTTGTTGCGATTGACCCATGCGCTGCGCATGCCGGCGGCATGCGCGCCGGCCACGTCGAGTTGCGCATCGTCGCCTACGTGCAGCACTGCGTGCGCCGGCAGGTTCAGGCCCGCACAGGCGGCGTGGAAAATCTCCGGCGCAGGTTTGCCCACGCCGCATTCGCGCGCGCTGATGCTGAAACGGAAGAAACGGTCGAGTCCGATGCGGCGCAGGTCCGCATTGCCGTTGCTCACCGACACCAACGGCCAGCGCGCGGCCAACCGTTCGAGCGCCGGCAGTGTGTCCGCGTAGCACTCCACTTCATTGCGTGCGGCGTAGAACTCGGCGAAGGCGGCATCCACATGCGCCGGCGTGTAGCCGTGCGGAATCAACGCCTGTTCCAAAGACAGGCAGCGCTGCGCAGTGAAATCGTGCGCGAGTTGCGGATTGTCCGCCGCCACGCGCTCGCGCAGGACGCGCATCGCCGCGATCGAATACGCCGCCGCCGCGCGCGGACAATGGATTTTCAGCCACGCATCCAGGCGCGCGTCGGCGCGCGCGATCACCGGCTCGATCGGCCACAGCGTGTCGTCGAGATCCAGTGTGATCGCGGCGATGTCCACCTCAGCCGCCACCGTCCGCTGGCGGATCGGCTTTGGGCTCCTTCGCGGCCTTCAGGCGCGCGGCATCGACCCTGACCTTCTGCGTCTCCGGCGATTTCGGCGCCTCGCGGGTCAACATATCCAAGGTCGCATTTGGCGCCGAAACCGGACGGCCATCCATCATCAGCATGGGTGGCTTCAGGCGCGCCTCCACGAAGGCGATGCGCGCATCCTGCTTGGTCGTCGACAAATCGGGCGCATCCGCATTGGGCACCAGTCCCTGCTGACGCAGGATCGCCTTGCCGGCTTCGCTTTCCGCGAAGGCGACGAATTTTTCCACTTCGGCGTTGTGGGTGCCGTCGCTGCGCGCGGCGAGGTAGATCGCCGAATACAGCGGGTACGAGCCATCGGCAATCGTGGCCGTCGATGCGCGCACGCCTTCGACGCCGAGCATCCTCACCTTGGGATTATGCATGACACCCGAAAGCGTGCTCATGCCCAGGCCGTTCGCATTCAGCTCGATGTCTTCCTCGAGCTTTTCCGTGTTCACGTACATGCGCGACACCGAGACGTTCTGGTCGCCATAGTGGAACAACAGCAGCCGAGTCGAATACTCCACGCCGTCCAACGGCGCGGCCACACCATCGAGGTTGATCGGTGCATCGTTGCCGCCCAGTTCCTTCCAATTCGAGATGCGACCCAGATACACATCGTGCAATTGTTTGAGCGAGATATTCGTCACCGGGTTGGACGGCGCCACGATCGGCACCAACGCATCCCAGGCCACCGGATAAAAGTTCGTGCCCTGCTCCTCGACGCGACCGGGCATTGCTGCACGCGCGCTGGCGGCGACATCGGCGGTTCCGGCATGCACGGCATCCAATCCGGAAATTGTGCTGAAGGGTTGGACTTCGACGCGACCGTTACCGGCCTTCTCGAATGCCTTGGCCAGGTCTTCGTAGATGCGGGTGGTGGAATGGTCGCCGCGCAGCACGATGCTCGGCTCGGTGGTAGTGGCGGGCTTCGTGACTGGCGTGTGGTGCTTGGGCGCAGGCGCCGCGAATGCCGTGCCGACCAAGATGACGCACAACAGCCCGGTCCAGCCGGCTTGGGAATGAATCGTCACAATCGGATACCTTCAGCAGATGCGGGTTGCACCGCGCAGATTATAGTGCCGCTGGCCTCAGCGTAACGGCACGAACAACGCATCCCGTCCGCGCACGACCGACAGCAGCACCTGGCGCGGAGAGCGCGCAAGCAATCCGCGCAGATCGTTCAGGTTCGAAACGTCGACCTGATTGACGCCGACGATCAGGTCGCCGGGCTTGAGACCATTGCCCTGCGCGCGGCTGGCGCCGGCGACGCGGTCCACGCGCACCCCGGCAAGGCCGTCACGGCGCGCATTCGGATCGGCTTCGGACAACTGCGCGCCGCGCAGGCGCGCATCGAGACTGGCGCCGTCGGCGTTGGCCCGCTTGTCCGCATCCATCCGGACTTTCACCTGCACTGCCTTGCCATCGCGCAACAGGTCGAGGTTTACGTTCGTGCCGACTGGCAGGATGCCTTGCGCGTTCGCGAGGTCCGCCGCGCCTCGAACCGGTTTACCGTCCACTGCGGTCACCACATCGCCGGGCGCGACGCCCGCCGCCGCAGCCGGCGAGTCCGCGCGCACGCGCGTGACCAGCGCGCCGGAACCCGCATCCAGATTCATCGCCGCGGCGATGTCGGGCGTGATGTCCTGAGCCTGCAAACCGAGCGAGCCGTGCGCGACCGTGCCGGTGGCGATGAGCTGGCGCATGACCTGACTTGCCAGGTTGGTCGGGATCGCGAAACCGATGCCGACATTGCCCCCAGACGGCGAATAGATCGCCGAATTGATCCCGACCAGCTCGCCGCGCAGGTTGACCAACGCACCGCCGGAGTTGCCCGGATTGATCGAAGCGTCGGTCTGGATGAAATTCTGATAGCCCAAACCACGCAACCCGCTGCGGTTGAGCGCCGAGACGATGCCGGAAGTGACGGTCTGGCCGAGACCGAACGGATCGCCCAACGCGACCACGAAATCGCCAACTCGCAAGTGGCTGGAATCGGCGAGCGCCAGTGCGCTGAGGTTTTCCGCCGGGATGCGGATCACGGCGATGTCGGTATCCGGATCCGTGCCCACGACCTGCGCCTTGAGCGTGCGTCCGTCGTGCAGGGTCACGGAGATGTCGTCCGCGCCGGCGATGACGTGGTTGTTGGTCAGCACGTAACCTTTCGTCGCGTCGATGATGACGCCCGAGCCAAGCGATTGCTCGATGCGCTCGCGCGGCATGTCCGGCATGCCGAAGAACTGCCGGAAGAACGGATCCTCCATCAACGGGTTGCGCACGCGCACGCGGGTCTTGGAATTGATGTTGACCACGGCCGGCATGACCTTGGCCAGCATCGGCGCGAGCGATGGCAACGGCTGGCCGCCGACCGCGACGGGCAAGGTACCGGCCGCGCCGGTTTCCGGACGCGCGCAAGCCCACAAGGCAAAAACTGCCAAAGCGACGAAAACAGCCCCAAACATGGGAATCCGCAGACGAATCGACATGGTGAAATCCTCAAAAACGAATGAATCGGCGCCGCAACAGACCATATTTGCGGGAAACGGTTTCGTAATCGTCGCATCGGCCGCGGGTGATACCGGCGATTTGTTCCCAGCCCACGCCAATCTTCGCGTGTGGCACGAAAATTCCTGTGCAATCCATTGAAAAACGGGACGAAAAAAAATCTTTTGACAAGGTCTATGGTATGGCGTAACTTGCCCGAACCGACCACAACATCTTGTGTTCGAACTCGGCGGCAAGGCCCAAATCATGGGGTTTGGCAATCGGCAGGGTGACCCGCTCACAGCGGGCCGGAGAGACAAATAACGGCGAGAAATCAACGCAAAGCGCTTGGCCCCGGGATTTCACCCGGCATGAGCGCCGACGGGGTGTTTTTCGCCGTAACGCAGCGGATGCGCGGTGGTCAAAAAAGAAATGAAAAAGCAGCGGTACATTGCAACACTTAGGGAGAACAACAAGAAAATGAGCACCGTGCGTATCGAGGCACTGAACCGCGACGCGGCCGCGCCAATCCCCATGCAGCCGGCCTCCCTGGACATCTGGGACAAGAAATACCGGCTCAAGACCAAGCAAGGCGCGCCGGTGGACGCGGACATCGACCACACCTACCAGCGCGTCGCCCGCGCGCTCGCCGATGCCGAAGCCACGCCGGAAAAATGCAAATACTGGTATGAGCGTTTCCTGTGGGCGCTGCGCCGCGGGGCGATCCCGGCCGGCCGCATCACCTCCAATGCCGGCGCGCTCGAACACAAGCCGGCCACCTCCACGATCAACTGCACGGTATCGGGCACGATCGAGGACTCGATGGATGGCATCCTCGAGAAAGTCCACGAGGCGGGCCTCACGCTCAAGGCCGGCTGCGGCATCGGTTACGAATTCTCGACGCTGCGCCCGCGCGGCGCCTTTGTCGCCGGCGCCGGCGCGTACACGTCCGGGCCGATGTCGTTCATGGATATCTACGACAAGATGTGCTTCACCGTGTCCTCGGCGGGCGGGCGTCGCGGCGCGCAGATGGGCACGTTCGACGTTTCGCATCCGGACGTGAAGGATTTCATCCGCGCCAAGCGCGAGAACGGCCGTCTGCGCCAATTCAATCTGTCGTTGCTGATCACCGACGGCTTCATGGAAGCGGTGGAAAGCGACCTCGATTGGCCGCTGGTGTTTCCGATCAACGTCAAGGAAAAGGGCGAAAACGACCTAGCCGATGCGGATAAAGTCGTCTGGCGCGACTGGCCCACGCACAAGAACTATGTCACCCGCGACGATGGTCTGGTCGCCTGCAAGGTGTACGGCCACATCCGCGCCAAGCACCTGTGGGACATGATCATGAGCTCGACGTACGACTACGCCGAGCCGGGTTTCATCCTGATTGATCGCGTCAACGAGATGAACAACAACTGGTGGTGCGAGGACATCCGCGCGACCAATCCCTGCGGAGAACAGCCGCTGCCGCCCTACGGTTCGTGCCTGCTCGGCTCGGTGAACCTGACCACCTTCGTGCGTGATCCGTTCGGGCCGAAGGCGCGCTTCGACTGGGACGAATACAAGGAAGTCGTGCGTGTGTTCACGCGCATGCTCGACAACGTGGTCGAGATCAACGGCCTGCCGCTGGCGCAGCAGCGCGGCGAAATCACGCGCAAGCGCCGCCACGGCATGGGCTTCCTCGGTCTGGGTTCCACGCTGGCCATGTTGAAGATGCGCTACGGCAGCGTCGAGTCCTGCGAATTCACCGAACAGATCGCGCGCGACATGGCCGTGGCCGGCTGGGAAGTGGCGCTGTCGCTGGCCCAGGAAAAAGGCCCGGCCCCGATCATGACCGAGGAATTCACGGTCACCGCGCAGATGCTGCGGCAGCGTCCGGAAATGGTCGACGACGGCTACAAGCCCGGCGACAAGATTCCCGGCCGTCTGCTGCACGCCAAGTATTCGCGCTACATGCAGCGCGTGGCGCAAGTCGATCCGGAACTCGTCGACGAGCTGGCCAAGACCGGCGCACGTTTCACCCATCATTCGTCGATCGCGCCAACCGGCACGATTTCGCTGTCGCTCGCGAACAATGCGTCGAACGGCATCGAACCCTCCTTCGCCCACCACTACAGCCGCAACGTGATCCGCGAGGGCAAGAAATCCAAGGAAAAAGTCGAGGTGTTCAGCTACGAGCTGCTCGCCTATCGCGAACTGATCAACGCCGATGCCATGCCTTTGTCGGACAAGCCCGAGCAAAAACTGCCGGACTATTTCGTCGCCGCCGACGACATCACGCCGAAGGAACATGTCGACATCCAAGCCGCGGCACAAAAATGGGTGGATTCGTCCATCTCCAAGACCGCGAATGTGCCAACTGTCTACCCGTACGAAGATTTCAAGGACATCTACCGTTACGCGCACAAACAAGGCCTGAAGGGCTGCACCACGTTCCGCTTCAACCCGGCCGCCTTCCAGGGCGTACTAGTCAAGGAAGCGGACCTGGAAAACACCCTCTACCGTTTCGAGCTGGATGACGGTACCGTAGTCGAGGCCAAGGGCAACGAGCAGATCGAATACGACGGCGAAACGCATACCGCCGCGAACCTGTTCGATGCCCTGAAGGAAGGCTACTACGGCAAGTTCTAGGATAATTGCATTGAACTTGTCGAAGGCTTACGGGAAGTTCTGAGCACGCCACAAAGTATACTTTCGGCGTGCAGAACCGGAATCGGCACAACGCAAACGAATCGGAGTCATTATGCAAAGCGAACAAACCTGGGGAGACAACCCGTCCGGCCCGATGGATGCGATCGTCGAGAAGGCACAGGAAATGGGTCAGGCCGTGGCCGACACGGCGCAGCAATTCGGTCAGGCCGCCGCGCAGAAGGCCGTCGAGGTCAAGGCTGCCGTGGTCAAGCGGGCCACCGCGGCGAAGAAGGCGGCGGTCAAGCGCGTCAAGGCCGCGAAGAAAGCGGTGAAAAAAGCCGTAGCCGGCGCGAAGAAGGCGGCCAAGAAAGCGGTCAAGAAGGCCAAGCCCGCGAAAAAGGCCAAGCCCGCGAAAAAGGCCAAGCCTGCAAAGAAGGCTCCGGCGAAGAAAGCGAAGCCTGCAAAGAAGTCCGCAAAAAAGGCCACGCGCAAGAAAGGCCGTCGCACCACGCTGTACAGCAGCAAGGGCAAGAAGCCCAAGGGTCATTTCAAGGACATCCAGACCTACAAGCGCGCCCACGGTATGGACATGAAACGCAAGTCCACGGCGGAAAAAGCCACCGCCGCGAAAAAGAAAGCGAAGAAAAAATGACCCTCCGCGATGGGGCCGCGACCGCGGCCCCGTCGATTTCACCCATCCAAGCATCCGACATGACCATCAAGATTTCCCGCAAGATCAAGGGCTACACCGTCGCCAAACCCGACGCCGGCACCAACGCGCCGTCGGTCGGCCCCGACCCGCGCGATGTGATCGAGGTGCCCAAGGCCGAAGTCATCCAGATGCACGAGAAGGTCGAGCGCCCGGAAGTGCTGATCGGCGCGACCTACAAGATTCGATCGCCGCTGGTCGAGCACGCGATGTACGTGACGATCAACGACATCGTCCTCAACCAGGGCACCGAATACGAACTGCGCCGCCCGTTCGAGATCTTCATCAACTCGAAGAACATGGATCATTTCCAGTGGATCGTGGCGCTGACCCGCATCATGTCGGCCGTGTTCCGCAAGGGCGGCGATGTCACCTTCATCGTCGAGGAGCTCCGGGCCGTGTTCGATCCGCGCGGCGGCTATTTCAAGGCCGGCGGCGTATACATGCCGTCGATCGTGGCCGAGCTTGGCGCGATCGTCGAGCAGCACCTGAAGATGATCGGCCTGCTGCACGACCCCGAGCTCGGCCCGGAACAGCGCAAGCTGATCGCCGAAAAGCGCGCGGCCTACGAGGCGCGCTCAAATCACGGCAGCGCAAAAAAAAAGTCTGAAATAAGCACCGCCGGGGAGATGGGCGGCGCCATGATCACAGCCGCAACAGTCGCCGGCGAAACCGCGGACTCTGCGACCGCGGTGGAATCCGCCGGCGCCTTTCCGCCCGGCGCGACGCTGTGCCACAAGTGCAACACCAGCGCCGTCATCATCATGGACGGTTGCGCGACGTGCCTGAACTGCGGCTACAGCAAGTGCGGGTGAAAACTCTCTGAATAACCTGCTTGTGGAACTGTGTCCGGTTACCCAAAAGATTGTTTTTCGAGCGCGAAAGATTGTTTGTGTGGGCTAGCTCAAGGCGAAAGTACCGAAGCTCCTTCGTTCGTAAAGACGCTGTCGGTAGGACCTTGAAGCTCTAAGCAGCGGCATGATCATCTGCTGATAGTCATGATCACCGGCAACTGTCGGCCATGACCTGCCGCCCACTTCTCAAAGCTCGGCGCTACAAGCGGGCGTTCGGATCTGCTTTGACAGGGCGTCTCACACACATGGTGAGGCTTGGTAACCCCGCGGAGCCTGCTGACGGGTTGGAACGAGCGCTGCCTCCGGGGAGTTGCACGATGAATTGCGCGATGAACAAACGCGTCGCCGCTTCACAACTGCGTGATTGCGATGAGGAAAGCGGCTTGACGAATGCACCGCTGCAGTCGACGATACCGGTTCTATCGGCATCGCCAAGGTGAATTACAAGCATCGAATGGCGGCGTCACGCAGGTCTGCGTTGCCTGGATGTCAGCGCCAGCGGCGATCAATCGTGAACTCTCCGCGGCAGCCTTGCGTCACCCACACACCGGCGCGGTTTGAGCCCCAATTTTCACCTTCGACGCAACGCGTTTGCGAGAGCTGACGCTCAAGCGTTGCGTGGCCAGCGGCGCCCAAGTCAACCTGACAAAAATGGTTCTGTCCATCCTGGCTCTCGCACGCGACCGAGAAGCGGTGATTCCAGCCCGGATCAGGCTGCCAGGCGCTTGCTTCGTCACGTCCATGTTGGTCGCGTCCGTCGTCATGACGGTCGCTACCGTAACCGCGATTATCGGCCGAGACGAAACGGCCAGAACAACCGCGATCTACCCATAAGCCACGCCGATCGATGCCCCAACTTTGCCCACGAACGCATTGCGCGTCCGAAAGCTGACGCTCCAGTCGGGCGTCGTGCCAAGGCACGCTACAACGCTCGTGCTTGAAGCCTTGGCTGCTGCATTCGACCGCGCCGTCGCTGTCATGGCGTCGATCTTGCGCCTTGACGCCCGCAGCCGCGGCAAGACTTGCCGCCGCAAAAATAAATCCAATTCCCGCAACCTTAGTTCGCATGATGTTTCTCCGGTATTTGACCAGCACAGTAGATACACCGGATGTGCGGACACTTCCGTACGTCAACGCACACAGCGTTCCCAGGAATGCGTAGTTGACGATTAGCTACGCGCTACGATCGTCGGCTCCTACTTCCTATCAACTTCGGACCGGAAGCCGGCCATATCCGGTACCGAAAGCTGACGCCCGTGAAAGGCAGCTGTGGGTCGACTTGCGGCAATCGCGATGCGGCAAGCAGGCGATGCCCTCAATCTTTCGTTTGTATGAGACGACGTTGCTTAGCCTGACGGCATTAACGAGGGCGCAGAATCTGAGATCAGCCTGCATAACGCAGGGCATCCCGGAACAGCGCAAACGCGGGTGAAGTCTGGCGCCTGCTGGGGTAGTAGAGATGGTATCCAGAAAACGGCGGGCACCAGTCTGAGAGAACGCGCACCAACCTGCCCTGTTCGACATAGGCCTGCACCAAGTCCTCGGGCATGTAGGCGAGTCCAAGTCCTTTGAGAACGGCGTCGATACGCATTGCGATGTTGTTGAACACCAGTTGGCCCTCGACACGCACTTTCAACTCTTGTCCTTTCTTTTCGAACTCCCACGGATAGATTCCGCCATATGTCGGCAGGCGAATGCTGATGCAGTTGTGTGCGGTGAGATCGCGCGGAGTTTTCGGTCGCGGATGCCGCGCGAAGTAGTCCGGAGATCCGACGACGGCCATGCGCAGGTCCGGACCCACGCGCACGGCGATCATGTCCTTGGCAACCTGCTCACCGAGCCGGACACCGGCGTCGTAACCCTCGGCCACGATGTCGGTCAAGCCGTAGTCCACGATGACCTCGAGGTTGAGGTCGGGATTGTCTGGAATAAGCTTGGCGAGCACCGGCTGCAGGATTGTGATCGCCGAATGTTCTCCGGCGGTGATGCGCAACTTCCCCGCGGGCTTGTCGCGAAATTCGCTGAGCAATGCCAACTCGGTGTCGATTTCATCGAATCGGGGAGCGACCACGCGCAGCAGATGTTCGCCCGCCTCTGTGGGGGAAACGCTGCGGGTCGTGCGGGAAAGTAGCCTCACGCCCAGCCGTTCTTCCAGGTTCCGCATGGTCCGGCTCAGTGCCGGCTGCGATAAGCCGAGCTTTGCCGCCGCGCGAGTGAAGCTGCGTTCCCGCGCCACGACGGAGAAGGCGGCAATCTGGTCGTAACTTTGGTCGGACATTTATGCGTTCCGGTTATCAAGCCGTTCCGATTATGCCATCTAGTGTCACCAATCCTCAGGGTCTACATTGCCCTCATCGACTACAAGACGACGCGCTAATGGAAAGCACATGTCATTTCCACCCGACCCCGTACGCAGGACAGTGATGTCTTCGCTGGCAACGTTGCTCGCCCTCGGCAGTACCGCTGTTGTAGGCAGTGAGATGCAGCGAGCAGGTTCACAGACGCTCGTGGCTTATTTCTCGCGCAGCGGAAACACGCGCGTCGTCGCCGGGCTGATCCAACGTGCACTGGGCACCGATCTGTTCGAGATTCGACCCGCCAAGCCCTATCCGGAGGACTATCTGGAAACGGTCGAACTGGCACGAAAGGAGCGCGACAGCGGTTATGCGCCGCCATTGGAAAGCAAGGTTTCCAATATCGCCGACTACGACACGGTGTTCCTCGGCTTTCCCGTCTGGGGCGAAACCACACCGCCGATGATTCGCGCCTTTCTGACCGCACACGATTTGTCGGGAAAGATCCTGGTTCCCTTCGTCACTCACGGCGGTTACGGATTGGGAAACAGCCAGTCCATCCTCGCCAACCACGCACCCAAGGCGCGCCTTCGCACCGGCTTCTCGATGCAGGCCGATCAGGAAAGGCAAACGATGGAGCGTGTGAACAGCTGGCTCAAACAGAAGAATCGAACGGAGTAGACCATGAAGAATCGCAAACTTGGCAAAAGCAATCTGGAAGTCTCATCTCTCGGCCTAGGCTGTATGAGCATGACCTCAGGTTACGGCCCTTCGGCCGACCGGCAAGAGATGATCAAGTTGATCCGCGCGGCGCACGACCGCGGCGTCACGCTGTTCGATACGGCCGAGGCATATGGACCGTTTGCCAATGAAGAACTGGTTGGCGAAGCACTTGCGCCGATCCGCGACAAAGTAGTCATCGCGACCAAATTCGGTTTCGACATCGACCCGGCGACCGGCGCGCGTGGCAGTGGTACCAACAGCCGTCCGGAGCACATCAAGGCGTCGGTTGAGGGCAGCCTGCGACGCCTGCGTACCGACCACGTCGATCTGTTGTATCAGCACCGCGTTGATCCGGATGTGCCGATTGAAGATGTCGCCGGCGCGATCAAGGATCTGATCACCACGGGCAAGGTGAAGCATTTCGGGCTGTCCGAAGCCGGCGTGCAGACGATACGTCGCGCGCACGCCGTGCAACCCGTGACAGCGGTCCAGAGCGAGTACTCGTTGTTCTGGCGGGGGCCTGAAGCGGAGCTGCTGCCGCTGTTGGAAGAACTGGGCATCGGCTTCGTGCCGTTCAGTCCGCTCGGCGCTGGATTCCTGACCGGGAAAATTGACGAGAACACGAAGTTCGATCCGACCGATTTCCGTAACAGCGTGCCGCGTTTCTCCCCAGAAGCACGCAAGGCGAATTTTGCTTTGGTGGACTTGATCAAGACGGTTGCGCAACGTAAGCACGCGACACCTGCGCAAATTGCCTTGGCATGGTTGCTGGCGCAGAAGCCGTGGATCGTCCCTATCCCGGGGACGACGAAGTTGCATCGCCTCGAAGAGAATCTGGGTGCGGTCGGACTCGAGTTTACCCGTGGCGATTTCGACGAGATCAATACAGCGGCAACGAAAATCCAAGTGCAAGGCGAACGTCTACCGGAAGCCGCACTGAAGATGACCGGGCGTTGAAGTACGAGCGAGGAGTACACCATGGAATTGAAACGTGCGGGATCTCAAGCATCGGCGAAAGGCTCCGCGGAGTTCTTCACCGGCAACGTCCGCATCGATCCCTTGAACACGGCGCCCCTGCCCGCGCGCGTTTCGTGTGCGAGCGTTACGTTTGAGCCGGGCGCGCGCTCCGCGTGGCACACCCATCCGCTCGGACAGACTCTTATCGTGACCGCTGGCTGTGGTTGGACGCAATGCGAGGGCGAATCGATCGTTGAGATTCGCGCTGGCGATGTCATCTGGTGTCCGCCCGGACACAAGCATTGGCATGGCGCGACGCCCACGACACCCATGACCCACATTGCCGTGCAGGAGGCGCTTGATGGGAAAGTCGTCGAATGGATGGAGAAAGTCTCCGACGAAGAGTATCTGGTGGGTCCGCCAAGTAAAGGAGATACCCCATGAGCGACGTCATCGTAGTGATCGGCTCGGGATCGATCGGCCAGGCGATTGCGCGGCGCGTGAGCAGTGGCAAGCAGGTCGTCCTCGCGGATCTGCGGGAGGAGAATGCTAGCGCCGCCGCAAAGACTCTCAGTGACGCCGGATTCGAGGTGAGTACGGCACATGTCGATGTGTCATCGCGCGAATCGGTCCATGCGCTCGTCGAGAAGATTCAGGCGATGGGTCCTGTCACTGGCCTGATCCACGCGGCGGGAGTCTCGCCGACGCAAGCCTCGCCTGCTACGATCCTGATGGTCGATCTCTACGGCACCGCACTGGTGCTCGAGGAATTCGGCAACGTGATCGCCCGCGGCGGAGCCGGCGTCGTCATCGCGTCGCAGTCCGGACACCGGCTCCCCGGATTGACGCCGGAAGAGAACAAGGCCCTCGCAACCACACCGGTCGACGAACTGCTCGCGCTGCCAATACTTCAGCCCGATCGTGTGACGGATCCGCTCCATGCTTATCAGATTTCCAAGCGCGGAAACTCGCTGCGCGTCATGGCCGAAGCGGTGCGATGGGGAAAACGCGGCGCACGCATCAACACCATTAGTCCCGGCATCATCATCACGCCGCTCGCCAAGGACGAGCTGACGGGACCGCGCGGACCCGGATATCGGCGCATGATCGATTTGTGCCCAGTAGGGCGTGCCGGTACTCCGGATGAAGTCGGAAACGTCGGCGCACTGTTGATGGGGCCTGATGGCGCCTTCATCACCGGCAGCGACTTCCTCATGGATGGGGGTGTGACGGCGTCATACTGGTATGGCGAGCTTGCTCCGAAGTGACGAAATAAACTCAGGTGTCAGAGCCGATCGCAGGCCTCAATCCACTTAAGTATCGCGCTCAAAAACTGCCGTTCGCGAATGACCGAAAGGGGTCGCTTTTTGTCGGTACCAAATCAGTGCGCGCCGCCGGGAGCGACGCGCTCCGGATGCAACTTGGCGTGCTTTTCCAGCACGATTTTCCACGCGTCTGATACGCAGCAGGCGGCTCCCGTCAAGACATCAAGCGCCAGCGAATCATCGCGCAGATAGTTCTGCGCTTGTGTCGTCAACTTTGCGGCTGATCCATCTTTATCGCCTGCCGCTTCATGTGTCCATGCCTGCCCATAGAGTGCCAGACCCATCGCATTACGCGCCGCAGGAAGTTCGAGCACGGTCAGCGCGGATTGTGCCGCGATCTGCGCATGATCGAACTTGCCGATCAAATCGAAGAGATAGGCCAAATTAATTTGCGCCCAGGGGTCAAACACCAGCCCTGACGCTTCCCAGCTCGAAAGATGTTGTTGCAACTCGTCATGGTGACCGGTGCGATATAGCAGAACACCATAATCGTAAGCCGCGCCTGCATACGCCGACCGCGAGTGACTCGTTCCACCTGGTCCGCCATCGAGAACTTTGCGAAATTCATTCTCGGCCGCATCGATTTCCATCTTTGCGGACAAGGCACGGCCATGTGTCACGTGAAGCCAGGGGTCGTCACATCGATGATCGGTAGCGGTGCTGATGGCGGATAGAGCGTGGTCCGCCTGCTCCAACGCAACAAAAAGCTGCGCGCGCAGCCAATACGTAGCGCAATAGCTGGGATCCGCCTTTTGTGCATCGTCCAGAAGGGATTCTGCGGCTTCAGCGGACTTGGCGCTTCGACCCGGCCAACCGTTGGGAGATCCGACGAAGATTAGAAAGTGCGCCGCTTCCGCATACGCGTGTGGCTGCCTCGGGTTATCTTCGATGAGTTTTGCGAGGCGTTGCGGTATGTCCTTTGTTGTCGACTGCGCTCCGTGAAAGTCATCGATCCTGTTTTGGATTTCCTTCACCGCCGCAAGGTACTCCGGGCTAGGCGTCCGGCTGCAGGCGGACAGGATAGCGCCGACGACCAGTAGACAAATGCCGAATCGAACAAGCTGCACGCTATGCCTATTGCAAAGTGACGTCATTTTCCCAGCCCGGTTTCCCGTGCCTTGTTATCCGAGCGATAGTCTGCGATCTTCGACTGCAGCAACGCACGGAAGGCGACATCGCGATTGGCCAAGCTGCCCCACAAGTCTTTGCTCGCGTCGTTGAAGTCCACCAGTGACTCGGCCTCTGCCCATTCATCAGCGGATGTGCTCTGCTGGGCTGGCGGAGGGTGGCTATCGCGCCACAGCGAGGCGCCGAAAAGAGCAACGCCTAAAGTGCGTTCGGCGGCGCCATATTGCATGCGGTGAAGGGCCTCTCGCGCGGCCATGATGGCTTCGTCGAACGCCCCCGCCAGCACAAATGAAGACGCGGCATTACCCATGCCCCACGCATCGCCTTCTGATGTCAGCTTTAGTTGAGCGCGGATCTGTTCGAGCATTTCGGCCTGATTGCCTTTGGAGAATGCAATCCACATTTGCGCCCCGAGCACCCGGTTTTCGATGGTCGAGTGCAGATCGCCTGGAGAAGTTGCAGCGACCGCCTTGAGTTTGGCCAACGTGTCCGACGCTTCATCGAGTCGTTGCAGCTGCATGTCGACTTCTAAACGATTCATCAGACGCCAAGGATTCTCACAAGCTAAAGCGTCTGCGCGATCGAGTGCCTGCAGCGCATCTGGGTATCTATGCATTCGATATAGAACGTGGCCGAGCACGATATGGCCATCACAAAAAGTTTGATCAAGGGAAATTGCGGTGCGCAACTCGCGCTCTGAATTCTCCAGTGTTCCGGGAGTGAATCGATCGCCGACCATATGACCGCGAGTCATGAGCAATCGCGCCATCTCGACATGCGCGTGGGGGAAATCCGGCTCGCGCTTCAACAGTCCATCAAGAATCGAATTCGCCTGCTCAAGAACGTCACCCTTACCGCGATAAGTGTCGATCAAATCGTGCGCCCGCGCGTAGTCGCGCAGGTAATCGGGGTCTGGCGCACGATGGCAGGCGCCGAGACTGAAGACGGTTGCCACAAGCGCAGCGAACGGAGTCTTTCGGCTCAAAATGAGATTCCTTTGTTCTGGTTCGGTGTTGGAAGCCAAATGGTGCCAGTTAGGCTTGCACTTTATAGACAGCCGCGAGGGGATGCGATGCCACATGTAAGCGTCGGAAGATTCGATTCACTTCTCCGGAGCTGCCGGTCGCGAGCGGCTGCAGTGGGTCGGTTTCCGCCTTTGATCGTCGTTGGCAGCATCCTGCTCACTATTGAACGTTACACGATCCTCGAAGCTCGAAAAATGTCTTGTTGAAAATCCTTGGCAAATCAGCCATATAAGGGACGAACAATCTTTTGCGCAAAAATGCGCCGGAAAACTAAGCTTTTACGCTAAATCCGAACAACCTTTTACGTGCGCGACCGTTGTAACCCTTTGATTTTGCGAAGTCAGAAAACTAGCCTTTTACGCAAGCGGACAGCACCGCTGACATCTGGCGTGCGCCTCGACGTGTGGCTGTGGGCCGCGCGCTTTTTCAAGACGCGCGCGCTGGCCAAGCAGGCGGTCGAGGGCGGCAAGATCCGCATCCACGATGGCACGGGCAAGCCGGCGAAACTGCTGCATGTCGGCGATCGCCTGCGCATCGCGCGCGGCGAGGAGCAATTCGAAGTCGATGTGCTCGCGCTGTTGGCGCAACGTGGTTCTGCGGCCGTCGCCCAGACGTGTTACCTCGAGACCGAGGCGAGCCGCGCAACGCGGGCGCAGGCTGCCGAGCAGCGCCGATTGAGCGCAACCGGCTACATCAAGCCTGCGACCAAACCGGACAAGCGCGCGCGGCGGCTGATCCGCGCGCTGGGCGACATCGACGCCCTCTAGCACCAAGCGTGTCGCAATTCACGGCCAACCGGCGTTGACTCGTCTAGGCTGCGAATATTTCCGGGATGCGGCATGACCATGACGGGAAAACTCTGGTTGTTGATCGGGCTGTTGGCGAGCCTTCCGGCCCAAGCCGCGACCGATATCGACTTGTCCTACGTCGACCAGGGCTCGCCCGAATTCGCGCGCTTCAAGAATTTTGTGGACGCCGCCGTCGCCGGCAATCCGGACTACGGTTTTTCCGCTGCTGATGCGGCCTACATGTACAAGCTCACCGGACAGGCGCAATACGCCGCGCTGGCGGTGAGCACGGTCGAGGCGCAAGTGTCCGCGGCGGAGTCCGTCATCGCCAGTGGTGGTCGGCCGGATATTTCCGGCGATTCGTATCTGGATGTCGGACCGATGATCGAGGATCTCGCACTCACCTACGACTGGTGCGCGGATCATGTATCCAGCAACCAACGCACACGCTGGGCTGCCTACGCCGAGCAGGCGGTATGGAATGTGTGGCACGCCGACACCGCGCAATGGGGCAGCAATGCATTTCCGTGGAGCGGCTGGGGCGTGGACGATCCCGCCAACAACTACCACTACAGTTTCCTGCGCGCGACGCTGTATTGGGGGCTGGCTTCCAACAACTCGACCTGGCTCGATCTGCTCGCGAACACGAAATGGCCCGAACAGGAAGCCTACACCGCGAGCATCCCCGGTGGCGGCAGTCAGGAAGGCACGGCCTACGGTCTGTCGCACCGCGAGCTGTTCACGTTGTATCGCGTCTGGCACGACACGATGAACACCGATATCGCCAATGCCAATACGCACCTCACCGACAGCATCCAATGGTGGATTCATGCGACGGTACCGACCCTCGATCGCGTCGCCGCGATCGGTGATCTGGCGCGCGTGTCCGAGCCGGTGATTTACGACTACCACCGGCATCTGATGCTCGAAGCACGCTACCTGACGAACGATGCGACGGCGCGCG
>Ga0207654_10000462_pt1 | contig 23198 bp, 21 predicted proteins | sample KBSC64metaG_FD_184355 | JGI IMG/M metagenome (GOLD analysis project Ga0207654, IMG submission 184355) | Corn rhizosphere microbial communities from Kellogg Biological Station, Michigan, USA - KBS C6-4 metaG (SPAdes) (version 2) | ecosystem: Host-associated > Plants > Roots > Rhizosphere > Soil...
ATATAAGCGTTGCGCTCGATGAAGAGGTGCTAAGTCACATAGCCGGCGGGAAGCGGGAAGAGTTGACGAGCTTGCTGGAGCAGTTGCGGGCGGGGCTGAAAACCGTGCGCGCCAATTGTTGTGATGGCCAAAGGAAAGTGGCGTGAACTTCGTCAGGAAAATCGAGGGAGACTCGCTCGTTGGCGACGCGGCCGAACCGCGGCGTGGCTGGATTCGCCCTGTGCTCGTCTATTCGATGCCACTTTTGATCGCGGTCGTGGGATTGTTCGTCTGGCTGACCAGCGGCCGCACGGTTTCGACCGATAATGCTCAGATCATCGCGCATGTCGTGAATGTCGCACCCGAAGTCAGCGGCCGCATCATCTCGGTCGAAGTGACGGAGAACCAGCGCGTCAAAAAGGGCGACGTGCTGTATCGGATCGATCCGGAGCCATTCCGGATCGCGCTGATGCAGGCGCAGGCTGCGCTCGGAACGGCGCGCCTCCAGATCTCGCAGATGAAGAGCGGCTACTCTTCGAAAGTCGCGGACATCGACGCCAAAGTGTCGGATGTCCAGCTGGCGCAGGAAAATTTCGACCGGCAGAACGAACTGCTTGCGCGGGGCTTCACCACGCGCGCGCGCTATGATGAGGCGCGCGCGGCCTTGGCCGCGGCCCAGTCACAGCATGAAGTGGCCGCGGCGGATGCGCGCGAGGCGCACGCCATGATCGACACCAGCATCACGGGTAGCCATCCCCAGATCGAGGCTGCCGAGGCCGCCGTGGACAAGGCCGAGCTCGATCTAAAAAGAACCGTGATCCGCGCACCGATCGATGGCGTGATCTCGCAGACCGACCGCTTGGCACCTGGCACCATGGCCATGCAAATGCTTGGCAATATCAGCGTCGTCGGCAGCGGCAATCCGTGGGTAGAGGCCAATTTCAAGGAGACCCAGCTTGCCAAGATCCGGCCCGGCCAGCGCGCCGAGGTCAAGATCGATGCCATCCCAGGGCGTGCGTTCAAAGCCCATGTTACGGGCATCGGCGCTGGCACGGGCTCCGAATTTTCGGTGCTCCCTGCGCAGAATGCGACCGGAAATTGGGTGAAGGTCACCCAGCGGGTACCGGTCCGGCTCCAGTTCGACGAACCCCTGGACCGGTCAGTCGTATCGGGCTGGAGCGCGCACGTCACCGTCCACGTCAAGGATTGATGGATGCCGAGCGCCAATCAGTCCTATTAGGACTCGGCAGCGCGCTGCTCGTTCGATAGAGGCGGACCATGCCTGATCCGCGCATCATCGCTGTTGAGCTTGATGAGAAGACGATCATCTGGCGCAACGCCGATGTCGAACAGGAGCGCCGCATCGCGATCTTCGACCTGCTCGAAGGCAATCATTTCGAGCCACAACGCGCTTATCCGGACGGCTACGCCGGCCCCTACCGGGTCCGCCTCAGCGTGCAGGAAGGCCGGCTCGCGATCGAGATTTCGCGGGAGAATGCCGAGCTGCTCGAAACCCTCATTCTCGGACTTTCGCGCTTCCGCCGGTCGATCAAGGACTATTTCGCCATCTGCGACAGCTATTTTCAGGCGGTGCGGCAGGCCACCGCCCAGCAGATCGAGACGATCGACATGGCGCGTCGCGGCATTCACAACGAAGCGGCCGAGACGCTGATCGAATGCCTGAACGGCAAGATCGTGCTTGATTTCGATACGGCGCGCAGGCTTTTCACGCTCATCTGCGTGCTTCATATCAAGGGTTAGCCAATGCCGGTGATGTCCGACAAATGGATACGAGAACGTGCGACAGCCGATGGCATGATCGAGCCGTTCGTGGAGGCGCAGCGGCGCGAGGGCTGCATCAGCTACGGCCTGAGTTCCTACGGCTATGATGCCCGCGTCGCAAATGAGTTCAAAATCTTCACCAATGTCGACAACGCGATCGTCGATCCGAAGGATTTCGCCCATAACAGCTTCGTCGACCGGCAGACCGACGTCTGCATCATTCCGCCCAACAGTTTCGCCTTGGCCAGGACAGTGGAATATTTCCGGGTGCCGCGCGACGTTCTGGTCATCTGCCTCGGCAAATCCACCTATGCGCGCTGCGGCATCATCGTGAACGTCACCCCGCTGGAGCCCGGCTGGGAAGGCCATGTCACGCTGGAGTTTTCGAATACGACGCCGCTGCCTGCCAAGGTCTATGCCAATGAGGGCGCCTGCCAGTTCCTGTTCCTGCAGGGCAACGAACTCTGCGAGGTGAGCTATGCCGACCGCGCCGGTAAATATATGGGCCAGCGCGGCGTGACCCTGCCGCGGCTCTGACTCATATGGCGCTCCCCGAAAAAGTCTTTGACCGGCTGCGGCTGCCCCTGATCGGCTCGCCGATGTTCATCGTCTCGGTTCCGGCGCTGGTGATCGCCCAGTGCAAGGCCGGCATTGTCGGTTCCTTTCCGGCGCTCAATGCGCGTCCGCAGAGCCAGCTCGACGAATGGCTGCATCAGATCCGCGAGGAGCTTGCGGTATGGGATAGGGAACATCCCGATACGCCGGCCGCGCCCTTCGCCGTCAACCAGATCGTCCACCGTTCGAACCCCCGACTGGAGGAGGATTTGGCGACCTGCGCGAAGCACAAGGTTCCCATCATCATCACGTCGCTTGGGGCGCGCGAAGACCTCAACCATGCGGTGCACGATTGGGGTGGCATCACCCTCCACGACGTCATCGACGATCGCTTCGCCCGCAAGGCGATCGAAAAGGGCGCCGACGGCATCATCGCAGTGGTGGCCGGTGCAGGCGGTCACGCAGGGCGGCTGTCCCCCTTCGCGCTCATCGAGGAAATTCGCGCCTGGTTTACAGGGCCGCTGGTCCTGTCGGGCGCGATCGCGACCGGAAATGCCATCCTGGCAGCGCGCGCGATGGGCGCCGATCTCGCCTATATGGGGTCCGCCTTCATCGCCACTGAAGAGGCGAATGCACCTTCGGCCTATAAGCAGGCGATCGTCGACGGGAAGGCTGCCGACATCGTTTACAGCAGCCTCTTCACGGGCGTGCATGGCAATTATCTGCGGTCTTCGATCGTAGCGGCCGGGCTTGACCCGGACAATCTGCCCGAGGGCGACGTGTCGATCATGAATTTCGGCTCGTCAGACGCCAAGGCCTGGCGCGATATCTGGGGCTCCGGCCAAGGGATCGGCGCCGTCGACGGCATCGTGCCAGCGGCCGAACGCATTGCGCTGCTCAAGCAGCAATATCAGGCGGCGCTCGATCGTGTCTGCCCGAGATGAGCCGGCCCGAGCCGCAACGCTCTTCCGCATCGCGGCAAAACCATTATGAAAGCTGCGGGGGACCGCGAAACAGCAGGGAATCGAACAGTAATGAAAAAACTCCGCAAGGCGATCTTTCCGGTGGCCGGCCTCGGCACCCGCTTTCTTCCCGCCACCAAGGCCGTTCCGAAGGAGATGCTGCCGGTGGTCGACAAGCCGCTGATCCAATATGCGATCGACGAAGCGCGCGCGGCAGGCATCGAGCAGATGATCTTCGTCACCGGCCGCGGCAAGGCCGCGCTGGAGGATTATTTCGATATCAGCTTCGAGCTGGAAGCCACGTTGCGCGAACGCGGCAAGCAGAAAGAACTGGAAGCGATAGCGGACAGCCGCGTCGTTCCCGGCGGCGTCGCCTATGTCCGTCAGCAGGAGCCGCTTGGCCTTGGCCACGCCGTCTGGTGTGCGCGCGATCTGATTGGTGATGAGCCCTTTGCGGTGTTGCTCCCCGATGAGCTGCTGTGGAATCCCGGTAATCCCTGCCTCAAGCAAATGGCGGAAACCCATGACAAGCATGGCGGCAATGTGATCGCAGTGCTCGAGGTGCCTGACGAGCATACCAACCGTTACGGCATCATCGATCCGGGTACGGTCGAGGGGGCGGTGACCGAAGTCAAAGGCTTTGTCGAAAAGCCCAAGCTCGGCACCGCGCCATCACGACTGGCCGCCGTGGGCCGCTACATCATCCAACCGGAAGTCTTCGCTCTTCTTTCCGAAGGCGTACGCGGCGCGGGCAATGAAATCCAGCTTACGGATGGGCTGGCCCGGCTAATCGGCGTGCAACCATTCCACGCCCAGACGTTCGACGGCGTGCGTCATGATTGCGGCGACAAGGCGGGCTTCATTCAGGCCAATATCGCATTGTCGCTGGAGCGCGAGGATCTGGCGCCTTCGATCCGGGAATTTCTGGCGACTGTGTAAGTCATTCGTGCCGGACGTTCGTTCAGCACGACAGCGCGATTAGGAAACCAGCGCCAGCCTCGGCGTTTCCGCCATTCCCAATTTTACGCTTGTGATGCCCGGCAACCGCTCGATCCGGGCGGCAAGCTCGGCATCGAGCAGAAAATCGCGTCCGAGCCGAATGCGTGCGGAGCCGCCATGGCTCCAATGGGCGTCGAGGATCAGTTCGCCCTTGCCGCCACGCTCGCCTTCCAGCATCGCCGCAAGCAAGCCGAGCGCGGCCGGATCGTCGGTCTCGACCTCAAGGCGAAGCCGGCTGTTGTTGGTCATGCTTTCGAACGGCTGCACCCGTCGGACGGTGACGCGGGGCGTCTCTTCGCCCGGCCGCCGATCAAGCTCGACGGTCATCAGCAAGCAGGCGCCCGCCTTTGCGGCCGCTTCCAGCTCCGCCGAAACCGGATCGTCAAAGCAGCTCGCAATATATTGGCCCGAAGCGTCGGAGCAATTGACCAGCAGATAACGCCGCCCCCGCGCCGAGGTTCGCCAGCGCACATCTTCGATCAGCGCGCCCATCACCGCGCCGGAGCGGCCGCCATCGACACTGGCCGGCATCCCGCAAAGTTCGGCAAAGCTGCGCGTGCCCTGCGCTTCGGAAAGATGGCGGTAGCGATCGAGCGGATGCGCCGAGAAATAGAAGCCGAACGCGTCCTTTTCGGCAGCCATGCGCTCGGCTAGGGTCCAGTTCGGCGCCTGCGGCAACCGGATCGGCGCGACGCCGACGCTTCCGCCTCCGCCGAACAGCCCCCCCTGCCCGCTTGTACGCGAATCGTGCACGCTGTTGGCATGCGCTAGGATCGTTTCGGCACCTGCGAAGACAGCCTCGCGTGCTGGCGCGATGGCGTCGAACGCGCCGCCGGCGGCAAGGCTTTCGAGCTGCCGGCGGTTGAGCAGGCGCGGATCGATGCGGTCGGCGAAGTCGTCGAGCGACTTGAAAGCCCCATTGGCAACCCGCTCTTCGCAAAGCTGCTCCATCGCCTTCTCGCCGACGCCCTTGAGCGCGCCCAGCGCATAACGAACGCCGATGCCCTCCACCGAGAATTCCGCCTCGCTCGCATTAATGCAGGGCGGCAGGCACGGCACGCCGAGACGCCGCATGTCGTCCACGAAGATCGCGAGCTTGTCCGTAAGATGGATATCGTAGCACATCGATGCCGCGAAAAATTCGGGCTTGTGATGCGCCTTCATCCAGGCGGTTTGATAGGCGACCAGTGCATAAGCGGCGGCATGGCTTTTGTTGAAACCATAGCCTGCGAACTTGTCGATCAAATCGAACAGCTCGTTCGCCTTGGCTTCGGGAATCTGGTTATGCTCGGCGCACCCCTTCACGAAGATTGCGCGCTGCGCGTCCATCTCCGCCTTGATCTTCTTGCCCATGGCGCGGCGGAGGAGGTCGGCGCCGCCGAGCGAATAACCGGCGAGCACCTGCGCCGCCTGCATCACCTGTTCCTGATAGACGAAGATGCCGTAGGTTTCACGCAGGATCGGCTCCAGCAGCGCATGCGGATATTCGATCGCCTCGCGCCCGTTTTTGCGGGCGCCGAAGCTCGGAATATTGTCCATCGGGCCGGGCCGGTAGAGCGAAACCAGTGCGATGATGTCCTCGAAATTGGTCGGGCGGACCGCCGCCAGCGTCCGGCGCATGCCCTCGGATTCGAGCTGGAACACGCCCACCGTGTCGCCCTTCTGGAGCAGCGCGAACACCTCCGGATCGTCCCACGCGAGCGTATCCAGATCGACCTCGACGCCCTTTTGCTTGAGAAAGGCGACCGCCTTCTGCAGCACCGACAGCGTCTTGAGGCCGAGGAAGTCGAATTTCACCAGTCCCGCCGTTTCGACATATTTCATGTCGAACTGGGTCACCGGCATGTCCGAGCGCGGATCGCGATAGAGCGGCACCAGCGCATCCAGCCGCCGATCGCCGATCACGACGCCCGCGGCGTGGGTGGAACTATGGCGCGGCAGGCCCTCCAGCTTCATCGCCAGATCGAGCAGGCGCCGGACATCCTTATCGTTCTTATATTCGGCTGCCAGCTCCGACACGCCGTTGAGCGCGCGTTCCAGCGTCCACGGGTCGGTCGGATGATTGGGTACCAATTTGGCCAGTCGATCGACCTGGCCGTAACTCATCTGGAGCACGCGGCCCGTATCCTTGAGCACCGCCCGCGCCTTGAGCTTTCCGAAGGTGATGATCTGCGCGACCTGATCGCGGCCATATTTCTGCTGGACGTAGCGGATGACTTCGCTGCGCCGGGTTTCGCAGAAATCGATATCGAAGTCCGGCATCGAGACGCGTTCGGGATTGAGGAACCGCTCGAACAGCAGCCCCAGCCGAAGCGGATCGAGATCGGTGATCGTCAACGCCCAAGCGACGACTGACCCCGCGCCCGACCCGCGACCGGGCCCGACCGGGATGCCCTGTTCCTTCGCCCATTTGATGAAGTCGGCAACGATCAGGAAATAGCCGGCGAAGCCCATCTTGATGATGACGTCGAGCTCGAACTCCAGGCGATCGAGATAGGCCTGGCGATCGACCTCTCCCATGATCTTCGACAGCCTGGCCTCAAGTCCGGCCTTCGCGTCGCGGCGCAGCGCTTCGGCTTCGCCGTCGCGATCGCCCGCAAGGCTGGGCAGGATCGGCTTGCGGCTGGGCGCCATCACCGCGCAGCGCTGCGCGACCACCAGCGTGTTCGAAATGGCCTCGGGAATGTCGGTAAACAACTCCGCCATGGCATCCGCCGGCTTGAGCCAGGCATGCGGGGAAGACCGTTGCCGATCCGCGCTGTCCACATAGGAGGAGCTGGCGATGCACAGCATCGCATCATGGGCGGCGTGGAATTCCTGCTCCGCAAAGCATGCGGGATTGGTGGCGACCAGCGGCAGATTGCGCGCATAGGCAAGATTGACCAAAGCCGCCTCGGCATTGGCTTCCACCTCGTCATCGCGGCGAATAAGCTCGATATAGAGGCGGTCGGGAAACAGCGCCTGGAGCCGATCGCAATAGGCGCCTGCCGCATCCGCCTGCCCCTCCGCCAGCAGACGCGTCAGTGCCCCCTCTCTGCCTGCGGTGAGCGCGATCAGGCCATCGCTGCGGCCTTCCAATTGCGCGAAGGTGACATGCGCGTCGTCCTGCACCGGCCGATCAAGATGCGCGGCCGACACCAGCGCGCAGAGATTGTCATAGCCGGTCTCGTCCTGGGCGTAGAGCGCCAGCCAATCGAGCATCGGCTTGTCCGTTCCCGGCCGGGCAACGGCGAGCAGCGTGCCGATGACCGGTTGCACGCCTTCCTTCGCGGCGGCATCAGAAAAGGCCATGACGGCATAGAGCCCGTTGCGATCAGTCAATCCCGCTGCCGGAAATCCGAGCTTCTTCGCATGTTTTGCGATCGCCTTGGGATCAATCGCCCCCTCCAGCATGGTATAGGACGAAAAGATCCTGAGCGGCACGAACGGGGAAAACGCCATGCGTCCAGCTTAGGCGCGATACTCCTCTGAAGGGAAGTCGCGCCGCGACTTATCCACCGAAAACGGCAGCAAGCTTCCGACATTGTAATTCGTCGCAGAACATGATCCATTCGCCGCGCCAAAACAGCAGGGGAGAAATGCGATGACACCAGGCGATCCCATTTCCGTGCCGCCTTCGCTCGCCGACCGCGTCAAGGCGATATTGCTTCAGCCCAAGGAAGAATGGCCGAGGATCGATGCGGAACCCGCGACGATCGGCAGCATCTATACAAGCTATGTCGTGCCGCTTGCCGCGATTCCAGCGGTAGCCGGGCTGATCGGCGCGCTCGTTTTCGGCTATTCCTTTTTTGGAATCACTTACCGTCCCTCGATCGGCGCCGCGCTGGGCGGGGCAATAACGCAATATGTATTGGCATTGATCAGCGTATTCGTACTCAGCCTGATCATCGACTGGCTCGCGCCGACCTTTGGAGGCGTGAAAAGCAGCGTTCAGGCCTTCAAGGTGGCGGCTTATTCGGCCACGGCCTCCTGGGTCGCGGGCATCTTCGCGATCATCCCGTCGATCGGCACGCTGGGCATGCTCTTGGGCCTTTACAGCCTCTATTTGCTTTATCTGGGTTTGCCGCGCTTGATGAAGGCGCCAGCGGACAAAGCGATGAGCTACACAATTGTTACCATCATTGCGGCGATCGTGTTGGGTTTCGTGGTCGCGCTACTTGTTGCCCCGATCAGCGGCATGTTCGGCGGCCGCATCGGCCCGGCGCCTTCAGAGATTACCGGATCGATCAACGTCCCCGGCGGCGGTTCGGTCGATCTCGGCAAGCTCGACTCGGCAGCCAAGCAGATGGAAGCCTCCGCCAAGAACATGCAGACAGCGGTCGCCACCGGCTCGGCCAATGCGGTGCAACCGTCAGCGCTGCAGGGCCTGCTACCGAACAGCATCGCCGGTTATCACCGTACCTCCATTGAAGGCGAAAGCATGGGCGCGGCCGGCATCGGCGGCTCCCATGCCAATGCGCGCTACGAGAATGGCGACAAAAATTTCGAGCTTTCGATCACGGACATGGCGGCGGCGGGTGCGCTCGCCGCCATGGGCGCCGCCTTCAACGTGCAGCAGAGCAAGCAGACTGAAACCGGCTATGAAAAAACCAGCACCGTCGATGGCCGCCTCGTCACCGAAGAGTGGAATAATGACGGGAATGGCAAATTCGGGATGATGGTCAAGAACCGGTTCATGGTGCAGGCGGAAGGCAAGGTCGCCAGCATCGATGAGCTCAAGGGCGCGGTCGCGGCGGTTGGCCTCGACCGGCTCGAGGCGATGGCGAACTAAGCCGGATCTAAAGCGTCCAGCTTTCGATCGCGGCCGGCAAGCAGCCGCGCCAAATTCCTTTCAGATCAGCGACAAGGCCGTCATCGGCAACGAGCTTGGCGACATCGCCGCCCTGCATCGCCTTGTAGCTTGCGTGCGGAACAGCGGCGAACACGACATCGTAACGCCGCTCCAGCGCCGATGGATCAAGCCTAAGCCCATATTCGTGCAGCGCCTCCGCGCCGTCCGCGAGCGGATCATGGATGATGACCTCGTGCCCTAGCCAGCGCAGCCGGCGGATCACGTCGATCACCTTGCTGTTGCGCAGATCCGGCACATCTTCCTTGAAGGTAATGCCCATGACGAGCACCGTGCCGATCCTGCTGTCGCGATGGCTATGGATGCAATCGGCCACCCACGTTCCCATGCCATCGTTGATCGAACGGCCGGCGAGGATCACGCGTGGCAGATGGCCCAGGCTCTGCGCACAATGGCTGAGATAATAAGGATCGACGCCGATGCAGTGCCCGCCGACGAGTCCCGGCTGAAAGCGCAGGAAATTCCATTTGGTGCCGGCTGCTTCCAGCACGTCCCAGATCGACAGGCCGAGCTTGGCGAAGATCTGGGTGATCTCGTTCATGAAGGCGATATTGATGTCGCGCTGGGCATTCTCGATGACCTTGGCGGCCTCGGCGGTCTTGATCGAAGCGGCCGCAAATGTACCGGCGCTGGTGATCGCGCCGTAGATGCTTGAGATGCGTTCCAGAACCTCCGCGTTTTCGCCCGCCACCACCTTCACGATGCGATCGACGGTATGTTCGCGATCACCGGGATTGATCCGCTCGGGGCTATAGCCGAGGAAGAAATCGGTGCCGCGACGCAGGCCCGAGACGCGCTCAAGCTCGGGGCCGCAAAGATCTTCGGTGACGCCGGGGTAGACCGTGCTCTCATAGATGATGATGCTGCCCCGCCCAGGCCGCAGCAATCCTCCGACCGTCCGCGTCGCGGCAAGCACCGGGCCAAGATCGGGGCGGTTGGCTCCATCGACGGGTGTGGGGACCGTGACGATATACACATCTTGCCCGGCAACTGCTTCCAGCTCCGAGGTCAGCTTCAAAGTCGACCTGCCGAGCCGCTCCGCAGTTATTTCGCGGGTGCGGTCGATACCGTCTCTCAATTCCGCTATCCGATGCGCATCGATGTCGAAGCCCGTGGTCGGGAAATGATCCGCGAGGGCGACCGCCAATGGCAGCCCCACATAACCCAATCCGACAACCACAATCTGCGGCTGCTGCTCAACCACGCCCGTCCCCACAATCGCTTCAGCTTGCTCCATGCCCGAGGTCGATTGCTTTTCGATTAATGAAGCGTTGGGGAAGACGCTTTGCTATAGCCATCGATATGTTGAACGAGGAGAGATCCATGCGCTGCTTTGCATTCATCCTGTGTGCCGGTCTTGCGACGACAACGGCGATGGCGGCGGACACATCGCGCCAGCCTATAACGGCAATGCTGAGCGATGCTCAGGGAAAGCAGATTGGTCAGGCGACGTTCGTCCAGCAAGGCGGCGGCGTTAAGATGACGGTGATCACCAATGGCCTGACCCCAGGCTTGCATGGCATTCATCTCCATGCCGTCGGCCAGTGCAAAGGGCCAGACTTCGCCTCGGCCGGAGGGCATTGGAATCCGATGCACAAGATGCATGGAACGCAATCGCCGCAAGGCCCGCACATGGGCGACCTGCCCAACATCACCGTCGGGCCGGAGGGCAAGGGCAGGCTGGAGACCACCATTGCCGGGGCCACACTCGATTCGGGACCGATGGGATTGCTCGATGCGGATGGCACCGCGCTGGTGATTCATGCAGGACCGGACGACAACAAGACCGATCCTTCGGGAAATAGCGGCGGCCGCGTCGCCTGCGGTGTCGTTACGGCAAGCTAGCTTTCGCACCAGGCGCGAAAATGCAGCCCCGCATCGCCTTGTAAAGCGCTTGCGGGAGCCCGATTTTTGCAGGAGTGTCCGCTCCGCTTGAGCTGATGCGAGCAGGAGAAGGACATGGCTGACGCCTATATTTTCGATGCGGTCCGGACCCCGAGAGGAAAGGGGCGAGCAACCGGGAGCCTGCATGAGGCGACCTCGCTTTCGCTCGCCACGCAGGTGCTTGAGGCGATCCGTGACCGCAACGGCCTCGACACCTCCAAGCTGGACGATGTTTATCTCGGCTGCGTCACTCCGATCGGAGAACAGGGCAGCGATATCGCCCGTATCGCCGCGCTCAACGCCGGCTATGCCGAGACGGTGGCGGGCGTGCAGGTCGACAGGTTCTGCGCATCGGGGCTGGAGGCCTGCAACATCGCCGCCGCCAAGGTGAAATCCGGCGAAGCCGACATCTGCATCGGCGGCGGCATCGAGGCAATGAGCCGCGTGCCGATGGGATCGAATGGCGGCGCCTGGGCCAGCGATCCGTCATTCGCGCTCAAGAGCTATTTCGTGCCGCAAGGCATCAGCGCGGACATCATCGCGACCAAATATGGTTTCAGCCGCGATGATGTGGACGCCTATGCGGTCCAGAGCCAGCAGCGCGCCGCCAAAAGCTGGGCGGAAGGACGTTTCCGAAAATCGGTCGTGCGTGTGAAAGACCAGCTCGGCGCTACCCTACTCGATCATGACGAGCATATGCGGCCCGATACGACGATGCAGACGCTCGCCGCGCTCGAACCGAGCTTCAAGGCGCAGGGTGAGGTGATGCCTGGCTTCGACGCCGTCGCCAAGCAGCGCTACCCCGAGATTGAAAAGATCGACCATGTTCACCACGCCGGCAATTCGTCTGGCATCGTCGATGGCGCGGCGGCGGTTCTGATCGGCACGCGGGAGATGGGCGACGCGCTGGGCCTCAAGCCCCGCGCCAGGATCATGGGCGGAGCATCGATCGGATCGGAGCCGGCGATCATGCTGACCGGGCCGGAATTCGCAACCCAGAAGCTGATGAAGCGGCTCAACCTGACCAATCAGGACATAGACCTGTGGGAACTCAACGAGGCTTTCGCGGCAGTGGTGCTGCGCTGGGTCCAGGCGCTCGGCCTCGACATGGACAAGGTCAACGTCAACGGAGGCGCGATCGCCATGGGCCACCCGCTCGGCGCAACCGGGGCGATGCTCCTCGGCACGATGGTCGACGAGCTTGAGCGTGCCGATAAGGAACGCGCCCTTATCACGCTCTGCATCGGCGCCGGCATGGGCACCGCCACTGTCATCGAACGCGTCTGACAATACGCACTGCTGAGGAAAAGAAGATGGAAAACTTCAAGATTGAAGTGGATGCCGACGGCATTGCGCTGATCACCTTCGATGTGCCGGGCAAATCGATGAACACCATCTCCGGCGCGGTGATGGACGAACTGCACCAGCTTATCACACAAATACGAAGCGATGCCGCCATTGCCGGCGCGATCATTGCATCGGGGAAATCCAGCGGGTTCTGCGCCGGGTTCGATCTCAACGAGATAAGCAAGCTGGCGGGCGATCCGAACGCCGAGATCTCTTCTGACGACGATTTCAAGGCCCTGTTCGAGCGCACCTTCGCGTTGAGCAAGCTCTATCGCGAACTCGAGACGTGCGGCAAGCCGGTTGCCTGCGCGATCGAAGGCCTGGCGATGGGAGGCGGGCTCGAGCTCGCGCTTGCCTGCCACTATCGCGTCGTGGCCGACAATCCGAAGATCAAGCTCGGCCTTCCGGAAGCGAAGGTGGGCGTTCTCCCTGGCGCGGGCGGCACGCAGCGACTGCCTCGGCTGATTGGCGTGCAGAATGCCGCGCTGATGATTTTGCAGGGGCAGGACAAATCCCCGCAGGAAGCCAAGGCGCTCGGCTTCATGAACGAGGTGGTCGCGCCTGGAACGACGGTAGAGGCCGCGCGTGCCTGGCTCCTGACGAAGCCCGCCGCAGGCGCACCATGGGATAGCAAAGGCTACCGCGTAAAGGACGGTCCTTACACGCCGGCCGGCGCGATGATCGCGATCGGCGGCAACGCGATGGTCTCAGGGCAGACCAATCTCAACTATCCCGCCCAGCGGCATATCCTCTCGTGCCTATATGAGGGATTGCAGCTTCCCATGGATGCGGCATTGCGGGTCGAAGCCCGCTATTTCGCGAAGACGCTGCTGACGCCGCAGGCGCAGGGCATGGTGCGCTCGCTGTTCGTATCGATGCAAGCGCTCGCCAAAGGCGGCAACCGCCCGGCCGGCTTCGCGCCATATGAGGTGAAAAAAGTCGCTGTCATCGGTGCCGGGCTGATGGGCGCGGGCATCGGCTATGTGCAGGCCAAGGCCGGTGTCGAGACCGTGCTGATCGATGTGACGAGCGAAGCGGCGGAAAAGGGAAAGGATTATTCGCGGCGGCTGGTCGAAAAGGACGTCGGCCGCGGCAAGCTGAGCAAGGAGAAGGGCGAAGCTTTGCTTGCGTTGATCACGCCGACCACCGACTATTCCACCATCGCCGACGCCGATCTGGTCATCGAAGCGGTCTATGAAAATCCCGAGCTGAAAGCAGATATCACTCGTAAGGCGGAAGCCGTGCTGGGCGAAAACGCTGTATTCGGTTCCAATACCTCGACGCTCCCGATCACCGAGCTGGCGCGGGCGAGCGTCCGGCCCGACAAATTTATCGGCATCCATTTCTTCTCGCCGGTCGAGCGGATGAATCTGGTCGAGATCATTTTGGGCAAGCAAACCAGCCAGGAAACGCTGGCCAAGGCGATCGATTACGTCCTCAAGATCCGCAAAACGCCGATCGCGGTCAACGACTCACGCGGCTTTTACACGTCGCGCTGTTTCGCCACGTATACCACCGAGGGCCTGGAGATGCTGGCCGAAGGCATTGCCCCGGCCATCATCGAAAATGTAGGTCGGCAGAGTGGGATGCCGATGGGTCCGTTGGAAGTGTCCGATTCGGTTGGCTTGGATACTTTGATCAAGGTCGGGACGCAGCTCGCCCTGATCGAGCAGCGCAACTATGCGGACGATCCGCTCGGCAAGATCGTAAAATGGGTGGCTGAGGACAATGGCCGTGTCGGCCGCAAAGCCGGCAAGGGCTTTTACGAGTATGACGAGAAAGGAAAACCCGCCCGGATCTGGCCAGAGCTCGCCCCACATATCGGCATCAAGATCGCGGAATGCCCGCCGGACCTAAAGCAGGAGCTGGTCAAGCGTCTGCTGATCCGTCAGTGCGTGGAGGTCGCGCGCTGTTTCGAGGAAGGCGTTATCACCGATCCGCGCGACGCCGACGTGGGCTCGATTCTGGCCTGGGGTTTTGCCCCCTATAGCGGCGGCTGCATATCTTACATGGACTTGTTCTGGGGCATTCCTGCCTTCGTGGCAGAAACGGATCGGCTCGCCGATCGCTATGGCGACCGCTTCAGGCCCAACCAGTTGCTCCGCGACATGGCCGCCAAGGGCGAAAATTTCTACCAGCGCTTCGGGCGCAGCTAATCGAAAGCTTTCCGGAGCATCTCGCTCCGGTCGCTTCAGCCCATAAAAAAGGGAGCCGACCAATAGGCCGGCTCCCTCATTTTCACTGCCGAAGGGCAGCAGCTTTGGCTTAGCTGCCCGAACCCGGACCGAAGGTGATTTCCACACGACGGTTCTGCGGTTCGCGCACACCATCGGCAGTTTCAACCAGCGGGTGGCTTTCACCGAACGCCTGGGTCTGGACTGAAGCATCGGGCACGCCCTTGCCGACCAGATAAGCCTTGGCGGCATCGGCGCGACGCTGCGACAGCGCCATGTTGTATTCGTCCGAACCGGCACGGTCCGCGTGACCGGCGAGCATCACCTGGGCCTGACCCGTGGTCGAATAAGCCTGAGCGGCGTTGTCGAGGATCGACGCGGCTTCCGGCGTAATGTTCGACTTGTCGAAGTCAAAGAAGATGATGAACGGTCCCGGCACAGCCGCAGGCGGCGGCGGAGGCGGCGGGGGCGGCGGCGGAGGCGGAGGCGGCGGCGGAGGCGGCGGAGGCGGCGGAGCAGCCGGCTCACCGAAGTTGTAGATCAAGCTCGCCAGCAAGCTGTGCGAACGGAAACGGGTCTTGTATTCCGATCCGTCATAGAGGCCGATGGTCTTGACCTTCTCAGCATTAAAGAAGCGATACTTCAAACCGACATCGACATGAGGACCCACTGGATAACGCACGCCAGCGATCGCCTGCCATGCAAATCCCGTATCAGAATCAGAAAGCATCGAACCCGTGCCGGAAGCGAGCGTGATTCCCTTTTCCCTGACCCTTGCTACACCGGCACCACCACCGACATAACCGTTCAGGCCGTCGTCCGGGCCGAAATCAAGCAAGCCGTTGACCATAAAGCTCAGCACGCTGAACTTGCCAGTCGCATCCGGATAGCTGCCGGCGGGCGCGCCAGTAAGCGTACCATTGCCTGTAACAGTCGAGGTGGCCGCGCTCTTGACCTTCGCCTGCTTGTAGCTGGTTTCGCCTTCCAAGCGGAACATACCGAAGTCATAGCCAAGAATGCCGTCGACATCCCAGCCTGTCTTGGTCTTAACGGTGGCTTGGTCGTTAACGCCATTGATGTCGAATTTCATGTCTTCGACGATCATACCGCCGCCCTCGACACCAACGTACCAAGCTTTGTCGCGGGCCATCGCCGGCGCGGCGAACGCCGTCGAAGCGAGCACTGCCATCAAGGCGAGCTTACGCATATCAATCCCCTTTATCATCCGTTCCCGGTAGGAACGGGGGTCTACTAACCAACGCGAGTCGATCATGCAAGCGCAGTAACGACCTCGCATTCCCCCAGTATTCGCATGACAACGAACCGTGCATACGGCCGGGAGACGCACGCTAAACCGCTTGCGCGAGATTAGGTTGCACGAAGTGGGAAAAAAATTATGGGTGCTACGCTCATGGTTTCCCGTCAGCGAAAAGACAAGGAGCCTGGCATCGCTTGCCGCCGCGTCTTTAGGACCCCTCCTCGAGCAAGTCTGGACTGCGGCGGACCGATCGTGACGCCCGGAATCCGGCCAAATTCCTCGCACAGGAGTGGAGGCAGGCATCAGCCGTCCGGGTGCAGTCGCAATGGTGCGTTCAACCGAGCCTCCCGATGGCCCAGATCAGCGTTCCCCCATGCGTGACCGCCGCGTCGACGGGCTCGTCGGTTACACCCACCCTTTGGCGATGTTGATTTAGCAGAGCGCTACTTAGCGGATCTTGATCTGCCCTCCGGCGCTGCGGGATCAAAAAATCGTGAAAGCGGTCGTGCCGAGGTTGACAGCGGACGCGGGCAGGACCATCTCTCCGTCGCCGCCATTTTCAGCGGCATTTGCCGCAACTTCCTCATTGAGGGACCATGTCTGACAACGACCATAGTCGATTGACCGTCCCCTTGAGGAAAGCGCCGAACTGATCGTCGATTAGCTCGCCAGCGCTGCCTCAAGGGGCGGTCGCGCAAGAGGTGAGCTCATGAATGCAACCATCCGGTTCATCACCCATCAGTTTCGCCGCGGGCCATTCGCGCGCGATCCCAATCTGTTGTTCGACGATGGCCTGACCTTCGGCGAAAGGCTTGCCGATCGCGTGGCGACGATTGGCGGTTCCTGGAGCTTCATCATCGGCTTCAGCATATTTTTGGTTGCATGGGCGTTGCTCAACACGGTCGTGCTCGTCCGGCACGCCTTCGATCCTTTCCCTTTCATCTTCCTGAATTTGATGCTCTCGATGCTGGCAGCGCTGCAGGCGCCGATCATCATGATGAGCCAGAATAGGCAAGCAGCCAAGGATCGCCTGGACGCGCGCCTTGATTATGAGACCAATCTTCGTTCCGAGGCGCAGATTGCCAGCCTTCATGACAAGATCGATCTTTTGCTGGCACATCTTGGCGACGGGAAGCCCCTTTCCGAAGCGCCGCAGGATGGCGGCTTATCTGTCGCGAGATAAATTCGCGCTGCATCCAGTGGTCTCTGCCATCGTTCATTGTCGAGCAGTTTTCGCTTGGGTAGTGCGCGGCGCGATGCCTGCCACGCCTGCCCAGCCTTTTGCCTACCTCGATCGGGCGCCGCTCTCCCGCCGCGCCTTCGCGCTGACCGTGGCGCTGGCGATGAGCGCGCTGATGATCCTGATGCTGCTCAAGCTGGGAACGATGGTATCCGGGCCGCCGGGCCGGGCGCTGAACCCGATCGTCGTGCAACTACTTCCGGCAGCAGCGAAGACCAAGCAGACGGCTACGCATTCTGCGCATGCCACCCAAGTAAAGCTCCGCATACCCCGGCCCATTCCGCTGCCGCCGACACCCGTTCCCAGGCTCAACATGATCATGTTATCGCACGAAGAATTCGCGGCCTCGGACATTTCGCGCCTGCCCGCGGCGCAAACCCAGGCAGGCCCGGAAGCCGGTGCCGGCGCGAGCGGCAGCAACGATGATAGCGTCGGCCAGGGGCCGCATGGCGAAAAGCTCTACAATGCCGAATGGTATCGCGAGCCCACTCATGCCGAGATGGCCACCTATCTGCCGACTGGCCTGAGCCAAGTTGGCTGGGCAATGATCGCCTGCCGCACGATCGAGCATTATCATGTCGATGACTGCCAGGAACTCACCGAAGACCCTCCAGGTACCGGGCTCGCCCGCGCACTGCGCCTTGCATCCTGGCAATTTCTGGTCCGGCCGCCGCGCATTGGCGGCCGCGCGATGGTTGGCGCATGGGTCCGCATCCGCTTCGATTTCACCCAGGAAAAGAATTCCGGATGACAGGCTCCGGAACACTACGGATGTCTCGGCCGTAAAGAGGCGTTAACCATCCTCCAAAAGGCGGCAGGATGGGTCACATGAGTCGCAAACGAAGCCTCTTCAAGCGGCGCGCGCTTGAGGAAATCGGCAAATCGATCATAGCTGCCTCACGGGAAGCATCGGTTTCGCATGCGGCACTTGCGCGCCTTCACATCGATCGCTGCGGAACCTGCGTTACCGGGCAAACCACTGAATGTTCCGACTGCGCCTTGGCGCCATATTGCAGGAGCAAGTTTGCACACGACAGAACGCTCCATCGCGCCCGAGATTACACCAGCAAAGGTGCTTACGTCGCCTGACGCCGGCCTCTCCCGATCGACGGAGCGTCCTGCAGCCCGATCGCGTTTACGCAGCAGACTGGCGGAATCTTGGCCATTCCTGTTCGCGCGGCGGCGGCACGTCTAGCGCGCCGACAGGGATTGCCATGCCTCTTTGGTGCTTCTTGTACGCGGCGTGCAATCCGGCGGGGATGAACAGCGATGCCACTGCACACAGGATCACCAACGTGCCGCTGATCTCCCCGATCGGCCGCCCCTGGGTCAGCAGGATCGCCGCGTACAGCACCATCACATGCCAGGCGAACACCTGCAGCGAATGTTGGCCCAGGAAGGTGAGGAACCGCCGCGTGAAGAGCCAGCGGATTGCCGCCGCTACACGGCGAATGGGCGCACTTCGCGCCCAGGGTCCGGCTTGTGCGAGCCAGGTAAGCACATACAGATCGACCAAGAATGAGACCAAATGGATCACCGACACGTTATGGCGATGAAAAAGCTCATGGTTGAACCGATGGGAAAATCGCGCAGAGATCAGGTCGAGCACGATAATCTGGCGGAGCAGGGCGAAAAGAATGAAAGCTGCGACACAGATGTAGAAGGTGAGTTCATATGGGCGCCCGCGCAGTATGGAAAAATCCACTGATCTCGTAACCAGGCGGTAGCCCGCATACAGCCCCAGCACATAGATCAGCTGCCATCCCATCAGATTGAAGCCAAGATCGAAGTTGAAATTACAGCCGAGCCGGCCAATGGCTGCGCCTGCACGATCGACGGCGATGCCTGCGAAAGGCGTTTGCCCCACTGCCCACAATAGCAGCGAGATCGCGGCCGCCGGTAAAACATGGCCCCGATGGAACAGGATGAGGAAGAAGGGCGTGGCGGCTACGAAATAGAGATACATCGCCAATATCCCCATGTCGTGCGAGCAGGTGAGCAGCAGGAGTGAGGCGCCCGTGAATGCGGCAGGATGTTCCGAATAGGGCCGTAGCAGCATGCCGCCAGCGGGACCGAGAAGCAGGGCGGTCGCGAGCAAAATCAGCACTAGACCTGCGTGATATGTGTAGATGGTGAGCCAGCGGCCAGCGATCGCCTTGTACATTGCAGCCGGCGAACCACGGACCAGCTTGCCGCCATAAACAAGGCTCACCACCAGCCCGGACATGAACACGAAACCGTTGGCGCCGTCACCGAAGCTTACCAAACCGGGGCTGAGATGGCCGATCCTGGTTTGCAGCAGCTGATTGAGGTGCACGCTCATCATCATGATGAGGAAGAATCCACGAAACCCATCCAGGATCGGATAGCGCATCACATGCTGCCCCATGCTAGTGCAGTGGAAGCCATACGTTCTTTGCGCCTGCCGAAGAAGGATCTTAACCATATTCATGATGGTTAACAGCTGCTTAGACCATTTTGAGACAGTTTAGCAGGCCTGCAGGGATTGAGTCGCCAGCTTGAAATATCCGCGATTCAACTGGTGTTCAGCCGAGATTGGTCACAATTTTCCACGATCCAGACGGAGAAGAGCCTTGAAATCGAAGTTTATCGTCCTCGCCTGTTCTGCCGCTGCAATGCTGGCATCCCCATTGCTAGCCCAGACGTACCAGGATCAGCAGCGTTGGGATGCGGCCCAGGCGCGCTATCAGCGGGAAACCGAGATCTATCAGCAGGAGCGCGACCGCTATTATGACGCGCGTGCGCGCGATCGCGACGGCCGCTACGGCGGCGGTTATGGAAGCGATCGCTTCGCCACCGATTATGATGCTGCCCGCTACTACCGGGACGATCCGCGTTACCAGGAGCGTCGCCTTAGCGCCGATGATCAGGTTTATCGCGGCTCCGATGGCCGTTATTATTGCAAGCGCAGCGACGGCACCACCGGGCTGATTGTCGGCGCCGCAGCCGGCGGCATTTTGGGCAATGTCATCGATGGCGGTCGTCACCGCACCGGGGGCACGCTGATCGGTGGCGCACTCGGCGCTTTGCTGGGCCGCTCGGTGGAGCAGAACAGCGCTGCGAACGACATACGCTGCCGCTGAGGCTATTCGCCCAGCAGATGAAGGGCGATTTCGCGGCGATGGGGCCGACGGCGGTGCTCGAACAGGTAGATTCCCTGCCATGTGCCGAGCACCAGCCGCTCGCCCCTCAGCGGAACGCAGAGCTGCACTTGGGTCAATGCTGTCCGGAGATGGGCTGGCATGTCGTCCGGCCCTTCATCGTCATGCGCATAACCGGCGCTTTCGGGCGCTATGTGCGAGAAGAATTCTTGGAGATCCTCTCGCACTTCCGGCGCCGCATTCTCCTGAATGAGCAGGGAAGCCGACGTATGACGGCAGAAGATCGTCAGAAGGCCATCGCCGATGCCCTGATCAGAGACCCAGCAGGTAACCTCGCGGGTGATCTCGACAAGCCCCTGCCCGCTCGTCTGTATCGTCAATATCGTGGACGATTGACGCATCACCCTGCTTTCCTGCTGCGCCGCGGCTCGTCCGCCAGTTCGATCCACACCGGCGCATGATCGCTGGTCTTGTCCCAGCTCCGCACATCCTTGTCCACCTCAGCTGCGACCAGATGCCCTGCCAGTGCCGGGCTCAACAGGAGATGGTCGATTCGGAGCCCCGCATTGCGCGCGAAGGCATTTCGGAAATAGTCCCAGAACGTATAGATGATCTCGTCCGGATGCATCGTTCGTAGCGCATCGGTCCAACCTTGCTTGAGCAGCCGCGCATAGGCTGCCCGTACCTCGGGCGCGAACAGCGCGTCGTCGAGCCAACGCTCCGGCTTGTACACGTCCAGCTCGGTCGGCATCACGTTGAAATCGCCTGCCAGAATCACAGGGAGCCCGCTGCCGATCAGCTCCGCGGCATGGGTGATCAATCGCTCAAACCATGTCAGCTTATATTCGAACTTGGGCCCGGGCCTGGGATTGCCGTTCGGGAGATAAAGCCCGCCGATCACGATGCCGCTGACCGCCGCCTCGATATAGCGGCTGTGAACATCGTCCGGATCGTCCGGTAAGCCCCGCCGGGTTTCATGCGGCGCTCCAACGCGACTCAGGATCGCGACGCCGTTCCAGCTTTTCTGGCCGTGCCAAATCGCTCGATAGCCCGCTTGACAGATGGCCACTTCTGGAAATTTCTCGTCAGGCGCCTTGAGTTCCTGCAGGCAGACAATATCGGGCTTCGCCGCTTCCAGCCATCGGAGCAGTACAGGCAGGCGCCCATTCACCCCGTTCACATTGTAGGTCGCGATCTTCATCGCGAAGCAACTCCCCGCCCGGCAACTTGTTTCTGCGCTATCTTCAAGCTTTGCAGAGAATGTTCGATGCCGGTCCGCGGGCGCTGGTGGTTGGTCGACATTCTGACGACATGCCGAGACTCTTCATCGATTCGTGTGCCATAAGCGCCCCGCCGCGTTCGGTATCATCACGACCGCTCAACGGTGCGAACTACGGTGGATTGGCCGCTCAGGCTCCGCGCACTGCTTCCTCTTTTGCCTTGATTTGCCGCGCCTTGCGTTCGTGTATCACGGCCTGTTCACGCAGACGCGCGCCAGATCGGCATCGTCCGTCGCGGCCGCTTTCAGCCGCGCTACGCGTGCGAGTTGCAGATAATAGATGGCGTCGCGAACTTCCTCCATGCCTGCCTCATAGCAAAGTTTATGCCCGGAGCAGAAGATCATGCGGGCATGCCACGTCAGGCAATCCACTCAGCTCAGGGACCGCCGAGGCGTAGAAGCTTCATGCCGGTCCTCCGTATCCGACACGGTGTGAATTAACATAGATCAGTGGAAGATGATCGGGGACCGATTGGCCAAGTCATTGGCCGCATATGTAGAATTGTACTCAATTCCTCACTTGTTAGCGTTCTTTTAGGAGCTATTGTGCGTTTAGCATGTGAGAAAATAAATTGGAGGCTGTTGATGGGTGAGCCGGGGCATGGAGACGATATAATGTCCCGGTCGACGCCGCACACAGCATCAGAAATCTCGTCCACGGCTGCGCTTTGCGATCAGCACCGTCAAATCAGGAAGCTTGCGGCAGATTTGACGATGATGACGCAACAATCGGGGTTTTCGGATACGGAAGAATTCGGACGCCTGCGGGTTGCCATCAGCCGAGCGCTGCAGGCGCATTTTGAAGCTGAAGACAAGGTGCTTGGCCACGCAATGTGGAGCAAATCAGGCATGCCAGCGGCCCTGCTGGCCGATTGGGACCGACGCCGCCAGCGTTTCCGAATGTCCTATTCACAGCATGTGCGCGATTGGACGCTTGCTGATGCAACCCGTGACTGGGCAGGCTACCGAAAGGCCGTGGCGCTGTGCATCAGCGAGGGAGAAACTCTTGCCAAATTTGAAGAAACCGAAATCTATCCCGTCGCCGTGTAATGGCCGGCGGACGGGCACGCTTGTGTCCGTCCGTTCGCCTCAGATCGTCGCGGCCGGCGTTATCTTTGGCTTAGCCTCGGCTTTAACCGGCTGAAGCTTCGTGGGCTCCTGGCCCGTAACTGGAGCTGTCGCCGGTGTCAGGTTGAGCATATCCCTGCAATCGCCGGAGCTGGTCCGCACCACTTTAGGCTCCGCATTCCCGCCATAGGATGTGATCTGCACGCTTTGGCCGCAACTGCCTTTGCCCGTGCTCGTCGAAACAAAGGAATAGTGCACCGTCCCTGCCGGCATCTTGCCGAACGCTGCCATGTCGAGCTTGCCGGTGGGCGTAGCCATCTGCGCCTGCATTGCGGATGCTTGATGAAGGAGAGCATCCATTTCGCGGTCGATCTGCGCGGTCATGCGATCCAGTTCGGCAAAGGGGGCCCAACTTGTCTGATCCGAACCTATGGAGGCAAGCACAAAGGGATCGAAGACGGCCACCGGCAGCGACATCTCCGTCACCCCAAATCGCTGAGGCGCGACGGCAACCTTCGGCGCCACGTCACCCTGATATTCGATCTTCGCGATCGAACCATCGGGCATCGCAACCTTCATGACATGGCTGTTGTGGGTTGCCGCCACTGCAGTGCCCACGGCTATCAGAGCCGCGACGCCAGCCAGGACGGCGGTACGGTTTTTTCGCATCGATCGTCCTCCATTCACCAATGAATCGAGC
>Ga0207654_10000464_pt1 | contig 23191 bp, 18 predicted proteins | sample KBSC64metaG_FD_184355 | JGI IMG/M metagenome (GOLD analysis project Ga0207654, IMG submission 184355) | Corn rhizosphere microbial communities from Kellogg Biological Station, Michigan, USA - KBS C6-4 metaG (SPAdes) (version 2) | ecosystem: Host-associated > Plants > Roots > Rhizosphere > Soil...
CGTCGCGCGCGTCCTTGGGCAGTAGCAACACGTTCAATTCGCGATCGAGGGACTCGCGCCGTGCTTGCAGTTCTGCGATTTCGGATTCCGCAAGTTCGCGCAAATCCGCATCGTCCAGCATCGCCCGCGCCGAAGCCAGCGACGTTTCCACTGCGTCGAAACGTGCCAGCGTGTCGGCTAACGGCTGCAACTGCGCGTATTCGCGCGACAGGTCGCGAAAGCGCGTGTTGTCGCCGATGATCTCGGGCTGCGCGAGCAGCAGCGCGACTTCCTGATGGCGTTCGGCGAGCGTGTCGAGCCGGCGCCGGATCGACGGCATCATGCGTCCGTGTCCGTGTCGCCGGCATCGAACAGGCGTTCGGCCGCGCGCAACAGCTCGGTGTCGCCGCGCTGCGCGGCCTCGCGCAGGTTCGCGCTCGGCGCGTGCAGCAGCTTGTTGGTCAACGTGTGGGCGAGATAGTCGAGCGCCTGCTCGGGCGTGCGTCCGTTCGCGAGCAGCGCGCGCGCCCGTGCCAGCACGGCGTCGCGCTGGTTCTCCGCGGCGTGGCGCAACTGCGGCAGCGGATTGCCGCCGTCGAGTGCACGGCGCCAGGCGAGGTAGTGCGTCACTTGCAGGTCGATCAATGCGTCGGCTTCCGACGCGGCTTCGCGGCGCGAGCGCAGGTTCGCGTCGACCGTCTGGCGCAGGTCGTCGATGGTGTAAAGGTATACGTCTTCCAGCGCGGAAACTTCGGCTTCGATGTCGCGCGGCACCGCGAGGTCGACGAGGAACATCGGCCGGCGCCGGCGCGCCTGGATCGCATCGGCAACCATCGTATGCGTGAGCACCGGTTCGCGCGCTGCGGTGGAGCTGATCACGATATCGGCCTCGGCCAGATGCCGCGGCAGGTCGGCCAGCGCGATGGCGTAGCCGGAAAAACGCCCGGCCAGCACCTGCGCGTTCTCCAACGTGCGGTTGGCGACGATCAGGCGGCGCACGCGCGATTGCGCGAGATGCCGCGCGGCCAGTTCCATCGTCTCGCCGGCGCCGATCAGCAGCACGCAGGCCTCGCCCAGATCCGCGAACAGGCGTTCGGCCAGGCGCACCGCGGTGAACGCGACCGACACGGGATTGGCGCCGATGCGCGTTTCCGTGCGCACGCGCTTGGCGACGGCAAAAGTTTGTTGCAGCAGGCGTTCCATTGGCGCGCGCAGGGTGCCGGCGTCGCGCGCAAGCTGGTAGGCGTCCTTCACCTGGCCGAGGATCTGCGGTTCGCCCAGCACCATCGAATCCAGACCCGTGGCGACGCGGAACAGATGGCGCACGGCGGCGTTGTCGGCGTGGCGATAAAGGAACTCGTCGAGCCGGCGCGCGTCCAAGCCATGATGGCCGAGCAGCCAGTCGCGCGGCACGGTATCAAAGCCGCTCTCCACATCCACGTACAACTCGGTACGGTTGCAGGTGGACAGGATCAACGCCTCGTTCACGCCGGCCTGACCGGCCAGATCCGACAATGCCGCCGGCATGGCTTCGGGCGCAAACGCCACCTTTTCGCGCACCGGCAGGGGCGCGGTCTGGTGGTTGAGTCCGAGGGCGAGCAAGGGCATGGCGGTGTGGATCGGCTAAGCTACGGCGGCACGTTGCAGGACGAATTTCGATGACATTATTGTACCGCCTTCCCGCCGCCGCCTTTGCGGCCATCCTCGCCGGCTGCGCCAGTCTGCCGGCGCAACGTCAGTCCGCCGCGTCTGCGCAGCCGCTGCAACATCTTGCCGTGGCGCCGGTCGCAGCGGACGAAGACGTACTGGCGATGAAACTTGCCGGCCAGTTCGCACTGGAAAACGGCGATGTCGCGAAGGCGGCACACGAATTCGCTCGTGCGGCGGCGCTCGGCAACGATGCCGATCTGGCCGACGAGGCGGTGGAAGTAGCCATCGCCGCCAAGGATTGGGATCTGGCGAGGTCCGGCATTGTGCGCTGGGAGCAGTTGCGTGCGGACGATCCGGCACTATGGCAATGGCGCGCGCGACTGTCGTTGCACGACGGCAAACCGGATGCGGCAATCGCCGATTTGCAGCGCCTCGCGCAGCAACCTGATGGCAAGGGCTGGAGCGCGATCAGTCGTGTTCTCGTCGCGCACGCAGACAAGGCACAAGCTGGCGCGTTGCTGCAAAAATTGGCCACGCCCGAAGCGCTCGGCAAGAAATCCAAAACGTGGGTGGCCACGAGCGAATTGGCCGATCATCTGGGTGCCGGCGCGCTGGCAGACACGTTGGCCAAGGATGCCATCGCCCGTTTCGGCGACGCACAGGCTTACGTCTGGGGCGCCGAACTCAAACTCAAGCGCGGCGACAAATCCGGCGCGCGCGCGCTGTTCGTCGAAGCGCTCAAGCGCAACGCCGGCGATACGCATCTGCGCGTGGCCTATGCGACGGTGCTCGGGCAGATGGGCGAAAACGCCGAAGCGGCGAAGGTGCTCGCGATCGGCAAACAGGACGATTACAGCTACGCCGCGCGTGCCGCCTACACCGCGCGCACGAACGACAAATCCCTGATCGCGCCGCTGTACAAGGAACTCCTTGCCGACAAGGCGCCGCGCAACGGCGCACGCCTTAACCTGCTCGGCGAATTGGCCGAACTGCTCGAGCACAAGTCCGAAGCATTGGCCTGGTACGAAAAAATTCCGACCGACGACGAGCACTGGCCGCAGGCGCAATCGCGCACCGCCCTGCTGCTCGATCAAACCGGGCACACCGCGCAGGCGCTGGATCTGCTGCACCAGTTACAGGCACGCAGCGGCGACGACGACCGGCAAGTCGGCGATGCCTTTTTGATGGAGGCCGAAATCCTCGACCGGCGCCAACGCGGCGAGGAAGCCGTCGCCGTTTACGACCGCGGCTTGCAGGCGCTGCCGGACGATCCGCGCCTGCTCTACGCGCGCGCATTGCTCAACGGCGATCTGGATCATATCGATGCCTCGGTGCGCGATCTGCGCCGGTTGCTGGCGCTGCAGCCGGGCAATGCCGACGCGCTCAATGCGCTGGGCTACACGCTCGCCGACCGCACCAAGGATCAAGCCGAAGCGCTCACGTTGATCGAGAAGGCGTTGACCATCAAGCCCGACGAACCGGCGATCATCGACAGCCTGGGCTGGGTGCAATACCGCCTCGGCCACCTCAAGGAAGCCGTCGACCGCCTGCGCACCGCGTATGCGAAACAGCCCGATCCGGAAATCGCCGCGCACCTGGGCGAGGTGCTGTGGGTTTCCGGCGACAAGGACGAGGCGCGCAAAATCTGGGCGCAGGGACAGAAAAAGGACGCGAAGAACAAGGTGCTGCTGGAAACGATCAAGCGATTGACGTCGTGATGTATACGTTTCCACAATTTTCATCGCGCCTCGTCTTGGCGCTGGCGTTGCTCGCGCTCGCCGCCTGCGCGCCCATGCGCGTGCGCGAGACTCCCGCTGCGCTGGCCGCGCAGGATGCGCGTGAAGCGAAGCTGGCGCCGCTCGCGCATTGGATGCTCACTGCACACATTGGCGTATCCAACGGCCGCGACGGCGGCAGCGGAGATTTGTCGTGGGAGCAGAATGGCGATGCCTTCCGCTTCACCGTGCGCGCGCCGGTCACCGGCAAGACCTGGACGTTGAGCGGCGACGCCGGCCACGCCGTGCTCGAAGGCGTCGATCCGCAGCCGGACTCGGACACCGATGCCCAACGTTTGCTCCATGATCGTCTGGGTTGGGATGTGCCGCTTGCCGACCTGCGCGCGTGGGTGCGTGGACTGCGCGCGCCGGGATCGCGTGCCAATGTCCAATACGACGAGCACAACCTTCCCGCCGTGATCGAACAGGATGGCTGGAAAGTCGAATACCGTGACTGGTTCGTCGACCGCAATCCAGCCATGCCACGCAAAGTCTTCGCCAGCCGCGCCGACGCACGCGTGCGCATGGTCGTCGAAAGCTGGAAATTCGATGAGTGACGCATGGACGACCTGGCCCGCGCCGGCCAAGTTGAATCTTTTCCTGCACATCGTCGGCCGCCGCGCGGACGGCTTTCACGCGTTGCAGACCGTGTTCCAGTTGCTGGATTGGGGCGACACGATACGGTTGCGCGTGCGCGAAGATGGTGTCGTCGCGCGCGTCGCCGGGTTGGAAAACGTCGTGCCGGAAAACGACCTCGCCATGCGCGCGGCGAGTGCCTTGCAGTCCGCGAGCGGAAGCAATTTTGGCGCGGACATCGCCGTGGAAAAACGCATTCCTACCGGCGGCGGACTGGGCGGCGGCAGTTCGGATGCGGCCACGGTTCTGGTCGCACTGAACAAGCTGTGGAACACGCAGTTGTCCGGGGACGCGCTGACCGAAATCGGCCGCCGGCTCGGCGCGGATGTGCCGGTGTTCGTGCGCGGCCGCACGGCCTGGGCCGAAGGCGTGGGCGACGAACTTACCGCCATCGAGTTGCCGCCGCGGAGTTTCGTGATCGTCGATCCGCAAGTCGCGGTGCCGACTGCCGCCTTGTTCCAGGCCCCTGAATTGACTCGCGACACGCCGGCGACGACAATATCGCGCTTCCTCGAAGGCATGGAAACGGCGAACGCATTCGCGCCCGTGGCGCGCGCGCGTTATCGCGAAGTCGCGGCGGCGCTGGATTGGCTCGGCCGCTTCGGCGAAGCGCGGCTTTCTGGCAGCGGTGGCTGCAGTTTTGTGGCGGTGAAATCCGAGCGCGAGGCGCAAGCCATCGTCGCCGAATGTCCGCCGCAGTTCCGCGCCTGGGCGGCGCGCGGTGTAAACCGCTCGCCGCTGCATGAGGAAATGGATCGTTTCAAACCTGGTGGGCCGTCGCCAAGTTGGTAAGGCACGGGGTTTTGATCCCCGCATTCGCAGGTTCGAGTCCTGCCGGCCCAGCCATTTTTCAGGTTGGATTTGCGCGTTGCCAATCAGGAGCACGGTGTGAACACGTCCAATTCATCGGGTTTCGCAGGCAGCTACACGCGCGAACGTGAGGAACGCGGCCTGCTGGTGTTCAGCGGCAACGCGAACCGCGCGCTCGCCGCCAGTGTCTGCCACGAGTTGAACGTGCCGCTGGGCAAGGCACTGGTCAGCCGATTTTCCGACGGCGAAGCGCAGGTCGAGATCGAGGAAAACGTACGCCAACAGGACGTGTTCGTGATTCAGCCGACGTCGGCGCCGACCGCGGACAATTTCATGGAACTGCTGGTTATCGTGGATGCGCTCAAGCGCGCCTCGGCGGCCAGTGTGACCGCGGTGATGCCGTATTTCGGCTACGCGCGGCAGGATCGACGCCCGCGCTCGGCACGCGTGCCGATCACGGCCAAGGTGGCGGCAACGATGATCGGCGCGGTCGGCACCGACCGCGCCTTGACGGTGGATTTGCACGCCGACCAGATTCAGGGATTTTTCGATATCCCGGTGGACAATGTATACTCGTCGCCCGTTTTGCTGGCCGACATCTGGCGTTGCCATGGCGGCGCCGATCTGATCGTGGTCAGTCCGGACGTCGGCGGCGTGGCGCGCGCAAGAGCGCTGGCCAAGCGCCTGGACGACGCGGATCTGGCGATCATCGACAAGCGCCGGCCGCGTCCGAACGAGGCCACGGTGATGAACATCATCGGCGACGTGAAGGATCGCGTCTGCGTGCTGATCGACGACATCGTCGACACCGCCGGCACCCTGTGTGCGGCGGCGGCGGCGCTGAAGAAGAACGGCGCGCGCAAGGTGGTGGCGTACTGCACGCATCCGGTTTTGTCCGGCGCGGCGATCCAGAACATCGCGGGATCGCAGCTCGACGAACTGGTGGTGACGGACACCATCGCGCTGGCGGACGCGGCGCGTGGTTGCGCGAAGATCCGCCAGCTCAGCGTGGCGGAACTGCTCGGCGAGACGATCCGGCGCATCGCGTTCGGCGAGTCGGTCAGCTCGCTGTACGTCGACTGAGGTCGCGAGGCAGGATGCCTCGCCCGCGAATCAATCGCGTAAGCGTTGATTCGCGAAGCCGAGTCCGGGCATGTACCGGACTCGGCGTGTCTGGGAAGTCCAGGATGGACTTTTTCAGACCAGATATGTCCCGCTCCCCTGGTCGCGGGGGAGTGTAACCACCGCCGCGAGGCGGATCACTGCAACAGAAGGCAAGTCATCATGGCAACGATTCACGAAATTCCGGCGGAAACCCGCAAGGACGAAGGCAAAGGTGCGAGCCGCCGCCTGCGTACCTCGGGCAAGGTTCCGGCCATTGTTTACGGCAGCAGCGACGCTCCGGCGAGCATCCAGCTTGAGCACAACACGGTATGGCTGGCGTCGCAGAACGAATGGTTCTATTCCTCGATTCTCGATCTCAAGCTCGATGGCAAGGCGCAGAAGGTGCTGTTGCGCGACTTGCAGCGTCACCCGTTCAAGGCGCAGTTGCTGCACCTGGACTTTCAGCGCGTCGACGAGAACAAGGCGATCCGCATCCGCGTGCCATTGCACTTCCTCAACCAGGAAAAGTCGCCGGCCGGCAAGATGGCTGGCATCCTGATTTCGCACGCGATGACCGACGTGGAAATCTCGTGCCTGCCGAAGGATCTGCCAGAGAACATCCAGGTCGATTTGTCCGAACTGAAAGTCGGCGACATCGTCCATCTGTCGGCGCTCAAGCTGCCGAACGGCGTGGAAATTCCGGAACTGCGTCTGGGCAAGGAACACGACTCGGCTGTCGTTACCGCGCAGGAAATCAAGCAGGAAGTCGAAGTGGCTCCCGTCGCGGCGGAAGGCGAAGCGGCTGCGGCTGCTGGCGCCACGCCTGCTGCCGGCGCTGCTCCCGCTACCGGCGCGGCTCCGGCCGCGGCCAAGAAAGACGAGAAGAAGTAAACGTCTCGCGCATCCTTCCCCGCGCAGGCGGGGAAGGATTTTTGCGACATCGCCGCGATGGCCGGCTTGCGCCTACTCGTCGGTCTGGGCAATCCCGGTGCCGAACATCTGCGAACTCGGCACAACGCCGGGTTCTGGTTCGTCGACGCGCTCGCGCAGCGTGAAGGCGTGCGCTTCGGCGTGGAATCCAGGCTGCATGGCGAAACGGCGAAGATCGCCATCGACGGCCAGCCATTGCTCCTGTTCAAACCGAACACGTTCATGAACAAGAGCGGCATCGCGGTGGCATCCGCGCTGCGCTACTGGAAGATCGAGCCTGAAGAAATGCTCGTCGCGCACGACGATCTGGACCTTCCGCCGGGCGCGGCGCGGCTGAAGTTCGACGGCGGCCACGGTGGGCAGAACGGATTGCGCGACATCTTCGCGCACCTAGGGCACGGCAAGTTCCACCGCCTGCGGCTTGGCATCGGCCATCCCGGCGACAAGGATCGGGTCACCCCATGGGTACTCGGGCGTCCCGGCAAGGTGGACGAGGAAGCGATTCTCGGCGCGGTCGGTGCGGCGCTGGATGTGTTGCCGCTCGCGGTTGCGGGCGATTTCAACGAAGCAATGAAACGGCTGCACACTGCGCCGGAATAAGGAATCTCATGGGCATCAAATGCGGCATCGTCGGCTTGCCGAACGTCGGCAAATCGACCCTGTTCAACGCGCTGACCAAGGCGGGCATCGCCGCGGCGAATTTTCCGTTCTGTACGATCGATCCGAACGTCGGCGTGGTGCCGGTGCCGGATCCGCGTCTGAACCAGCTCGCGGAAATCGTCAAGCCGCAGAAGCTCGTGCCGACCGCGGTCGAGTTCGTGGACATCGCCGGCCTCGTCGCGGGTGCGTCCAAGGGCGAAGGACTCGGCAACAAGTTCCTCGCGCACATCCGCGAGGTCGATGCCATCGCGCATGTCGTGCGCTGCTTCGAGCATCCCGACATCATCCACGTGGCCGGCAAGATCGATCCAATATCGGATATCGAAACCATCGACACCGAATTGGCACTTGCAGATCTGGAAGCGGTGGAAAAAGCCTTGAACAAGGCCGAACGTGCGGCCAAGGCCAACGACAAGGAAGCGCTGGCGAAAAGGCCAGTCCTGCAAAAACTCGCAGCCGCGTTGAATCTAGGCAAGCCAGCACGTTCGGCCGGCTTGGATGCGGATGAGCAGACATTGGTGCGCGACTTGTTCCTGCTCACGCTGAAACCGCTCATGTACATCGCCAACGTCAAGGAAGACGGCTTCGCGAACAATCCACATCTGGACAAAGTGCGCGAGCGCGCCGTGAGCGAGGGCGCGGAAGTCGTTCCGGTATGCGCGGCGATTGAGGAAGAACTCTCGCAGTTGGATGATCAAGACCGGGATGCTTTCCTCAAGGACATGGGCCTGGACGAACCGGGCCTTAATCGTGTCATCCGCGCTGCGTACAAGCTGCTCGGCCTGCAAACCTATTTCACTGCCGGCGAAAAGGAAGTGCGTGCCTGGACGGTCAAGCGTGGCGCCACCGCGCCGCAAGCGGCGGGCGTGATCCACACCGATTTCGAGCGCGGCTTCATCCGCGCCGAAACCGTCGCCTTCGACGACTTCATCAAATACAAGGGCGAAAACGGTGCCAAGGATGCCGGGCGTTTGCGCCTGGAAGGCAAGGAGTATCTCGTCAAGGAAGGCGACGTGCTGCATTTCCGCTTCAATGTTTGATAGTTTCCGGCTTTCACCTGCACGGAGTTCGCCATGCCCGGTCAAGATCGTGATGTGAAGCTTAGTTTCCTCGCCCAGCCGACGGACGTGAATTTCTCCGGCAAGGTGCACGGCGGCTTCGTGATGAAGTGGATAGACCAGGCCGGCTACGCATGCGCGGTCGGTTGGAGCGGCAAGGTCTGCGTGACAGTGGCCGTGGGCGGCATCCGCTTCGTGCACCCGATCTGCATCGGCGACATGGTGACCGTGCATTGCCAGCTTATCTACACCGGCAATACCAGCATGCACTTCAGCGTGGATGTGCTGGCGCGCAACCTGGCCACTGGCGCCGGGGTGCTGGCGACCCACTGCGTGATCGTGATGGTGGCGGTCGATGCCGCCGGCAAGCCCACCCCGGTGCCGAAATGGCAGCCGGTCAGCGAGGACGACAAGGCCCTGGCGGCCTATGCGCAGAAGCTGATGGAGCTGGACAAGAACATCGAGCAGGAAATCGCCCGCTACCGCGACGCGGCGCACCTACCGGCTTCAAACTAGGCCCTGCCTAGCATTTTCCATGCCGCCTTGACAAGAATTGTCCTGGAAACGAAAATAGGCGGCTCCGTGCGGAGAAGTGTGCATGAAACGTCAGGCAGAAACGTCTGGCGATTTTTCGCGTCGCTGGCGGATCAGTCCATCGAGAGGTAACGAATCAGGAAATCCTGGAGGGATACCCAAGCGGCCAACGGGGGCAGACTGTAAATCTGCTGGCTCATGCCTTCGGTGGTTCGAATCCACCTCCCTCCACCACATTGAGGAAAACGAAGTACCCCCGGGCGGGAGTAGTTCAATGGTAGAACTGTAGCCTTCCAAGCTACTAGTGCGGGTTCGATTCCCGTCTCCCGCTCCATTGCAACTGAAATCGCACGGTAAGAAACACACGCTCACTTAGCTCAGTCGGTAGAGCACCTCCTTGGTAAGGAGGAGGTCGTTGGTTCGATTCCAATAGTGAGCACCATATTTTTTGCGTTCATCCGTGAACGCGAATATCGAAAAGCGGTCGTGCTTGGCCGCACTTTAAAACTTGGAATTTTCAATCTTTTAGAGGTTTACGCCATGGCAAAGGGCAAATTCGAGCGAACCAAGCCGCACGTGAACGTGGGGACGATTGGACACGTGGACCACGGCAAGACGACGCTGACGGCGGCGCTGACGAAAGTGGGCGCGGAGCGTTTTGGCGGCGAGTTCAAGGCGTACGACCAGATTGACGCGGCGCCGGAAGAAAAGGCGCGCGGGATCACGATTTCCACCGCGCACGTGGAATACGAGAGCCCGAACCGGCATTACGCGCATGTGGATTGCCCGGGACACGCGGACTACGTGAAGAACATGATCACGGGTGCGGCGCAGATGGACGGCGCGATCCTGGTGTGCTCGGCCGCGGACGGCCCGATGCCGCAGACGCGCGAGCACATTCTGCTGTCGCGTCAGGTCGGCGTGCCGTACATCGTGGTGTACATGAACAAGGCGGACATGGTCGACGACGCCGAGTTGCTCGAGCTGGTCGAAATGGAAATCCGCGACTTGCTGACCAAGTACAGCTTCCCGGGCGACAAGACGCCGATCATCAAGGGCTCGGCGCTGAAGGCGCTGGAAGGCGACCAGAGCGAGATCGGCGTACCGTCGATCATCAAGCTGGTGGACGCGCTGGACACGTATATTCCGGAGCCGGTGCGCGTGCTGGACAAGCCCTTCCTGCTGCCGGTGGAAGACGTGTTCTCGATCTCGGGTCGTGGCACGGTGGTGACCGGACGTATCGAGCGTGGCATCATCAAGGTGGGCGACGAAGTCGAGATCGTGGGCATCAAGCCGACGGTGAAGACGACGTGCACAGGCGTGGAGATGTTCCGCAAGCTGCTGGACGAAGGCCGTGCGGGCGACAACACGGGTATTCTGCTGCGCGGCACCAAGCGCGAAGACGTGGAGCGCGGCCAGGTGCTGTGCAAGCCGGGCAGCATCACGCCGCACACGGACTTCGAGTCGGAGGTGTACGTGCTGAGCAAGGAAGAAGGCGGTCGTCATACGCCGTTCTTCAAGGGCTACCGTCCGCAGTTTTATTTCCGCACGACGGATGTGACCGGATCGGTGGAACTGCCGGCCGGGGTCGAGATGGTCATGCCGGGCGACAACATCAAGATGGTGGTGAGTCTGATCCACCCGATCGCGATGGAAGAAGGCCTGCGCTTCGCGATTCGCGAAGGCGGCCGCACCGTCGGCGCCGGCGTGGTGGCGAAGATTATCAAGTAAACACACGCCAGTAGCTCAATTGGCAGAGCAGCGGTCTCCAAAACCGCAGGTTGGGGGTTCGAGTCCCTCCTGGCGTGCCAGTTGGCTCAATCGAAAAGTCCGGCAAGGATGCCGGTTTGATCTTCGCATTCAGGGACGAACGCATAAATGACGCCAGGAAGGCCGGGAATCTATGAACGCAAAAGCAGAACAAGCAGGCGCTAACTCCGCCGTCGATATCGCCAAGCTGACGCTGGCGATTATCGTGCTGGCGGCGGGTGTGGTGGCGTATTACTGGTTCAACGCCCAGCCCACGTGGCAACGCCTGCTGATGCTGATCGGCGGACTCGTGGTCGGTTGCGCGATCGGCTATCCGACGCACACAGGCCGTCAGCTCAAGGAATTCCTGAGCGAGTCGATTTTCGAGATGCGCAAGGTGGTATGGCCGACGCGCCAGGAAACCATCCAGACGACCATCGTCATCATGGTCGTGGTGGTGATCCTGGCGTTGCTGCTTGGACTTATCGACCTGATTCTGAATTGGGCGATCCTGCAACACTTGCTCCAGATTGGACAATAGACATGAGCGAGTCTGCAAACAAACGCTGGTACGTGGTGCACGCCTACTCGGGCTTCGAGCACCAGGTCGCGCGCGCGCTCAAGGAGCGCATCGCGCGCGCCGGCATGCAGGAAAAGTTCGGCGACGTGCTGGTGCCGACCGAGGAAGTGGTCGAGATGCGCGGCGGGCAGAAGCGCAAGAGCGAGCGCAAGTTCTTCCCGGGCTACGTGCTGGTGCAGATCGAGACGAACAAGGACGGCAAGGCGATCAAGATCGACGACGAATCCTGGCACCTGATCAAGGAAACGCCGAAGGTCATGGGCTTCATCGGTGGTACCGCCGACAAGCCGCTGCCAATCAAGGATTCGGAAGCCGACAGCATCCTGCAGCGTGTGCAGAATGCGGTCGAGAAACCGCGGCCGAAAGTGCTGTTCGAGCCGGGCGAGATGGTGCGCGTCACCGATGGCCCGTTCAACGACTTCAACGGCGTGGTCGAGGAAGTCAATTACGAAAAGAGCCGCCTGCGCGTGGCGGTGCTGATTTTCGGACGCTCGACGCCGGTCGAACTCGAATTCGGCCAGGTCGAGAAAGCGTAATGGTTTAGCCGCGAGAGCGGCGAATGTCCGGAATGGAGCCGGGCTTTGAACTAGCCAAGGATGGAAACACGAGGAGCCTGACAACAGGCGTTCGCACTCGAGGAGAACTGAAATGGCAAAGAAAGTAGTCGGTTACATCAAGCTGCAGGTGAAGGCCGGTCAGGCCAACCCCTCGCCGCCAGTCGGTCCCGCGCTCGGTCAGCGCGGCCTGAACATCATGGAGTTCTGCAAGGCGTTCAACGCCGCCACGCAGAAGGTCGAACCCGGCCTACCGATTCCGGTGATCATCACCGCGTACTCGGACCGCACCTTCACCTTCATCATGAAGACGCCGCCGGCGACGATCCTGCTGAAGAAGGCGGCGGGCATCGAGTCGGGCAGCAAGCGTCCGAACACCGAGAAAGTCGGCAAGGTTTCGCGCAAGCAGCTCGAGGAAATCGCCAAGGCGAAGGCGCCGGATCTTACCGCCGCCGATATGGACGCCGCCGTGCGCACGATCGCCGGCAGCGCGCGCAGCATGGGCCTGGTGACGGAGATCTGACCATGAAAATCAGCAAACGCTTCAAGGCAATGCAAGGCAAGGTTGCTCCGGGCAAGACCTACGCAGTCGAGGAAGCCTTGAAAATCGTCAAGGACAACGCCAAAACCAAGTTCGTGGAATCGGTTGACGTGGCGATCCGCCTCGGCATCGACGCGAAAAAATCCGATCAGGGCGTGCGCGGCTCGACGCTGCTGCCTCATGGCACCGGCAAGACAGTGCGCGTTGCGGTGTTCTGCCCGGCCGGCGAGAAGGCTGAAGCGGCCAAGGCTGCCGGCGCCGACGCGGTTGGCATGGACGACCTCGCCGAGAAGATGCAGGGCGGCGATCTGAGCTACGGCCGCATCATCGCGACGCCGGACGCGATGCGCGTCGTCGGTAAATTGGGCCAGTTGCTCGGCCCGCGCGGCCTGATGCCGAACCCGAAAGACGGCTCGGTCACCGCCGATGTCGTCACCGCGATCAAGAACGCGAAGGCGGGTCAGGTCAAGTACCGCAACGACAAGGCCGGGATCGTGCACTGTTCGATCGGCAAGGCGAATTTCGAGGTCAACGCGCTCAAGGACAACCTGGATGCGCTGCTCGCCGATCTGATGAAGTCCAAGCCGGCTTCGTCCAAGGGCGTGTTCGTGCAGAAGGTGTCGGTGTCGAGCACGATGGGCATCGGCGTCGGCGTGGATCAGTCCACGCTGCCGATCTAAAAGTATTTCGTCATTCTGGCGAAAGCCGGGATGACGAGCGTAAAAATTTGAGGGCGCCCGCGATCAGCAATGAAAGCGGAGCCGTCAAAGACCGCAGGTGGTCGGCGTATCGCCGCACGGACGTACTCGCAAGGCGCACGAAGCGCGATTCACGCGAGCGATGCCAGGCCTTAATCGAAATGGAAGCCAACCTGCGCAGATGGTGAAGCCCGACAGGATTTTCTGAACGGCCACCAGTTCGGCATCGCGAGATGCCAGCGGATTCCGAGGGATGGAATCCGTGGAAATTCGGATCGCTCAAGCGCATGACGCGCGATGCGATTCAGTTCGGAAGGTAAAGCAATGGCACTGAATCTTGAGCAAAAGAAAGTCGTCGTTGCCGAACTGGCGAATGTGGCCGCCAAGGCGCACTCGTTGGTCGCCGCCGAGTACGCGGGTCTTACCGTGGAGCAGCTCACGCAGCTGCGCAAGAAGGCACGCCAGTCCAAGGTCTTCGTCAAGGTGGCGAAGAACACCCTGGTCTCGCGCGCGGTAGAGGGTACCGATTATGCGTGCGTCAAGGACGCATTGACCGGTCCCATGCTCTACGCCTTCTCCCAGGAGGATCCCGGTGCTGCAGGTCGGTTGATCAAGGAGTTCGCGAAGGCGAACGAAAAGCTGGTCCCCAAGGTCGTTGCGATCGGCGGGCAGATGTACCCGGGCTCTCACGTCGAGAAGCTCGCGTCGCTGCCGACCCGTGAGCAGGCCCTGTCGATCCTTGCCGGTCTGCTGCTGCAGCCTGCAACCATGCTTGCTCGCGTCATGGCCGAGCCCGCGTCGCAACTCGCGCGCGTGCTGGGCAAGGTCGGCGAGCAGAAGCAGGCAGCTTGATCCCACATGCACCTACGGCAAATTTTAGCTGTTCGATAAATTTTCAGGAGTAAATCAAATGTCCCTTAGCAACGATCAAATCCTCGAAGCGATTGCTTCCAAGCCGCTCATCGAGGTCATGGACCTGGTCAAGGCGTTCGAAGAGAAGTTCGGCGTGTCCGCTGCCGCTCCGGTTGCGGTCGCAGCCGCTGGCGGCGGTGCTGCTGCCGCCGCTCCGGCGGAAGAGAAGACCGAGTTCACCGTGGTCCTGAAGGCCTCCGGCGAAAAGAAGGTCGAAGTGATCAAGGCCGTTCGCGCGATCACGGGTCTTGGCCTGAAGGAAGCCAAGGACCTGGTCGAGTCCGCTCCCGCCACCGTCAAGGAAGGCGTGAACAAGGACGATTCCGCGAAGTTCAAGAAAGAACTGGAAGCCGCCGGCGCGACCGTCGAGATCAAGTAAAGCCAGGATGGCGTCGTTCCCGTTCATGGGGAATGACGAAGACAAGCCTGGGGGCGAAAGCTCCCGGGCTTTGTCCGTTGCGGCAGAGCCGTGAGCGGTCAGCGGTGCGCAAACAAAGGTACCGCTGACCCTTCACGATTTTTCCTTCCCGGCTGGCGTTCCGTGCCGGCCACGCAAAACCCGAGGTGGTACTCACCATGAGTTATTCCTTCACCGAGAAAAAGCGCATCCGCAAGAATTTCGGCAAGCGTCCGCAGGTTTTGGACGTGCCGCCGCTGCTCGCGATCCAGACCGATTCCTACCGCGAATTTCTGCAACTGAACGTGGCGGAAAAGCAGCGCGCCGACCATGGCTTGCATGCCGCGCTCAAATCGGTGTTCCCGATCGTCAGCTATTCGGGCAATGCGGCGCTGGAATACGTCAGCTACCGTCTCGGCGAGCCGCCGTTCGACGAGCGCGAATGCCGTTCGCGCGGGATGAGTTATGGCGCTCCGCTACGCGTACTTGTGCGCTTGGTCATCTACGACAAGGATTCGCCAGCCAGCAACAAGGCGGTCAAGTACGTGAAGGAACAGGAGGTCTACATGGGCGAACTGCCCCTGATGACCGACACCGGCACCTTCATCATCAACGGCACCGAGCGCGTGATCGTCTCGCAGCTGCACCGCTCGCCGGGCGTGTTCTTCGATCACGACCGTGGCAAGACGCACAGCTCGGGCAAGCTGCTGTTCAACGCGCGCGTCATTCCGTATCGCGGCTCGTGGCTGGATTTCGAGTTCGATCCCAAAGACTGCTTGTTCACGCGCATCGATCGACGCCGCAAACTGCCGGTGACGATGCTGCTGCGTGCTCTCGGCTACAACAACGAGGCGATGCTCGACATCTTCTTCGAGAAGAACGTATTCCATCTCGACAAGAAGAGTGGCGCGCGCCTGGAGCTCGTCGCCGAGCGCCTGCGCGGCGAAACGCTGAACTTCGACCTACGCTCGGGCGACAAGGTTATTGTCGAGGCCGGCAAGCGCATCACCGCGCGCCATGTGCGCGACCTCACCGCCGCGCGCATCAAGAACCTGGAAGTGCCGGACGAATACCTCGCCGGCCGTATCCTGGCGCACGACGTCGTCGACAAGAAGAGCGGCGAATTGCTCGCCACGGCGAATACCGAGCTCGATCTCGCGCACCTGGAGAATTTCCGCAAGGCCGGCATCGACAAGCTGGAAACGCTGTTCGTCAACGATCTGGACCGTGGTCCGTACCTGTCGAACACCATGCGCATCGACCCGACCAAGACGCCGCTCGAGGCGCTGGTCGAGATTTACCGGATGATGCGTCCGGGCGAGCCGCCGACCAAGGAAGCGGCGCAGAACCTGTTCTTCAACCTGTTCTTCACGTTCGAACGCTATGACCTGTCCGCGGTCGGCCGCATGAAGTTCAACCGTCGTGTCGGGCGCAAGGAAATCACCGGCCCGGGTGTGCTTTTCGATCACCAGTATTTCGCATCGCGCAACGACGAGCATTCCAAGGGGCTCGTCAAGAACCTCGGCAAGACGTCCGACATCCTCGACGTGCTCAAGGTGCTGATCGAGATCAAGAATGGCCGCGGCACGGTCGACGACATCGATCACCTCGGCAACCGCCGCGTGCGTTCGGTCGGCGAAATGGCCGAGAACACGTTCCGCATCGGCCTGGTGCGCGTCGAACGCGCCGTACGCGAGCGCCTGTCGATGGCCGAGGCCGACAATCTGTCGCCGCAGGACCTGATCAACGCGAAACCCGTTGCCGCGGCGATCAAGGAATTTTTCGGCTCCTCGCAGCTGTCGCAGTTCATGGACCAGAACAACCCGCTGTCCGAAGTCACGCACAAACGCCGCGTGTCCGCGCTTGGGCCGGGCGGCCTGACCCGCGAACGCGCCGGCTTCGAAGTGCGCGACGTGCATCCGACGCACTACGGCCGCGTGTGTACCATCGAAACGCCGGAAGGCCCGAACATCGGCCTGATCAATTCGCTCGCCGTTTACGCGCGCACGAATTCCTACGGCTTCCTGGAAACCGCCTACCGCAAGGTGCACAACAGCAAGGTCACCGACAAGGTCGAATACCTGTCCGCGATCGAGGAAGGCGAATTCGTGATCGCCCAGGCGAACTCCGCGCTCGACAAGCACGGCGCGTTTTCCGAAGACCTCGTCGCCTGCCGTTTCAAGGGCGAATCGGAACTGCGTCCGGCGGCCGACATCCAGTACATGGACGTTTCGCCGATGCAGACCGTGTCGGTTGCGGCGGCGCTCGTGCCGTTCCTCGAACACGATGACGCCAATCGCGCGCTGATGGGCGCGAACATGCAGCGCCAGGCCGTGCCCACGCTGCGTTCGCAGACGCCGCTGGTCGGCACCGGCATCGAGCGCCCGCTGGCGCGCGATTCGGGCGTGACCGCAGCCGCGCGCCGCGGCGGCGTCATCGACCAGGTCGATGCCGGCCGTATCGTCGTGCGCGTGAATGAGGAAGAAATCGGCGACAGCGACGCCGGCGTGGACATCTACACGCTGACCAAGTACACGCGCTCGAACCAGAACACCAACCTCAACCAGCGCCCGCTGGTGAACGTCGGCGACAAGGTGGCCAAGGGCGACACTCTGGCCGACGGTTCCTCGACGGACTTGGGCGAACTCGCGCTCGGCCAGAACATGCTGGTCGCGTTCATGCCGTGGAACGGCTACAACTTCGAGGACTCTATCCTCATCTCCGAACGTGTGGTCCAGGAAGACCGCTACACCACGATTCACATCGAGGAACTCACCTGCTCGGCGCGCGACACCAAGCTCGGGCCGGAGGAAATCACCGCCGACATCCCGAACGTCAGCGAACAGGCGCTCGCACGCCTGGACGAATCGGGCGTCGTCTACATCGGCGCCGAAGTAAAGGCGGGCGACATCCTGGTCGGCAAGGTCACGCCGAAGGGCGAGAGCCAGCTCACGCCGGAAGAAAAACTCCTGCGTGCGATCTTCGGCGAGAAGGCTTCCGACGTGAAGGATTCGAGCCTGCGCGTGCCACCGGGCATGGACGGCACCGTGATCGACGTCAGCGTGTTCACTCGCGACGGCATCGAGAAGGACAAGCGCGCCAAGCAGATCGAAGAGATGGAGATCAAGCGCATCAAGAAGGACTTCGACGATCAGTTCCGCATCCTCGAAGGCGCGATCTTCAGTCGTCTGCGCGATCAGCTCGTCGGCAAGGTTGCGAACGGCGGCGCGCACGGCCTCAAGAAGGGTGCGACCATCACGAACGACTATCTCGACACGCTCAAGAAGGACGAGTGGTTCGCGCTGCGCATGAAGAACGAGGACGTGGCCGACCTGCTGGAGAAGGCGCAGGAGCAGATCAAGCGCCACCGGCAGGAGTTCGACAAGAAATTCAAGGACAAGCAGGCCAAGATCACTTCCGGCGACGACCTCGCTCCGGGCGTGCTGAAAATGATAAAGGTATACCTCGCCGTCAAGCGCCGCATCCAGCCGGGCGACAAGATGGCCGGCCGCCACGGCAACAAGGGCGTGGTGTCGATGATCCGTCCGGTCGAGGACATGCCGTACATGGCGAGCGGCCAGCCGATCGATATCGTGCTCAATCCGCTCGGCGTGCCGTCGCGCATGAACATCGGCCAGATTCTCGAGGTACATCTGGGCTGGGCCGCGCACGGACTCGGCGAGAAGATCCAGCGCATGCTTGATGCGCGCGAGAAGGCAAGCGCGTTGCGCAAGTTCCTGGACGAGATCTACAACCACGACAAGGACGTGTTCGGCGACCGCGTCAAGCTGCGCGAGCTCAGCGACGAGGAAATCCTCGCCCTGGCGCGCAACCTGTCGGCCGGCGTGCCGATGGCGACACCGGTGTTCGACGGCGCTCATGAGTCCGAGATCAAGGCGATGCTCAGGCTCGCCGAGCTGCCGGAATCGGGCCAGACCACGCTGTTCGATGGTCGCAGCGGCGAAGCGTTCGACCGCAAGGTGACGGTGGGCTACATGCACATGCTCAAGCTCAATCACCTTGTCGACGACAAGATGCACGCGCGTTCGACCGGTCCGTACTCGCTCGTCACCCAGCAGCCGTTGGGCGGCAAGGCGCAGTTTGGCGGCCAGCGTTTCGGCGAAATGGAAGTCTGGGCACTGGAAGCCTACGGCGCGGCCTACACGCTGCAGGAAATGCTCACGGTCAAGTCCGACGACGTGCCGGGGCGCAACCAGATGTACAAGAACATCGTCGACGGCGAGCACGAAATGGCCGCGGGCATGCCCGAGTCGTTCAACGTGCTGGTCAAGGAGATTCGTTCGCTGGCGATCAACATGGAACTGGAAGAGCGCTGAAGCGCGCTTCCGGAACCTGAGTTTGCCCGCCGACGCATGAATCCCTCCGAATTGGAGAACGCAAAATGAAAGACCTGCTGAACCTGTTCAACCAAACCCGCCAGTCGCTCGACTTCGACTCGATCAAGATCGCGCTCGCTTCGCCGGAGCTGATCCGCTCGTGGTCGTTCGGCGAAGTGAAGAAGCCCGAAACGATCAACTACCGCACGTTCAAGCCCGAACGCGATGGTTTGTTCTGCGCCGCGATCTTCGGACCGGTCAAGGACTACGAGTGCCTGTGCGGCAAGTACAAGCGCATGAAGCATCGTGGCGTGGTCTGCGAAAAGTGCGGCACCGAAGTGACGCTGACCAAAGTGCGTCGCGAGCGCATGGGCCATATCGATCTGGCTTCGCCGGTCGCGCACATCTGGTTCCTGAAGTCGCTGCCCTCGCGCATTGGCCTCATGCTCGACATGACCCTGCGCGACATCGAGCGCATCCTGTACTTCGAAGCTTACGTCGTCATCGATCCGGGCCTGACCCCGCTCAATCGCGGCCAGCTGCTCAACGAGGAACAGTACCTGCAGGCGGTCGAGGAGCACGGCGACGAGTTCGACGCACGCATGGGCGCCGAGGCGGTCTACGAACTGCTCAAGACGATCGACCTTAACGCTGAATTGATCCGCCTGCGCGAGGAAATCGCCGCGACCAATTCCGAGACCAAGCTCAAGCGCCTGTCCAAGCGAATCAAGCTGGTCGAGGCTTTCAACGATTCCGGCAACCGCCCGGAATACATGGTCATGACCGTACTGCCGGTGCTGCCGCCAGATCTGCGTCCGCTGGTTCCGCTGGAAGGTGGTCGCTTCGCGACGAGCGATCTGAACGACCTGTACCGCCGCGTCATCAACCGCAACAACCGCCTGCGCCGCCTGCTCGAACTCAACGCGCCGGACATCATTGTGCGCAACGAGAAGCGCATGCTGCAGGAAGCGGTCGATGCGCTGATGGACAACGGCCGTCGTGGCCGCGCGATCACCGGCACCAACAAGCGCCCGCTCAAGTCGCTCGCCGACATGATCAAGGGCAAGCAGGGCCGCTTCCGCCAGAACCTGCTCGGCAAGCGCGTCGACTACTCCGGCCGTTCGGTCATCGTGGTCGGCCCGACCCTGAAATTGCACGAGTGCGGCCTGCCGAAGAAGATGGCGCTGGAACTGTTCAAGCCGTTCATCTTCTCCAAGCTGCAACGCCGCGGCCTCGCCACCACGATCAAGGCGGCAAAGAAGAAGGTCGAGAGCGAAAGTCCGGAAGTGTGGGACATCCTCGAAGAGGTGATTCGCGAGCATCCGGTGCTGCTCAATCGCGCGCCGACCCTGCATCGTCTCGGCATCCAGGCGTTCGAGCCGGTGCTGATCGAAGGCAAGGCGATCCAGCTGCATCCGCTGGTGTGTACCGCGTTCAACGCCGACTTCGACGGCGATCAGATGGCCGTGCATATTCCGCTGTCGCTGGAAGCGCAGTTGGAAGCGCGCGCGCTGATGATGTCTTCGAACAACATCCTGTCGCCGGCCAACGGCGATCCGATTATCGTGCCGACGCAAGACGTGGTGCTTGGTCTTTACTACATGACCCGTGCGCTGGAAAACGCGAAGGGCGAGGGCATGGCGTTCGCCAACCTGACCGAGGTCAACCGCGCCTACCAGAATCGCGCGGTGGAACTGCACGCCAAGGTCAAGGTGCGCATCCACGAAGTGGTGATCGACGAGAAAAAGAATCGCAGCGAGAAAACCACGCTCGTGGACACCACGATCGGCCGTGCGCTGCTGGCCGAAATTCTGCCGGAAGGCCTGCCGTTCGCGCTGATCAATATCGAGCTGACGAAGAAGGCGATCTCGCGCCTGATCAATGCCTGCTACCGCAACCTGGGTCTGAAGGACACGGTCGTGTTCGCCGACAAGCTCATGTACACGGGCTTCAACTACGCGACCCGCGCCGGCATTTCGATCGGCATCGACGACATGAAGATTCCGGGCGAGAAGGCGAAAATCCTGGAAGGCGCCGAGAAGGACGTCAAGGAAATTCAGGAACAGTTCGCCTCGGGTCTGGTCACGGCCGGCGAGCGCTACAACAAGGTCGTCGACATCTGGTCGCGCACCAATGAACTGGTGGCCGGCGCGATGATGAAGGGCATTGGCGTGGACAAGGTCAAATCCGCCAAGGGCGAGGCGATCGAGCAGAAGTCGATGAACTCGCTGTTCATCATGGCCGACTCCGGTGCGCGCGGTTCCGCGGCGCAGATCCGCCAGCTCGCCGGCATGCGCGGCCTGATGGCGCGTCCGGACGGCTCGATCATCGAGACGCCGATCAAGGCGAACTTCCGCGAAGGCCTCGACGTGCTGCAGTACTTCAACTCCACCCACGGCGCGCGCAAGGGCCTGGCCGATACCGCGCTCAAGACCGCGAACTCGGGTTATCTGACCCGTCGTCTCGTGGACGTGGCGCAAGATGTTGTCGTGACCGTAACCGATTGCGGCACGCTCGCCGGCCTGACCATGACGGCGATCGTGGAAGGTGGCGACGTGGTCGAGCCGCTGCGCGATCGTGTGCTCGGCCGCATCGTGGCCGCTGACGTTTACGCACCGGGCAACGAGGACAAGCCGCTGCTCACGCGCAATACCCTGCTCGACGAGAAACTCGTTGAGAAGCTCGACGCCGCCGGCGTGCAGTCGATCCTGGTGCGTTCGCCGATTACCTGCGAATCGAGCTTCGGTGTGTGCGCGCATTGCTATGGACGCGATCTCGCGCGCGGCCACCTCGTCAACATGGGCGAAGCGGTTGGCGTCATCGCCGCGCAGTCCATCGGCGAGCCCGGCACGCAGCTGACCATGCGCACGTTCCACATCGGTGGTGCGGCTTCGCGTGCGGCCGCGGTCGACAATGTGCAGGTCAAGACCGTCGGTTCGCTGAAGTTCAACAACTTGAAGACGGTGCATCACTCACAGGGTCACCTGGTCGCGGTATCGCGTTCGGGCGAACTGTCGGTGATGGATGCCCACGGCCGCGAGCGCGAGCGCTACAAGGTGCCGTACGGCGCGACCATCGCGGCGAAGGACGGCGCGGCGATCAAGCCGGGCCAGATCGTGGCGAACTGGGATCCGCACACCCATCCGATCGTCTCGGAAGTGGCCGGCCGCATCCGCTTCATCGACTTCATCGATGGTGTGACGGTGCAGGCGCAGACCGACGAACTCACCGGTCTGGAATCCTCGGTCGTCACCGATCCGAAGCGCCGCGGTACGCAGGCCAAGGATCTGCGTCCGACCGTGCGCCTGGAAGACAAGAAGGGCAAGGAATTGAAATTGCCCGGCACCGACATTCCGGCGCAGTACTTCCTGCCGGCCGGTGCGATCGTCAGCTTGCAGGATGGCGCGGAAGTCGGCGTCGGCGACGTCGTCGCGCGTATCCCGCAGGAAACCTCCAAGACCCGCGACATCACCGGCGGTCTGCCGCGCGTGGCGGACCTGTTCGAGGCGCGCAAGCCCAAGGAACCGGCGATCCTGGCTGAAGTATCCGGCATCGTCAGCTTCGGCAAGGACACCAAGGGCAAGCAGCGTCTGGTCATCAAGGATGCCGATGGCGACGATCACGAGGAACTGATTCCGAAGTGGCGCCACGTCATCGTGTTCGAGGGCGAACATGTGGAGAAGGGCGAAACCGTGGTCGACGGCGAACCCAATCCGCACGACATCCTGCGTTTGCTCGGCGTGGAGCCGCTGGCCGCGTATCTGGTCAAGGAAATCCAGGACGTCTACCGCCTGCAGGGCGTGAAGATCAACGACAAGCACATTGAGACGATCATTCGCCAGATGTTGCGCAAGGTGGAAATCGCCGAAACCGGCGACACCCGTTATCTGCGCGGCGAGCAGGCCGATCGCATCCGTGTGGTCGAGGAGAACGCCCGCGTCAGGGCGCGCGACGAACGCCCGGCCGACGTGACACCGATGCTGCTCGGCATCACCAAGGCGTCGCTGGCAACCGAGTCGTTCATCTCCGCTGCGTCGTTCCAGGAAACCACGCGCGTGCTGACGGAGGCTGCGGTGCGCGGCAACCGCGACACGCTGCGCGGCTTGAAGGAGAACGTCATCGTCGGGCGCCTGATTCCGGCCGGAACTGGCCTGGCGTATCACAACAAGCGCCGCAAGAAGGCCGAAGGCGGTCTGAGCGATGCGGATCTCGCAACCCTGCGCGGTGGTGCGACGGAGTTCGTGAGCGAATCGGTCGGCGAATGATTTGGGTGCGTTGAATGCAAAA
>Ga0207654_10000469_pt1 | contig 23042 bp, 17 predicted proteins | sample KBSC64metaG_FD_184355 | JGI IMG/M metagenome (GOLD analysis project Ga0207654, IMG submission 184355) | Corn rhizosphere microbial communities from Kellogg Biological Station, Michigan, USA - KBS C6-4 metaG (SPAdes) (version 2) | ecosystem: Host-associated > Plants > Roots > Rhizosphere > Soil...
TGGGTCGAGAATGGCGTCCTCACGAATCTCGCGTACAATGACGTGAATTACGCCAACGATCGCGGAATGCCGTACTCCGATCGTCCAAATTCCGTACGGCTGAGTGGCGGAGAGACGACCGTCGAACAAATGATTGCCACGTGCGCGGAAGGGATCTACGTGAACCGTTTGTCCGATCTCCGCACGGTGCACTACCGCAGCGGGTTGGTGAGCGGCGTCACGCGCGATGGCTGCTTTCTCATCAAGGATGGGAAGCTCTCCAAACCGATCAAGAACTTCCGGATTCTGGAATCGCCTTTCTTCGTGCTGAACAACGTCATCGCGCTCGGCACGCCAAGGCGAGCCGCCATTGGATACGTCCGTGACGCGTTCTGGCCGCTCGAGCCGATCATTGCTCCGCCGATCATGGTCCGCGACTTCAACTTCTCCTCGCTCGCGGACGCTGTATAGTCATACTAACACCGGCAGCTTGCGACCGATTTCGACCACCGGGGTTGGCCGGGCTCAGACCACGCTCCTCCTCACGCTCGCTGTTACCCGGGGCTGCCATTATAAAGAAGGGAACTGGAGGCGATTTTCAACCAGCGCCTCTACGGGCGCCTTGGTAGGCTCAACGGCTCGGCGTTATTGACGCCATCTGTGTACCACCATAGCATGTACTATTGTGAGTATGACCCTGCCGTCGGTGCTCGCCTGGTTTGCCGCGCGTGACTCTGGAGCGGAGTCGGGCGGGGGGGCTCGTCGTCCCCGAGATCCATCCGCGGCGTCGTCGGCCAATGCAGTTCTCTCGGTCGATGAACACACATTATTAGACCAGCTTCGGAATAACGATCCCGCCGCTATCGAGACCATCGTTCAGCTATATGGTGCGTTGATGCATCGCGTGGCGGTTCGTACCATCGGGAGTTCTGACGGCGCCGACGATGTCGTGCAGGAGGTGCTCTTTCGTGTGTGGGAAGGGCGAGCGTCCTTACAATTACCCGCGGGGATGCGCGGGTATCTCATTCGTGCCTCGCGAAATCAAGCCTTGAACACCGTCACGTCGCGCGCGGCCGCCAAGCGTCGCGATATGGCGTGGGAATCGCAGCTTGGTCAAATTACCTATAACGATGCGGAACGCGAACTGTCGGCTCGTGAGGTATCAGTGGCGCTTCGTCGTATTCTTACAGGCGTGCCGCCGCGCGCGCGTGAGATCTTTCTCCTGAGTTGGGAGGACGATTTGAGTTACGCGGAAATTGCGGCGCTCCTCGACATCTCCGTTGCGACGGTCCGCAATCAGATGTCTCGGGCTGGTCGGCGGCTCGCGGAATATTTGGCGGAGCATTCGGAGCTGTAACAACTCCCTCCAAGGGGAGAAAATCCCTGCCCCAAAATTTGGCATGTGATGTTTGGCGGGGTGGCGTTGTTCTTAAAGTATGGAGCACCCACCCGATTTTTCGGCGGCCTCGATCGACCGGCTCATTCATGCGCTCTCCGGCGAAGCACTCCCCGCCGAGCGCGCGGCGGTCGACCGGTGGCTCGCGGCGCACTCGGCGCATCAGGCATTCGCGGACCGGCTGCGGGGGGTCCGCACGGCGGCACGGCATCAGGCGGACGTCAGCCTTCCGCAGGAGACAAAAGATACGTGGATCTCGGCGGTACAAGCCCGTATCCGCGGCGATGACGGCCGGATTCCTAAGCAATCGAACAATCGGTCTACCTGGATGGCACGGAAGCAAATTCGTGCAAATGGTACCAATTTCTTGCGGCAGTCTCCCATCGCGACTGGGAGTGCTGTGGCAATCGCCGCTGGAGTCCTCCTGACCATCGGCCTCTTCACCCGCATGAACGTTCCATCATTCTTTCCTCAGCCCCAAACATATGCGACGGCGGCAGGTGAGAATGCCGTTGTCACGCTGCAGGATGGGGCGCGAGTCGACCTTGCGCCTCGCACGGTCATGACGACGCGCGGGTCGGACATTACGGTGTCGGGCGAGGCGTTCTTTGAAATCACGCATCGCACCGCGGAGCCGTGGCTCGTACACGTTGGCGACGCGACGGTGCGTGTGCTCGGGACCGCGTTCAGCGTCCGGCATTATGCGGATGATCGCGACGTGCACGTGGTTGTCACCGAAGGGCGTGTGGGGGTCGTTGCTCCGCGGTTACGATCGGGGGTGACTGTGGCCGCGGGACGGGCCATGCAACTGCACGATTCAACGGTGAGCACGCAATCGGCTGATAGCCGCGGCAGCTACACCGATTGGACGACGCATCAACTCGTCTTCCAACACGCGTCGGTGTCCGAGGTGCTCGCCGAGCTCGGCCGGTGGTACGGCTATCAATTCCGGCTGGCGGATTCGACGCTCGCCACGCAGCACATGTCGGCGGCGTTCGACAGCCGCTCGATTACCGGCACGTTGGCGCTACTCAAGACCACACTCGACGTGACGCTGACGTTCGATGACACGGTTGTCACACTCAAACGGCGTCACCGCGATGCGGGTGGTGCGCGCGACACGCGGTACCAGGTGCACGATTCCTTTTCAACTTCACGTGAGGTGGGACGGTGAGGCTTTTGGCGAGTAGATGGCGTGCAACATGCGCGTTAGTCGTTGGGGCAGTCAGCACAGCGGCGCTCCTGGCATGTCTCGTGTCCCCCGTTAGTGCGCAACAAGCGGTCGCAACAGATGATGCCCGGAATCATCGCGACGCGACCGCGGCTGCCGATTCGCTGTTGCTGCGGCGCGTGTCGGTGAGCGTGGACCACCTCCCGCTCCGGTCAGCGCTGGACGTAGTGGCGCGAGCGGCGGGAGTGCACGTGACGTATCGGTTGGAGCTGGTGGATGATACACGAAAGACGGTGACGCTGCATGCACGAAACATCACGCTCGGCGACGCGTTCGGCCGGTTATTTGAGGGGACAGCATTACAGGTGATCGCGCTCCCAGACGCTCGGCTTGGCGTGGGGCAGCGAGCGACGGAGAGTGCGCAGCCGCACCGGGGTGGGATTCTGGTCGAAGTGATCGAGGCGAAAACGCAACACCCACTCGCGCACGTGAATCTGATGTTGGACGACAGTGTGCAACGCGCGTGGACCGATGACCAAGGGCACGCGATGTTTCTCAACGTCAGCGCGGGACGCCACCGGGTATCAGCGCGCATGGTGGGTTTTACGCGGCAAACGCGGTTGGTTACCACACAGGACGATTCGGTCGTGACGCTTACTATTGTCATGGATGGCAGCGTGAATACGCTCGATCAAGTGGTGGTAACGGCGACAGGGGCGCAGCGGTATCGCGAGCTCGGGCACGTGGTAGCGACGATCAACGCCGATTCGCTGGTGAAGACGGCGCCCATTATGACGCTGGCCGACTTGCTGACGTCGCGTGTCCCCGGGTTGCAAGTCTCGACGTCGGGCGGAACCGTCGGCGGCGAAGTGGGATTACGGTTGCGCGGCCAATCGACGCTGAGCTTGGATCCGCAACCCATTGTGATTGTCGACGGGGTGCGCTACAGGAGTACCAACACGATTTCGAACCAGTACGGGGATGTCGTGCACGATGATCGTCCATTTCAGGTCGAGGGGCGGAGTCCGCTCAATGATCTGAACGTGAACGATATTGAGAAAGTCGAAGTCGTCAAAGGGCCATCGGCGTCAACATTGTATGGTCCGGACGCGGCAAATGGCGTGATCGTGATTACGACCAAACGCGGAAAAGCCGGGAAGCCGGAGTGGCACGTGTACGCGCATCCGTCGCTCCGCAGTAGTGTCCCTGAGCAACGACTGGCGCGCGGCTATCAGGCGTGGGGACACGTACCGGGCACCACCCAAACGTACGCGGGCAACTGCACGTTGTTGCAACAGTATCAGTATCACAACTGTATTCAAGACAGCATCACGCGTGCTGCCGCCCCTGTTACCGACCCTGACGTGAACGTGCTGGCTCCGAACCGGCTCCAGGGACAAGCGGGAGTGAGTGTGAATGGGGGAACCGGTGGATTGGTCTATTACCTATCGGGCAATTATGACTCTCAGCTGGGATCGATCCAAGTCCCCGCGCGAACGGTGCGGGCGCTCCAACAGCGTACGGGGCTTCCTATTACCTCGGTCATCAAGTCGCCGAATGCGCAACAGAATGCGGACATGCACGCGAATCTCTCCACGAGTTTTGGTGATCGCGGAACATTGTCGCTGACCACGATGGTCAATCAGTCGGAACAGCGCGGAATTGATGTCAGTGCATTCTCCTATATCTACTCGTCGAATCGCGTTCCCGCCGGACTGTCTGGCATCGATTCGATACACTATCTCGACGATCATAGCTTTGGAGGGATATTCCTCAAATCGAGTCACATGCAATCTCGGCGTATCACGGGTGACTTGAGCGGTGATTTCAAGCCGTTTGCGTGGCTCAACACCAATGCGTCCGTTGGCGTTGACATTGGGGCGAGCACCGACGAGGCGATTGTGCCGACGGGCGCGGATTATACCGGATCGGATAGTTACGCTGCGAACAATCAGCGAAACACCAGTGGCCGAACGATGAGCGTGATCGCGACTGCGACCGCGAAACCGGGGATGTTGAGCTTTCGAACGTCTGCTGGGGTGCAATACGTCTACTCGCATCTCGACGGACTGAATGCAACCGGTTCGCCGCTGGCTCCTGGCAGTACGTCGATCGGGACCGCGCAGAATTATTACGTACAACAAGTGTGGAACGAGCTGATCACGTTGGGAACATTTGGCGAAGAAGTCATGGGGATCAATGAACGCCTCTTCCTGACCGGATCGATGCGCGTGGATGGCGCAACATCGTTCGGCGATGCCTATCATCCACGTCTCTTCCCCAAAGTCGGCGTGTCGTGGATTGCGTCGGACGAACCCATGTTGCGCAATATTCCCGGATTGAATGAGCTCCGCTTTCGGTACTCGATTGGATCGTCGAGTCGCGCACCAACCACGGGAATGAAGCTAGGCGTGCTCGGTTCTAGCCGTGCACTGATCGAACAGCAGAATCAGGTGATCTATGCTCGTGGCAATCTCGCGAATCCGGATATTCGTCCAGAGCGGGCGCGCGAGGCCGAATACGGAATAGACGCTACAGTCATCGACAACCGCGTCCATCTTAGTCTCACGGGCTACAAGCGACGGACGGATGATCAGATCGCCCAGATGAATGAGCCGCAAGGATTGCCGAGCTCGCAGTATGTGAACATTGGGAACGTCTCCGCGCATGGGTTTGAGACAACAGTGACCGTGAACGTCATCCAGGCGAACTCCTGGAATATGGACCTCACGCTCAACACCGATTACCAAACCACGAAACTCCTGAGTCTTGGCTTCGTGGCGCCGTCGATCAGCGAATATGGTGGGTATGCGGTTGGATATCCACTGGGTGCGGCGTTTGGCCGGCGCATCATTGGCTTTGCTGATACGGCCGGGGGAGGGCCGGATGGTGTGATTACCAGTGAGGAGGTCGTCTTCGCTCCGCTTGGATATCTTGGCCAGCTGTATCCACCGCACACCTACACGCTCACGCCGACCGTCACACTGTTGCATGGACACATGCGGCTCTCGACACTCTTTGATCGTGAGACGGGATTCATTCAGTCCAACCCGTACTTGAACACCGGGTGCGCGGACAACGGGTTGTGTCTGGCGGGGTTGGTCAAAGGGACGCCGCTGCTCGACCAGGCGAAAGTGGTCGCGTCATCCGGTGATTTCGAATCTGGTAATTTCACACGGTGGCGCGAGTTATCGGCCACGGTCGATCTCCCGGAGCGATTGCTCCGGACGGTGTTGCTGAAACGTGGCCAAGTGAGCGTGCAGGTGCGCAACCTGGCGCTCTGGAGTGCCTACAAAGGGCCGGATCCAGAGGCGCAACCAGGCGCGGGGTTACTCGCGACGGGGAGTAACCAGTACGGGGCCATAGGAGTTCCAAACCCTCGTACGTGGACCGTGCGATTCGACGTCACACCGTAATCACCGATCATTCTATGCCTACATTATATACACGTTCTCTCCGGGTGATCACCGCGTTCGGGGTGGCGGTGGTGGCGGGCTGCCATGGCATTCTCGATGTGTCGGATCCCACCCGCGTGCAAGATTCGGATATCGCGAACCCCGCGGGCGCCAATGCACGCCGGCTCTATGCCGCGCTGAATTTTACGCAGGCTGCGGCGCAGTCGACCGCGGACGTCGCGCTCTTTACGGACGAGACGTCGCTTGATGGGCGTCCCGATACGGATACGCCGCTGAACCATCGCGACGGCGTTGCGTATGAGGCCGCCTACACGTCAGTGAGTGGATTGAGCACCCAGGATCCGCATCTTGGAAGATGGGATGCTGTCGTGACCGCGGCCGATGTCGCGGTTCCAGCGGTTCGCGCGTACACGCCAGACTCGCTCAAAGGCGATTTTCTCGCGCACCTGTTCGGAATGACTGGCTACTCCATTGTGCAGATGGCGGAGGATGTGTGCTCGGGGTTCCCCATCAATCACGTATCCCCGGAGAACCGCCCCGTCTTTGGACCGGGCTTCACGACCGACTCGGCGGTCAAGTATGGAATTACGCAGCTCGACTCCGCGTTGAAGTACGTGCACGATAGCACGCAGTTTCAGTATTTGGCGCAAGTGGCCAAGGGACGTGCGCTGCTCGACCTCGGACAGTATGCAGCCGCGGCCACGGCAGTGAACGGCGTTCCGACGGATTTTGTGTATACCACGGAAGGCAACAACGACAACTACACGGATCCGAGTCAGTACGATTATGGTTTTCACAATATCGTCGTGAGTGACTCCGAAGGTAGGAACGGGATTCCATTCGTGTCAGCGCACGATCCGCGCGTTCCCTCGGTCGCGGTTGGCCTGAGTTACGTGAACAGTCCCGATTCCGCGTACTTCCCCACCAAATACACCGGCTATTACGCGCCTTTAGCAATTGCGAGTGGAACCGAAGCGCGATTGATTGAAGCCGAAGCGGCGATCAATACGAGCGATCCAAATTGGTTGACGATTCTCAACGCGTTACGTGCGCCCCTCGGATTGCCCGACCTTCAAGATCCGGGTTCGCAAGCGGCGCAAATTACGATGTTGTATCGCGAGCGCGCGTTTTGGTTGTACTTGACGGGACGCCGGCTCGGCGATCTCCGGCGGCTGATCAGGAACTACGGCCGCGATCCGGAAACCGTGTTTCCAACGGGTGCGGTGCTCGGAGGCGGACAATATGGCCCATCGACCGCAATTCCGTTCGTCTTCGCAACCGAGAAAACGCAAAATCCTTATCTCACGTCTGGATGTACGAGTCCGTAACACGCGGAATCCGCGTACTCGCCATGGCCGGAATCATCTCCACTCCGCTCCATGGCGGTGCGCAAAGCGGTGCCCCACACGCAACGCCGAGTGTGTCACGCGATATCTTGCAGTCATTACCGCTCCTTCGTCCACTGGGCGCGCCGGTTCCTGTTCTGCAAGTCGGAGCGCTCACACGACGCGACGCAACGCCAGCAACCGTTCCTGTGACGGCCGCGCTGGCCCTGGTTGACATGCAGGCGTATTCGACCCAACTCGAATCACTCTTTCCCATGAGCGGGACCGTATACCCTGCGGATTCCTTGCGACAATTGCGGGCAACCCGTGCTGCGGAGTGGATCACCAGACTGCGCGCGCTTCCGTCTTCCCAGCAGCACGGAGTCTCGGGATGGCAACTTGTCCCGTTTGCACAAGTTGCTGTTGTGGCTGGGAACGACTCGCTGGCAGCACGACTTTTTGAGACGCGTCTTGCGCAACTGTCCACGTCGCCTGCGGAGCGGGCGTATGTCTTGGCCGCGGCAATCCGGGCATTCGCCGATCTGGCGCAAGATAGTGCGCGTCTCGCGCACCGTCTCGCACTGGCGGAGCGTTATGACGCACAGCTGCGTACGATTCCAGCGGCGGGATATCCCACCGTGCAAGACAGCTTTAGTGTGTTCCTCCGACAAATGCGGGCCGAAGATACACTCGTGGCGGCCTACGGCGCGCTCCAGTCGCCCGCGCAGTTACGCGCGCACGCCGAGTGGGAGATGATGATGGTGACGCGAATCGCTCCGAATGAGCGCGCGGACTATCTCGACCATTTGTATCGTCCCACGGCGTTGGCCTTGGGGCTCGACTGTTCCTCGAGAACAGAGTTGGAGACGTGGCGGGAACATTTTGTCACCGCAATGAAGACGGTGTCGTCGCGTGGTGGCGAGAGCGGTGCCGCGTTCTCCGTGGCCGTTCGATCGATCGTGGCGTCGACAGATTCGTCGCTCCGCATGATCGGATCGGTTGCGGCTCCAATTTCTGCGCACCTGTGGCTCAACACGCCTGATTCGCTGTATCAACCGACGTTGCGAACACGATCCTTCGGTGATGGGACGATTCATGTGCTGCTGTTCTCGGACATCGGCGATGTGCCCGCAACGCTCGCGTTGCAACATCTCCACCAAGCATTTCCGCATCGTGTCGAGGGGTTGCTCGTCACGCACACCACCGGGAATACTGGTCCCGATCTCGCGGCGGCGGCCGATGAGACCACTTGGATAAAAGCGTACACGGTGGGATTGCAGCATTTCACCTTTCCCATGGCCATCTGGGCCGGACCCAAGCTTTCCTACGAGCTCCCAGAAGGAAAAATCGGCGAGCGTCCGCAGGAATGGCCGCTCGACACATCGGCGTATCGATTTCGGGCGCGCTCGTATGTCCTGATCGATGGCGCAGGGGTGATTCGTGCCGTTGACGACGCAATGACCCGGTTCCAGGAAGCCAGATTGTGGCGACGTGTTCGGGCACTGGTCGCGGAGCCGTCTCACGCCGCCGGACCCAATTGATGCACAGGTTTCAACGCCTCGCCACGCGACGCCAGTTTCTGGTGTCCAGTACCGCCACGCTCGCGAGTGTCGCACTGGGTGCACCGAGTGCGCACGCGCTAGGAACACACGTATCGCACCTGCGTCTTCCGCGCACCGCGGCGGCACGCCGTACAACGCCCGGACAGTGGTTGCCGCCGACATCGTCGGCCGAGCAATTTCGCGCATTGGCACTCGTCGCGATGGAGGCAGCGCGTGGGGCGGGCGCCGATTTCGCGGACATTCGCATGGGTGTGCAGCGTGATTTTGCCGCTTTCGGCGTGGGAATTACGGTGGGATATGGTGTGCGTGCCTGCGTCAACGGCACCTGGAGTTTTCAAGCGGGAACGACGTTGACTTCAGACGCCGTGGCATTGGCGGCACGCACCGCGGTGTCCGACGCGTGTACGGCATCGGTCGTCAACGCGAAGCTGCATCAACCACGAGGGCTCGACTGGGCGCATACACCCGTGGTGAGCGGTGAGTGGCGGAGTCCGGTTGATGTCGATCCGTTCGCGGTCACGCTGAATGATTACATCCATGTCAGCCGCGCGGCTGCCGAAGTCGGCCGGCGACTCGGTGAAGGTGTCGAAACAAATTGCATTATAGGATGGCAAATCGAAACGCGCGTCTTCGCGTCGACAGACGGATCGCTGGTTACGCAGGAGTGGACGCGTGGCGGTGCGCTGCTGTCCGCAACCGCTGTGTTGCCAAATCCGGACGAGCAGGTCGAGATCGTTGTTCCCGACGTGGTGCGGCACAGTGTGGGGTTTGAAGCCGCCCTCGATCCGGCCATCCCGGAGCGGCTCACCGTTGCGGCCGAGCAGGCGATTCGCTGGCGGGAATTGCGGCAAAGCCCATTTACCGACGTCGGACGATATTCCGTGGTCCTTGATGGCGCCGCGATGGCCGGCGTGCTCGGCTACACGGTGAGCAATGCGCTCGATGGCGACCGCGTCGCAGATTTTGAGGCCGATGCGTCCGGCCGGAGCTTTTTGACACCGGTGGCGGAGATTGTGGCGGCGACAACGCCGCAATTCTCCCCGCTGCTCACCATGACGTCGGGGCGGACGGCGCCATCGCTCACCGCGGTGCAGTGGGATGATGATGGTGTGGTTCCTGATTCTTACACGCTCATCGAGAGGGGGCGCGTTATCGACTACCATACGACTCGCGAAACGGCGCCACACGTGGCGGCGTGCTACGCGGCGCACACGCAACCCTTGCGTTCGCATGGACGCTGTCTCGCACCAACGCCGGGCAGTGTTCCCATGAGCTTCGGTGGCGATGTTCGCGTCAATCCTGGGTCCGAGCGCGTATCGGTCGACGACTTGATGCGCGACATGGGACGCGGCTTTTGTGTGATGGGCGCCAGTGTGCGCGCGAGCCCCGGATTGACGGGAGGATTTATCCGATCCCCACTCGTGGTCGAAGTGCAACAGGGAAAACCGGTGCGGCGTCTCCGAAACGTGTGGTTTGCGTTTACGATCAAGAGCGTGGCGAGCAAAGCGCTCGTCGCGTTGGGCGATGCCCGCACGCTCGGCACCGCAACCGTGACCACACAGAAGGGAATGCCGTGGCAGACCATGGAGTATCCCATGACGGCCCCCGCGGCGTTTTGCAAAGAAGTTGATGTGGTGCGCATGGACATCAGCGCATGAACGCGCCGACGCCACCCGTCTTGATGCCAGGCGAGCTGCGGACCATCGCGCAGACGCTGTTGGGCATGCTCACGACGGATTCCGCGACCATCAACATTACGCATCAAGTGACCCGTGTCACGCGAATCGCGCACAATCGCGTGCAACGGCTGAATAACGGCGAAACGCTGCAATGCAGTCTCCTGACGTCATTGGGCGGCAAGGGAACTGTGTCACTCAGCATCAACCAACTCGATGACGATACGCTGCGGAGTGCGGTGCAGTACGTCGAACGTGTGGCGCGTGAAACCACGGGCGATCCGGCAGTCGGTCCGCAAGCGATGCCCGTTCCCCCGCGGCAGTATCTTCCGAACACCAGCTGGTCGGAGAGCACAGCCCGTGCACTCGGCGTCGACCGTCAATCAATGGTTGTCGAGATCGTGCAACCCATGGTGGACGCACAATTGATTGGCGCGGCGTTCATTGGGGCGTCGGCGCAGTCGACGTTGAACGCGACGAAGCAAGGTGTGCTCGCGACTGGGGAAGTCACGGATACCGAGCTCGTTGTCACGGGGTGGAATCGCCCTAGCGGGGCAGGGATTGCGGGATCAGGATGGGCAGGACAGGCGGTGCGCACGTGGGACCGCCTCGATGCCGCCGCCGTTTCCGCGGAAGCGGTCCGAATCACCAAGTTGGCGGCCAACCCCGTCGCGTTCGAGCCGGGACGGCGAACCGTTATTTTGGGGCGTCCCGCGATGGCGCAAATTGTTCACGCGATGGGACGTGATTTCGACGCGTATACCACGCACATGGGAATGACCCCGCTGTCGATTCACAAACTGCGTGATCGCGTGCTGGATGAGCGTCTCACGCTATCGTCGGATCCCAACGATCCGGAAGGCGGATATCTCCCGTTCGACGATCAGGGCCATCCGCGCATTCCAATGACGTGGATCGATCATGGACGGTTGGCGAACTTGGCGTACGGCGCGATGTATGCGGCGTCCGCGGGGGTGCGTTCCGCCAATCAATGGTCCGACTCATTGCGCCTCAGCGCGACGTCTGGAACCGCGCTCATGACGACCGAAGAGATGATCGCAAGCTGTAAAGAAGGAATTTACGTGAATCGCGTTGCCGACATTGAAGTCGTGCACGCGAGGAGTGGTGTCATGACAGGCGTGACAAGTGGTGGCTGTTTTCTGGTTCGCAACGGCAAGATCGATAAGCCCGTCAAGGATTTTCGGTTTTTGGACTCGCCGTATTTCTTCCTGAATCGCCTCATCGCCGTTGGGACGTCAGAACGCACGGCATTTGGGTATGCACCCTGGCATGGCGAGTGGCCAATTGCACCAACGATAGTTCCTCCGGTAATGGTTCGTGATTTTAACTTCTCAGCGCTAGCGGACAATGTGTAACATGCGTATTCCCTATCTTCTCGTCGTCGTGGGTGTTTCGGCATTATCGGCGCCCGCTCGATCGGCCGTTTCGCAACGACCCGTCGCCGATTCTTTGCACTGGTCCTTTGTGACCGTCGACGGAAAACCGGTGAAGGGAATCGTCGTCCGAACGACGAGTACAGATGGGAGTTGGACCACGTACACCGCCGATTCAATGGGACATGTGGTTCTCACGTTTCCCGCCACCGGACGGGCAATCGCAGAGGCCGCTGGATTCCGTTCGGCGCATATTCAACAGTATTCCTCCGAGCACAAAACCCCGCCGAGCGAGGCAAAGTTCGCCATGCGGGCCCCACTGACGGGAACCGTGACCGACGAGCAAGGGCATCCAGTGGGTGGTGCGGCCGTTGATGTCGATTCCATGATGGCGCGCGATACGCTATTCATTGCGCGACGGACACCCATTGCCCAGACCGTGACCAACGGCCAAGGCAAGTTCGTCGTTGCGCCGCGGGCGTTCTACGACGTCAGCGGTCTCATGGACTCAGACGATCCGTTGATGCTGTACGTATCGGCGGGCGCTCCAACGGCGGGGATGCGCCGCGCCGCGCTCGTTCCTCTCAGCTTTGACGCGCAGCGCCAAACAACACCAACGTTTCCTATTACAATACGTCCGCTGCGTCCCGTACAATTCCGCGTGGCGGTCGGCCATCATCTCCCGGCAGATCATCTCTGGATGGAAGTCCTTCCGCCAGATTCCGCCGTGATGGCACATCGGGACGAATGGGTGCCTCGATTCATCATGGACGTGGCATTGCATCCAATCGATCCACAGCATTGGGGGGCAACCGTTGCGCTTCCCTCCAATACGCGGTATCAGGAACATTTCCTGCTGCACGATGGCCGCCTCCTCCCCTTGGACTCTTTTACGGTCGCGCCGGCGAGTAACATCCTGGCACTCCCCGATATCACGCTCACGGAGACGCAACAATTCATGGCGCGTCTTCCTCAATCAATTGCTCCAGAGTTGCAGGTGACCACGGTAAACGGTACCGCCGTGCATCTCGCGGACTATCGTGGCAAAGTGGTGGTGCTGGATTTCTGGGGGCTATGGTGCCGGCCATGTCTCGAAAAAATGCCCATGCTGAGCCGAATCGCAGATACCTATCGCGACAGCAATGTGGTGGTGTTGCTCATTCATGACGCGTCGCTTGCATCAGTCGACGAGTATCGGAGTCAATATGCGAAGAAACTGACTCCCACACTGGGCCAGACCGCGCCCGCCTTTGTCCAACTGCTCGATATGCCTCCCGCAACGGACAGTACGGGGAAAGCGGGAGAACGGGGGGCAGGCACTGGACGGACCATAGACGCCTATGATATAGGATCGTTTCCCACTACCATGGTCATTGATCCGCAAGGCCGACTTGTGGGTATCGCGCAAAACGAAATGGAAGCGCACGTGGATGCGTCGGGGCAGATCATTCCGGGCTCACTGCATTTGAAGGGAGATACCGTGCTGGAGGGACTTATTCAGCAGGCACGCCACGGCGCGGAGAAGAGTCCGAACGCCTCAGGCACCCCAAACCGTATCCAATGATAAGGTCCCTCGCGTTAGTCATCCCCGCGCCGTCGAGCCACAATGCCGAGTAGTACAAAAAAGGCTTGACAGGTACGGCGTAGTGTACTAGTGTACCAGTACACTACGCCGTACCTTTCATGCTCATCCGTGTCGACTCCAGCGATCCTCGCCCCATCTACGCCCAAATCGTAGACGAGGTCCGGCGCGCGCTCGTCCTCGGCACTCTCCTCCCAGACACCCCACTCCCCTCGGTCCGGCAACTCGCGGTCACCCTCCGCGTCAACCCGAACACCGTCGCCCAAGCCTACCGCGAGCTCGAACACCTCGGCCTCGCCTACGTCCGGCGAGGGCAGGGAACCTTCGCGGCCTCCTCCCCGCCGCCCGACCAAGACCGAGCCTCCCTCGCTCGCGACATCGCCGCACACGCCCTCGACGAAGCCCAGCGCATCGGCCTGAGCATCGACGAGCTCATCGACACCATTCGCACCGTCTCGTCGACACGAGACGAGGATTCGCGCGCATGACCACGCTCATCCCTCCCCAGATCGGCGCGTCCGACCTGGCGATCGTTACGCGAAATCTCTCCAAACAATACGGCAGCCAATTCGCGTTGCACGACGTCAGCTTGCACGTTCCAACTGGTGCAGTCTACGTCCTCGTCGGCCCCAACGGCGCGGGGAAGAGTACCACGATCAAGCTGCTACTCGACCTCATTCGCCCAACTGGCGGATCAGTCGAAGTCCTCGGCCTCGACGCCCAACAGCAAGGACCCCTCGTGCGCGCCAACATCGGCTACGTCCCAGAACAATCCGAATGGGGCTATCCATGGATGCGCGTCCGCCAATTGCTCGATCATCACCGTGCCTACTTCCCGCAATGGGATGCGGCGTACGCCGAGCGATTGTCGGCGTTGTTCCATCTCAAGACCGACTCCAAAGTCAGCGCACTCTCCAAAGGCGAAGCGCGACGCGTCCATCTCACGATGGCGTTGGCGCACCGTCCTCCTGTCTTGATTCTGGACGAGCCGACCGACGGGCTCGATCCGATCATGCGCGACGAAACGATGGCCGCACTCGTCGATCATCTCGCCGAAACGCCGACGACCGTGTTGATCTCGACCCACCGCGTCGAAGAAGTCCAACAGATCGCGGACCACATCGGCGTGCTCAATGAAGGGACCCTTCGCACACAACTGCCGACCGAAGCGTTGCGAACGTCGCTTCGTCGTTATCGCGCGATCGTTCCAGACGGATGGCAAGGTGCGTCCGCACTCGACGGCGCGGTGCTCCAGCGGACAGGCAGCGGCCGCGAGATCGAATGGATCATGTGGGGCGACGAACGCGACGTCACCGCGGGCTTGACCACGTTGGGTGCCAGCGTCACCGATGTCACCGCGCTCTCGTTCTTTGACGCGACGTTGGCATTACTCAAATCCAAAGGATAAGCCAAGGATATACCGATGACTGTTCTTACGTCTCCTACGCGACATCCGGTGCCACGATGGTCCGTCATCGCCGCGGCGCAAATGCGTGCCGTCGGACTCGCGGTCCGAAACGAGTTTCTCGTCTTTCTCGGGCTCGTCATCTTCCTGAGCGTGTTTTCGGTAATCGTGCTGCTGCGAAGCGGTTTCTCTTTCGCCGGCCCATTCATGCTGCAATTGTACTTGCTGCTGGCCATCATGTTTCCGTTCAGCGTGTGGCGGACGGAAGGGCCGGAGCGGCGTGCGTACCATTATGCCATGCCGATTCCCGCCACCTTGCACACGATGACGAAGGCAGTCGCTGGGTGGCTATGGCTGCTCATCTTCGTGGCGGTCAGCCTCGGCATTGGTGTTGCGACAATCTTGATCGAAACCGCGTTCCGGCCCGTGCCACTCCAGCTGTCGCAAGTTCCGCTGTGGACGTGGATCTCACAGTTCGCGGGAACGACGGTCGTCTATTGGCTGATCTCCATCTTCGTGATCGGCACGGAACATCCACGCCGTTGGTTTGTTGTCATCGGAGTCGTGTATCTCCTGGGAACCTCGATCGCACTGAGTACGGGACATTGGGAGTGGGCCTCCCGGTTCAATCTCGTTGCGACCGGCAGATACGGTTTCATGTCCGCAATTTCCGGCAATTTTTTACCATCGCCCATCGGGGCGTCGGTGAATGATCATGTGATTCATGGCCGGATGAGCGTGGCGGAGCCAGGCAACCCTCCGATTGCCGCATTCCTCCTCTGGTGGAGCATCGGCATCGTGGGCACCACGCTCGTCGCCCGATGGCGCCCCACTCGACGCGTCACATGGCGTTGGCGGTAAGCAGTTTTACCCTTTTTCCTTCAATCGAGATATGACGTCCATCTTCTCCGCCACGATCGGCCCCGCGTTCGCGATGATGGTAGCAATTACAGTCCCAGATCACATGCACGGTGCTCGCGCCGACGCGCGGGCGTTGGCCACCGTTGAGTCAGTAGATTCTGTGAAGCACGACACGACGCTTTCGGCGGATACGCTCACGCTCGAGCGAGCAAAAACGATCGGCTTGGTCAAGCACCTCATCGACTCGGCCCGCACCGCGTTGAAACTCCCTTCGACGCCCCCACCCGCGTCCGTTGATTCGTCCCAAATTGTCGCAAGCGTCACCGCCGACGTTTCGAAAAATCCCGTGTTTACCGAGATCGTCCGGACGCACGGACTGACGCCCGACCAATACGCCATGTCGAGTTACCGGATTTGGATCGCCGTCGGATACCTCGCCCTCGAGAAAGCACTCCAGTCCCAAGGAATGTCGATGGACGCTGCGGCCTCCGTAGGGTTCCCCCAAGTTCGCCCAGACGACATACGATTCGCGCGCCAGCACACCACCGAGCTCGAGGGATTCGGCTTCAAAGCTCCGGTAATGGAGCTCTAATCGCAGACGCGGGCGCGTCGGGGAGCCGTCACGACCCCTCCCCAGCGCGCCATTCTCTAAGTTCCCGCCGGATGCTACTATAAGAGGGTAGTAGAGGAGTGCGTTTCCTGTCCGACCCTGACCCGACCTTTTATGGGCATCTTCGACCGCCTGTCCCGCCTCTTCCGGTCCAACGTCAACGCGGCCATCTCGGCCGCCGAACAACCCGAGAAGATCCTGAACCAGATCATCGCCGATATGCGTGGGCAGCTGGTGAAGGCCAAACAGCAGGTGGCGTCCGCCATTGCCGACGAAAAACGGCTCCAGGATCAGGTCGCCACCGAGCTCCGGGAGGCCGAAGAGTGGGAGCGGCGCGCCATGCTGGCCGTCAATCAAGGGAACGATGACCTCGCCAAACAGGCCATCGTCCGGCGCAACCAGCACGTCAATCACGGACAACAACTTCAGGTCACCTGGGAAGCGCACCGCCAGGAAACCGAGCGCCTCAAAAATTCGCTCCGCGAGCTGAGCGACAACATCGAGGAGGCGAACCGCAAGAAAACGCTCCTCCTCGCCAAACAGCGCCGCGCCGACGCGCAACGGCAAATCGCGCAGACCATGTCGTCGATGTCCGACAAGTCGGCCTTCGAGGCGTTCGCGCGCATGGAAGAGCGCATCGAGCAAAACGAGCGGCAAATCAAAGCCAGCGTCGAGATCGACGAAGAGTTTTCGGGCGATCGGCTGACGAACCAGTTCAAACAGCTCGAATCGTCGGCCGGCGACGCGACCGCCGATTTCCAACTCCTGCAGCTCAAACAAAAAATGGGGCTGATCGGCAGCGGCCAACCAGGCTCCGCGCGCCAACTCGGCGCCGGTGAAAGCGACGCGAGCGAAGCGAAGGATATCGTTCCGACCGATCGCGGCCAGTGAACGGATTCGTCGCTCCACGGTCGCGCATTGGGTCTGCGCTGACCGCCGTCACGCTGACCATTCTGCTCCTCTGGATGTTCGGGCGCACCGTCGGCGCCTTTCTGCTCCTGTTCATCGCCGTCCTGATTTCGCTCTACCTCACCGCCGTCGCCGACGCCCTTACTCGGCGCCTCCGCGTCCCGGAACGGCTCGCCTTTCCACTCGCACTGTTCGCGACGCTCGCCGCGCTCGGGAGCTTGTTCGCGCTCCTCGTTCCGCCCGTCATCACACAGACACGTGACTTAGTCACCGTACTGCCAGACTACGTGGCTGGATGGGAAACCCGGCTCGATGGATGGCTCGCTAATCTGCCCGGCTCGAGAGGCTTCTGGCATCCTGGTCAGCACCAGGCTCTCCGCGCGCTGTACGCGGAAGCGAGCGGAGTGCTGTCGGGATTCGTTCCCAAAGTGTTTTCGATCGTCGGGATCTTCATCGACGTCTTCTCCGTGTTTGTGATGAGCATTTATCTCGCGATACACCCTGGTGTATACCGCGAATGGCTCATCGCACTGTTTCCGCCACGGCATCGCGATCTTGTCCGTGACATCCTGCGCGATATGGGCGAGTCGCTCCGTGCATACATCATCGGCCAGCTCACCACGATGGCCGTGCTCGCGACGTTGACCGCGCTTGGCCTGTATATCCTCCGTGTTCCGTATTGGTTGGCCTTTGGCGTCTTCACAGGATTGGTGGCAGTCGTGCCGTTCTTCGGAACGTTGTTGAGCACGTTACTCCCCGCGGCGTTCGTCTTGACCGGTCCCGACGGCGGTACGCGCGCGTTGTTGGTCCTCGGCCTGGGCGTCATTGTTCACCTCATTGAAGGGAACTTCGTCTCACCGCTCGTCATGTCGCGCAAAGTCGAGCTCCCGCCGATTCTGACGATCATGTCGGTGCTGGTCATCGGAACGCTCCTGGGACCGCTGGGGCTCGTAATCGCGGTCCCGACACTGGCGGCGACGATGGTGCTGGTCCGGCGGATTCTGATCGACCGGATTTACGAAGGGAAAGGATTCCGCAAATCGGTGCGCAATCGGATGCTAGTGCTCCGTGTCCCGGTGCCGAACGGCGGTGTGCTACTCGCGAAAGGTCCCCCCGTGGATGTCTTGGCGTTCAAGACGCGGACGAGCAAAAAGAACGAGGTCCCAAGCGCCCCCGTCGCGGGGACGCTTGGGACCGCCTGACGGCCAACAACGCGCGGATCGGCGTCGTCAATCCGATTGACCCAATCCTCGGGGCGTTCTAGCTTGCCCGTCATGCCCGAGTTCCGGCTCTACAACACCATGACGCGCCAGGTCGAGCCGTTCGCGCCAGCGGACGGGGCGATCGTGCGGATGTACACCTGCGGCCCGACCGTCTACAACCCGGCGCACCTGGGGAACTTCCGCACCTTCTTATTTGAAGATCTCTTGCGGCGCGTCATTCGCCTCGCCGGCTGGCAGGTCCAGCAGGTGATGAACCTGACCGACGTCGACGACAAAATCATCATCCGGGCGGTACAGTGCGGAATCAGCATTCGGGAAGTCACCGAGCCGGTGACCGAGATCTTCCATGGTGACCGGCACTACCTCCGAATCGAAGACGCCGAACGGTATCCCAAGGCGACCGAAAGCATTCCGGAGATGATCGACCTCGTCCAAACGCTGATCGAGCGCGGCGTCGCCTATCAAGCGGACGATCGTTCAGTTTATTTCGCGATCGACAAATTCCCCAACTACGGGAAACTGTCGCGTCTCGACACGCGCGACATCAAGGCGGGCGCCCGAGTCGCGCAGGACGATTACAGCAAGGAAAACGCGCAGGATTTTGCCCTCTGGAAAGCCGCCAAGCCCGAAGACGAAGCCTGCGGCGCCGCCTGGGACTCTCCCTGGGGCCGCGGCCGCCCCGGCTGGCACCTCGAATGCTCGGCCATGGCCATGCGCTTTTTGGGCGAGACGATCGACATTCATTGCGGCGGGATCGACCTCGTCTTCCCGCATCACGAGGATGAGATCGCCCAATCCGAAGCCGCGACGGGGAAGGAGTTCGCCCGCTGCTGGTGCCACGGCGAATTTCTCCTGACTGATGGGGCCAAGATGGCCAAGCGGGTCGGGAACGTCGCGACGGTCGCCGACCTCCGGGACCAGGGCGTTTCAGCCGCCGCCTTCCGGCACTTCGCCTTCTCGACTCATTACCGGAAGCAGCTCAATCTCTCGCCCGACGCCTTGGAATCGTCGCTTCGGGGCGTCCGCCGCGCGGGCGACTTTGCCGCCCGGCTCGAGTCGGCACGGGCCGGTACACCGGAGCTTCTTCGGATCGCCGAGGAGTTCGATCGGGAGGCGACCGAGGCGTTGTTCGACGACCTGAACGCCCCGGCGGCCATGGGAGCGCTGTTCACGTTCATTAATAAGGCGAACGCCGAATTGGACCGTGGCGGCAGCGACGCAGAGGCGCTCGCCTGCGCCCGGGCGGTCTTCGCCCGCGTCAACGGCGTCCTCGACATCGTCCCCGACGAAGAACGCCCCGACCCCGCCTTCGCGGACTACGTGGAAGGGCGCCTCGCCGAGCGGCGGGCGGCCCGCGCACGCCGCGATTTTGCGATGTCCGACGCGATCCGCGACGAGCTTGTCGCGCATGGAGTCGCGATCGAAGACGGTCCCCAAGGAACGCGCTGGAAAAAAGTGTAAAAACACCCGGAAAACCCTCGGTGCGCCCGTTGACGCATCGAGGGAAATGTGGGTATTTTTCCAGGCTCGTGTAGAAAAGCGTCGCTGACGTAGCTCAACTGGCAGAGCACCTGATTTGTAATCAGGCGGTTACGAGTTCGACTCTCGTCGTCAGCTCTGCAAGTGGGGCATCATGAGGCAGTAGGCGGCAGTTCGGTAGACAACGGTGGGGTACCCAAGTGGCCAACGGGAGCAGACTGTAAATCTGCCGGCTTACGCCTTCGAAGGTTCGAATCCTTCCCCCACCATGCTAGGACGTATGATGCATGGTCGGGGAAACAATGGTAGGGGCGCACTGCTGTGCGCCTGAAGGGAACGGAAGGAATTGGGAATGGGCGTGCAGGCATGTGCAAGCATGTGCGCCCGTAACATGCGGGAGTAGCTCAGTTGGCAGAGCGTCAGCCTTCCAAGCTGAATGTCGCGGGTTCGAGCCCCGTCTCCCGCTTGTGCGTTTGGTTGGAGAAGGAAGGGGCGCACTGCTGTGCGCCCTTGGTTGGTGAAACACGGTTGGTTGTAGGAGTCGGTCAAGAACGTTGTTGCAGGGGCGCACTGCTGTGCGCCCTACCGCTCACGTAGCTCAGTCGGTAGAGCACACCCTTGGTAAGGGTGAGGTCACCGGTTCAATCCCGGTCGTGAGCTTCGGTTGAACATCACAATGAACACCCGAATGGGGCCGGACACGTCGGTGTCTGCCTCACACCGAAACGAATGCAGGGGCGCACAGCTGTGCGCCCTTGGGACCTGAGAGGAATTTTGTATGGGCAAGGCGAAATTTGAGCGGACGAAGCCGCACGTGAACGTTGGGACGATTGGGCACGTGGACCACGGGAAGACGACGCTGACGGCGGCGATCACGACGATCCAGGCGGCGAAGGGGTTGGCGGCGAAAGTGGCGTTCGACCAGATCGACAAGGCGCCGGAAGAGCGGGAGCGCGGGATTACGATCGCGACGGCGCACGTGGAGTACGAGAGCGCGACGCGGCACTACGCGCACGTGGACTGCCCGGGGCACGCGGATTATGTGAAGAACATGATCACGGGGGCGGCCCAGATGGACGGGGCGATCCTGGTGGTGTCGGCGGCCGATGGGCCGATGCCGCAGACGCGGGAGCACATCTTGTTGGCGCGCCAGGTGAACGTGCCGTACGTGGTGGTGTTCATGAACAAGGTGGACATGGTCGACGATCCAGAGCTGTTGGACTTGGTGGAGCTGGAAGTGCGCGAGTTGCTCAGTCAGTACAACTTCCCGGGCGACGAGACGCCGATCATCAAGGGGAGCGCCTTGAAGGCGTTGGAGTCGGGCGATCCGGAGAGCGAGTACGGGAAGAAGATTGGCGAGTTGATGGATGCGTTGGACTCGTACATTCCGGAGCCGAAGCGTGACGTGGAGAAGCCGTTCTTGATGCCGGTCGAAGACGTGTTCTCGATCACGGGGCGTGGGACGGTGGCGACGGGGCGGATCGAGCGCGGCAAGGTGAAGGTGGGCGAGGAAGTGGCCTTGGTGGGCTTTGGCGCGGATAAGAAGACGGTGGTGACGGGCGTGGAAATGTTCCGCAAGCTGCTGGACGAAGGGCAGGCGGGCGATAACGTCGGGCTGTTGCTGCGTGGGGTGGACAAGACGGACATCGAGCGTGGGATGGTGTTGGCGAAGAGTGGGTCGATCACGCCGCACACGAAGTTCCAGGCGGAAGTGTACGTGTTGACGAAGGAAGAGGGGGGGCGGCACACGCCGTTCTTCAAGGGGTACCGGCCGCAGTTCTACTTCCGGACGACGGACGTGACGGGGAGTGTGGAGTTGCCGGACGGGATGGAGATGGTGATGCCGGGGGACAACGTGCAGATGACGATCGAGTTGATCACGCCGATCGCGATGGACGAAGGGCTGCGGTTCGCGATCCGCGAAGGCGGCCGCACCGTCGGCGCCGGCGTCGTCGCCAAGATTTTGCAATAACGCCCGTCGGGGGCATTGGTAGGGGCGCACAGCAGTGCGCCCCGCTGGTTCCCCCCAGCGATTTCCCGTGGCGATACGGGAAGGGCGCACAGCAGTGCGCCCCAACGTGCGCCCGCAACGCGATTTTACGATTTACCGAACAAAGACATGGCTGGCAAAATTCGTATTCGGCTCAAAGCTTTCGATCACGCGGTGATCGACCAAGCGTCGGCGGACATTGTCCGGACGGCGGAGAAGACGGGTGCGTCCGTGTCGGGACCGATTCCGCTTCCGACCAAGACGCAGCGTTGGACCGTGTTGCGGTCGCCGCACGTCGACAAGAAGTCGCGCGAGCAGTTCGAGTTGAAGACGCACAAGCGCTTGATCGACATCCTCGATTCCAAAGCGCAGACCGTGGACGCACTGACGAAGCTGGATTTGCCGGCCGGTGTCGACGTCGAGATCAAAGTCGAGTAGCACGCATATGATCGGAATCATTGGAAAGAAGCTGGGGATGACCCAGATCTTCAACGAGCAAGGGCAGCAAGTGCCTGTGACGGTTGTCGAAGCGGCGCCGAATCCGGTGTTGGTCGCTGGCAAGAATGCCGGTGGTCATCAGGCCGTGCAGCTTGGCTACGGGGAGCAGAAGCTTCGTCGGGAGTCCAAGTCGGGCGAGCGGACGCCGCGCGGACGTCGCGCGAACAAGGCGGAAGTCGGTCATGCCGTGAAGGCTGGATTGACGGCGCCACCGGAACTGCTTCGATCGTTCCGGATCGACGACGTTCCTGGCAAAGGTGAAGTGCCGACGTATAACGTTGGTGACAAGATCGACGTGAACATTTTCACTGTTGGTGAGACGGTGAAAGTCACGGGAACGACGAAGGGACGTGGGTTCCAAGGCGTCGTGAAACGGTGGGGCTTCGGTGGTGGACCGAACACGCACGGTAACACGAAGCATCGCCGTCCTGGCTCGATCGGACCTGGTACGGATCCGTCGCGTGTCATCAAAGGCAAGAAGATGCCCGGGCACTATGGTGCCGAGCGTCACACGCAGACGCACTTGCGCATTGAGAAGATCGATGCGGAGCGCAACCTGATCTACA
>Ga0207654_10000475_pt1 | contig 22975 bp, 21 predicted proteins | sample KBSC64metaG_FD_184355 | JGI IMG/M metagenome (GOLD analysis project Ga0207654, IMG submission 184355) | Corn rhizosphere microbial communities from Kellogg Biological Station, Michigan, USA - KBS C6-4 metaG (SPAdes) (version 2) | ecosystem: Host-associated > Plants > Roots > Rhizosphere > Soil...
CGGGCGAATGCGATACGGATTATCGACCAAGCCATCGCAGAGGTTGAGGCGGGCATAAAATACGACAACCGGCATTGATAGCCGCCGGCCCCGCGTGCCATGAGGCTTTCTTCGCCTTAACCTGTCTCCGAAAAAACAAAGCCCGGCGGACCTCTGTTTCCGAAGCTTCAGCCGGAATGGGTGAGCGTTGCTTTCTCCCGTCTGTCCCGCAAGCTCGAGATCGAGAACTTTCACTTTCACGACTTGCGCCACACCGCGGCGAGTTGGCTGCGCATGAAAGGCGCCGACATTCATACCGTGGCGCAACTGCTCGGGCATAAGGATTTGAGGATGGCGGCGCGGTCGGAGGGCAGCCTTTTCAGAGCTAGTAAAAAACTGTAATTTCAATAACTTAAAAGGTTTGGGTAGGCTGCGTAAGTAGTTCGAAGATTGGGGGGAAGGCAGATCTTGGGTTCGTTAGTTAGGGCGAAAAGGTTCAGCATTCGTTGGTTTTGACCGCCGACAATCTGGCACCGTCCAGGATCAGCACTTGACACCATTCAGGCGCGCGCTTTGTCGATCATGGCTTCCCAAATGCCTTTAGCTTTGAGAATAAGTTCAACGGTCTCGCGTATCGCACCATGGCCTGCGCTGGCTTTCGTTATGTAATGCGCCGCCTTTTTGACCTCCGGAACCGCGTTCCCCACGGCCACAGCCAATCCGGCGCGGCGCATGACAGGAAGATCTGGAAGATCGTCCCCGACATACGCAACATAAGAATCAGGCACTCCCGACCTTCGGAGAATCTCCTCATATGCGGGTATTTTCAACGGCTGTTTCATATAAATGAATTCCATATTCATTTCCCGTGCACGTCGAAGGAGAGCAGAACTCTGGCGTCCCGTGATGCAACCCGTGCGAAGCCCAGCGGTGTGGGCCAGTGTGAGACCCTGTCCGTCGTGCGCGTCGAAGGTCTTAATTTCGAGCGCGACATCTTCTGTCTGTGACAGCAAGGTGACCCCGCCGTCTGTCATTGTGCCGTCTACGTCCATCAGAAGCACTCTAATTTGAGCAGCACGTTTCTTGAGGCTCAGGGAGATTTGGGAAGAAATGCGCAAGAAGCCTCCATCGCGATTTAATTGTCAGCGATCTGCACAGCAATATGAGCTTGTTTGATTTGCCCACTCGAGCATTTCCTGTATCTCCGATTGCAGGTAATATCCGTGGCTCAAGACCGGGGACAGGAGTTTCGAGTGTCGCCCTCTCGCAGACAGATTCCGAACGAGTTCGTAATTGGGAATTTGCACCCGTTTTACGAGTTCAAGGGCTTCCCCGTGAGGCAACTCTCCCTCAGCCAGGAGTGACAGCAGGATCATGAGTCCATCCGCACCAACTAGCCGTTCAAGAGGCAGTCCCTCCACAATGGTCCTGCCGGTGCGGAATTCCTCCAGTGGGTCGTACCGGCAGTTGTGATTTCGAGCGTTCTTCTGGCGTCCGCGATGGACCAGTCGGAGGCCTCTTAGGATATCATTCCCGTGTTCGTCCTCGGATGCCAACCACTCGACCCAGCCAGCCTGGACGCTAGTGATCATCTCCGCGCACGTATCACAGCGCCAACCCTTAAACCTGTCGCGCCGCTTGTGATGGTGTTTGGTTCTCATTTGGGTAAATCCGCCCGTGTTCTTGGACGCGAGAGACTTGTTCCGGGGGCGCAGGAACGCCTGCGCGCCGGGACGGTCTGTCATGCAATGACTGGCCCTCTCGATCTATACCGCCAATCCTTTTCGAAACCCGTCTCGAGCAAGCCAATTTCTTGCGGCCTGAATGTCATCCTCCCCAAGCTCGCGACCACCCTGATGCCACGAGATGGCGACCTTGGCGCCACCACTTTTAAAGATGGCTGCCAGTTCGCTAGCTTGATCTGCGGGAATCAGGGGATCTAGGGTCGCCGCGCCGATGAATATGAAAAGATTGCTGAAGTCCCGAATCAGATCCGGCAACGAAGGCACCATCACTCGGAAGAGAACTGCGCCTGCTAGGTAATGGGGGTGAAGCAGAATCAAGCTTGCCGCCAGGTTTGCACCGTCGGAATGGCCGACGACAACCAGTCTTCTCGTACTGAACCCGTATCGTTCGGAAGCGGCGCGGATGAATTGCGCTAGCTCTTCAGTTCTGGACCTGATATCACCGATGCCAGCCTCCGTGAACCGCCTGAAGGATGGAGGCATGCCATTCTCCAGAACCTTGCCCCGTAGTCCAAGGAGAGCAGCGCCCGGGCAAAGATCATTTCCGAGAGACAAAAGTGAGTTTTCGTCTCCGCCGGTGCCGTGCAAGAGGAGGAGCGTAACGGGCCGCGAAGAATTTGAGGGAGCAGGCACGAACGTATGGATGTAATTCAAGTCAGTTGTTGATTGCATAGAATTCCGTTCGCAAACTAAGGGCCATAGTCAGCTTTCGCCCGGCCGGGGCACCGCGGTTGTAAGGCGCCAACCGCTAATATTCTGATGCAGCAGCTGTGGCGACTATCATGACAAGTGGCTGCTCCTCGACACCGAGACGAAGAATTGACTCGTTCGATTCTGATTTATTTCGACTAGGAACTTGAAGTTTCAAGTCGTTTAATGATGAATACGGTCTTATCATCAATCGAGGATTCGGCGCCGATCTGTCGGAGATGGTCATCTTGCTCAACGGCGTAATCCAATAGAGCATTGCAGATGTCCCTTGCGCCTTGCGTGTCGTGTTCACGCAAGATCGTCTCAAGTTGTTCGCGCTCTTCCTCGTCGCTGCCGTCGTACACACCATCGGTGTACAGAACCAGAATATCCCCGGGGCCCATCAGCGTTATTTCAGCGACATCGGAAGAGTTCAACTCCCTCGGGCGGAACTGCATCGAGTAGTACTTTTTTCGATCTGGGTGATCCCGAGGGATCTGCAGGCCGAGAGGCAGAAATTGCACCATCCGGCTCTCATCTATGTTCACGAACTTGCGGCTTTCGGCCGAAAACACCAGAGCCGGAGGATGACCGAAATTAACGAAACGGAATTGGCCGCCGGGGCGCAGTTCGCCGTATAACATGGTTGCGATTTCACGGGCATTCTCTTTTTCGCTCATCCCCAGCGCGTTGCGGGCCGTGACCGATTGCGCCAGTCGTAGGTTGAGATTTTCGAATAGCTCGGGCGTGGTTTTTCCGTATCGGTCGAGCTCGGTGAGCATCAAGGCATGAAATGTGTCATGTACCGTGGAGGCGATTTTCGCTGAGATGATTCCGTGCCCTTGTGCATCGACCAACAGAACGCCTGCCGTAAAATAAAGGTCATTCAGGTCTTCGGCCACTCGTAGCTGCTCCGAACTCTTTGCATCCCTAAACTCCATTTCGATCTCAGCACCGTAGTCTGGTCTCGCTTTCAACCATTGCACATGGTCGTCGACTGGGTTACGAAGAGGTGCACCTAGTGGAAGGGGTTCGAGAAACTCATTTGAGAGCCGCAGAGCCCTCTGAATGCGTGCGGCGATATCGTATCGCTGTTGAAAGTTGATGTACTCAAACAGGTCGCCGCCCACCGTCCCGGCTGGGATGGAATTTCCGTACATGTCGATGCCCACGAGGTTGGGTATCGTTCCCTCTACCGGCATGAGCCGCTCGCGCAAGTATTGGTCAATGGTCGGAAATGTGTACGCTTTTGCCATAAAGGGACCCGTCCGTGCGAACTCAGCAGCGTTGCTCCATTGTGCCCGAGTGTTATTCCCCTCCTTGATCTGACCGTTCCTCTAGTCCCAGCTCTGTTCGCCGCGTCCGCGCCGTGCCTGGCTTGTGATGGCACGGGATTCTCTGGGGGCGAATTCTTTCCAATTCAGAAAGAACCTCCAATTAGTGTGCGAATGCTTGATGAGGCAACGTTTCTTGAGTAATAGAACAGAGTGGCTGTGACGACAAGACATCGCTCCATGCGGCAAACCATGGTGCATCGACGCCGACCGCCAAACGTGACTTAATTTGTGCCACGCCGAATTAGCGTTGTCGAGATGCTTCCGAACCGTCTCGCCCATGGCCTAAGAGCTTTCCCTCCACGTACGACACGCTGATCGCCACCGGCCTGAGATGAAAAAAGCTAACAACTCTAATCGGTAGCGCGTTTTCTGAACCAGGCGAAACTTCGCTTGCTGAGCTGGCGAGTTTGGACGCCGACTTTTCCGCTGACCGTTGCTCCATCGCTATGTAAGCGGCATACCACAACGGCCAGTCGTAATCTTTCGCACCGGAGCCACGCTCAAACTCCGAGTGAGCTTCTTTAGCTCTAATCAACGCGTCCGATAGGTCCTTGATTGAGTCAAAAACTATGAGTCGCGGCCGGCGCTCGCCCCTTATGGCGACGTGCAATGCCTCAATGGCTTTTTCGATTAGCTCTTTGATTTTCATAGCCCACGTTAGAGCCTCCAGGATTGATTTGCTCGTGAACCCCTATGGACCCCAGTCGTTCGTCTCGGCGATGAAGATCGTCTCGCCCTCCTCGCCTGGAGATGCAGTTGTGTTCGAACCCAGATATCCCGCCAGCGCTTGCCACATCGTCCCAGGCATTTGAGCTCACTTGTTTCAAGCTCGATTACACCGCCACATTCGGGGCAGATGCAGTTTAGAATCGCGGACCTTACGTCATCAGCGTGGCTCGTTTGAGTCTTCAACATACTTCTCCTTGTTTTACAAAGGGTCCTGTGAGGTGATCGTTACTAGCATCACTTTTGCCAGTAGCACATCGGAGACCATTGAAATTCGTCATCAAAAGTGGCGTAGATCCTCTTTCATTTCAGGTTCTTGTCTACACAATCCGTCGAATTCAGCGCTCTCGTTGGCGTCACAGAGTGTCACGCTAACGACGGGCGTCGGATTGCTGACAGATACCCAGTTCAATGAGAGACTTAAAATACACTTTCCAAATGACCGACACGGACGTTGCCATGGTTTTCGTCGTCGACGATGATCCTCAGGTGCGCGCATCAATCCAGGGATTGCTGAAGTCGGCTGGATTGCGCTCGGAATGCTTCGAAACAGCGGAACAGTTTTTGCAGAGGCAGCCTTTGGATGGCCCCAGTTGCCTGATAGTCGATGTGAGTCTTCCCGGAATCAGCGGTCTCGATTGTCAACAGCAGCTGAGAAAAGCAGGACTTCAGATCCCGATCGTTTTTATTACTGCCCATGGCGATATTCCGATGACCGTCAAGGCGATGAAGTCAGGAGCGGTGGAATTTCTGACCAAGCCATTTGAAGACAAACACTTGCTGGGTGCCGTTCAGCAAGCTCTCGCCAGTGACACCTCTCGCCGTAGAGTAGAAAAGGAGGAGGCCGCCTTGCGAGCCAGGTATGAGATGCTGACACGGCGCGAGCGAGAGGTAATGGGTCTGGTGGTTTCCGGATTCCTTAATAAGCAGATTGCCTCGGAGCTTGGGACCAGCGAAATCACCATAAAGGTTCATCGGGCCAAGGTCATGCATAAAATGCAAGCTGGATCTCTTGCCGAACTAGTGAGGATGGCAGAGAGACTCCACCTCTTCCATTCAGCTCAATGAGATAAAAGGCCATTTCGGCCGACCAATTCTCTCTCCGATGTTTCCTATACCAAAGCATAATTGCGCCTCCTTTCAAGGGGAGCTAATTTCTAAGCAGTGTGGACGATCAGGGGAAGCCTAACGTGGTAGTGATTGTTGATGATGACGAGCTGATTCGGGGCTCACTCGGCGGGCTGATGAAGGAGGCTGGGTTCCCTGCGTTGACGTTCGCATCCGCGGAAGAATTCCTAACCTCCGGCGAAGAGAAGCGAACAGCGTGTCTAATCGCGGATATTCGTATGCCTGGGATGTCGGGTCTGGAACTCCAGGCCAAGCTCAACGAAGCCCATCAGCGGATTCCTATCATCTTCATTACCGCTCAGGGTGACGAAAAGTTGCGACTGCAAGCTCTCCGAGCAGGAGCAGTCGAATTTCTGACTAAACCGTTTGACGACAATGCATTGCTCGAGAGTGTGAGAGCAGCACTTGACAATTGAGCATGCTCACGCCGCCAGAAGCTGGGGTCATTTGTGGAATCGGTCAGCAACGGTCAATCAAGTTTCGCCGAACACAGATTTGAACAAATCATCGGCAACAGCCCTGCTTTGGAATCAGTCTTGGCGGAAGTTGAGAAGGTGGCGCCGACCGATTCCACTGTGCTGGTCCTCGGCGAAACGGGCACGGGCAAGGAACTGATCGCTCGGGCCATTCACAATATCAGCCCACGTTGTGGACGCCCGTTCGTAAAGCTCAACTGCGCCGCTATTCCATTTGACCTTTTGGAAAGCGAACTGTTCGGCCATGAAAAGGGTGCTTTCACGGGAGCTATCGCGCAGAAAATTGGACGTTTCGAAATGGCCAACATGGGGACCCTCTTCCTGGATGAAATAGGAGACATTCCCCTAGCGTTACAGCCTAAACTCCTGCGGGTTCTGCAAGAGCAGGAATTCGAGCGTCTGGGAAGCGGGCGTACACATCATGTTGACGTTCGTCTGGTTGCTGCCACTCATCGAAACCTAACGGAAATGGTCGGACTCAACGAATTCCGCAGCGATCTTTATTATCGTCTCAACGTTTTTCCCGTTACACTCCCAGCTCTGCGGGAACGCAGCGACGATGTTCCATTGCTGGTCGCACACTTTGTCGAGATCTTTGCTCGACGCATGAGCAAACGCATTCTTGATATACCCGAGACCACGATGGACGCCTTTATGTCGTATTCCTGGCCTGGAAATGTGCGGGAACTGCAAAACCTCGTGGAACGTGCCGTCATCCTGTCGAACAACGGAGTGCTTCCGAATCCTCTACCGAGATGTGAGCGATCTGATCACAGGCCGACTGCTCCGTTCACACGGGGCACCTTCGTGGATTCTCAACGGGATCTCATATTCCAAGCGTTGGCGGCGTGCGGTTGGGTTATCGGAGGGCCTCGTGGAGCAGCGACCCAGCTGGGACTAAAACGGACTACTCTGATCGCGAAAATGAAGAAGCTCGGGATTTCGCGGCCGGCCCCGCAAGGCGATAGAGGTGACGCTACAGGACACGAGGAAACAGCGCATTTGTGGCAACCACCCCTCGGACAGTTTTCGGGGCAATGAGCAATACGAATGTACGGGACGGGACAACTCGGACAGATCAACTGTCAAACGGCAACACAGTGGCGCCGTGACGCCTTGTCAAACTAACGACAGCTGTCGACCGCCGTCTACCTCGAGATCGAGTTGAAAGTTTGGGGGTAGCCGACGGCACCGTAAAAGCTCAGGTTGCAAGAGCTCGCGCGAAGCTCAGGCGACCGCTGCAGAGCAACGTCGGCAGCAAAAGAAGGCAAATCTAGGATTCCTGTCAAAGCGTCGATGGGGGATCCATGTCGTCGCAGGTTGCTCCAATCGGACCCTAGCTGCCTGTCGCCAAAAGCCGCCCGCCATCAGTTTCGCATCCCTTCACATCGAGAAGCCGCGTCACTCCGGCCTTAGAGACCGACATGCGCAGCACCCTTGCCACTGAGGGCTGTCCCGATTAAACTGGAGGGATAGTTGTGCCAGTATTCATCTTCATAAACGACCTGAATTGAAAACGAACGTGGTTCGTTGACTACATTAGTAAGGTTGCGCAGATGGTTCCCCCTGACCTTTCTAACAACATTAACGGGTTGCGCGAGCCAGCGCTGCTGATTGATCCTGCGGGAACGGTCATTGCTTCTAACCTGGCCGCATTGAGATTGTGGCAGCTGTCATCCGCGAAAATAGTCGGTAAGCCCCTCCGTGAGTTAGTTTCCGATGATCCCGAAAAGCTCACCCGATACCTGCGCCGATGCTGGCGAAATTCCAAAGGAACTTTGGGCGAGCTGCGACTCCCTCCTCTTCGCGGACAGGAGAATATGTGCAAAGCGGTTGGAGGGCTAGTATCTCGCAATCAAAAACAGCCCAGTTTGCTTTGCCTCAGGTTGTTGCCAAGCGGACCTGCCAAGGCTCCGTTAACGGCCTCTGACACTTACCCCCAAGTGGTTGCTGAGAAGCGAGCACGGCGGCGAGCCGACACACGGTGGCGAACCGCGTTCGAGAACGCGGCAATCGGGATCGTTATGGCCGATTTCAACGGGCGCTACTTCGCTGCGAACAGCGCTTTCCGGAATATGTTGGGATATACAGAGCGAGAACTCTACCGACTGAGTTTCGATGAAGTCACATACGAGGGGGACCGTGAGGCTAACGTGCTGTTGGCCCATGAGCTTACCGAAGGCAAACGACATCACTTCGAGATCGAGAAGCGCTATCGTCGCAAAGACGGTACCCTGCTGTGGGCCCGTCAACACGTTGCTCTCGTCCCAGGAATGCAAGGTGCAGCGCCATTTTGGTTCGGTGTTGTTGAAGACATGACCGAGCGCAAGCACGTCGACGAAGAACTAAGATTACAGCAGCACAAGTTTCGGGAAAGTGAAGCTCGGCTGCAGGCGTTCTTTGAGAACACTCCGAATCTGGTTTTCATAAAAGATCGCGAGGGCCGGTATCTCTATGTCAACAGGGGATTCAAAAGGGTCCTCTCCGTCGCCGACGAGCACATCATAGGGAAAAGAGACGACGAATTGTTCTCAGCGGAACAGGCCGCCGCTTTTCAAGCCAATGACCGGCAGGTGCTGCAAGCAGGTGTTCCGATAGAGTTTGAGGAGGCGGCTCTTGAGGCAGACGGACAACATACGAGCATTGTCCACAAGTTCCCGCTGTTCAGCGCGGACGGAGAGATTTACGCCATCGGCGGCATTGTTACTGATATCACTGAACGCAAGAAAGAAGAATCCGCACGCCGGTTCAGTGAAGAGCGGTATCGCGTCCTAGTCGAAACAGCCAACGATGCTGTGCTCAGTACAGATGAAACCGGCAGCATCCTCTTCGCCAATTGCGCTACTTCGAGAATCTTTGGCTATGACTCAACCGAGCTGATTGGGAAACCCTTGACTGTGCTAATACCGGAATCCATACGCAAAGTGCATGAGATTGGGTTCAGACGCTACTTGGATACTGGCGTCCGGCATTTGAACTGGCAAGGTGCCGAGCTCATCGGGCTGCACAAGAACGGAAGAGAGTTTCCAGTCGAAATCTCAATCGGAGAGCTTACCCGAGGTGGCCGGCGGATGTTTACCGGCTTTATCAGAGATATTAGTGAAAGAAAGAGGGCGGAGGAAATCCGAACCACAGCGGTTGACTTCCTTACAAAGCCATTCAGCGACCAGGATCTGCTGGAGGCCATCCGCATCGCGCTGGAGCGACATCGAAATAGGCACGAACAAGGTCAACAGGTGGCGAAGTTTCGACGCCGCTTTGAGTCATTGACGCCCCGGGAGCGGGAAGTGACCTCTATGGTCGTTTCTGGCATGCCCAACAAGCAGATTTCCGGTCAACTCGGGACATCAGAGAATACCGTCAAGGTTCACAGGAGTCGAGCGATGGAGAAGATGCAAGCCCGGTCTCTTCCCGACCTCGTCCGAATGATGGATCAGCTGAAAGACCCTTTCGAAAAGGCGACGTAAACGAAAGCATCATTTGGAGTACGGCTTTCGTCCAATAGAATTCCTCCCCCGGTTGGCGATAGCCTAATTCTGCTCTGCAGGTTGAGGGCCGCACGATTCGCGCATTCCTATTCGCGCATTCCTATTATTGTTGCTGCCTGACTGCCTGCAGCGCTAAGCATTGGAGTTCGGAGAGTCTTCGAGCGTGCGAAGGCGCACGAGCGGTACCTTCCGCGAGGTGAAAATGAGCGAATCAACCACATTACAGAATGATGTTTCACTTGAGTCTTCAGTTCCAGAGGGCGGAGCTTCGTTGGAGTCGATCCTCTGCACGGAAGAATTGCAGCGGCGCCCATCGCGTCCGCCGGATCATGAAAAAGAGAACCGCGCACTCGTGAAACTGGTGAGCGCGTTAGCTGACTCGCCGAGTACGATCTTTCACACGCTCGCTGAGACGATCGAAGATATTACGCAGTGCGACTCCGCTGGCCTGAGCCTGTTGACGAGGGATGGGAAAACACCACACGTTGACGGCCAAAGGTTCTACTGGCCCGCCATCTGCGGAATGTGGAATCCCCACGTCGGGGGCGGAACCCCGCGTAATTTTGGTCCCTGCGGAGACGTGCTCGATCAAAATCGTACTTTACTGTTCACTCATTTCGAGCGGCGTTATCCCTATTTGATGCCCGTCAGTCCGGCCGCTGAAGAGTGCCTGCTGGTCCCGTTTTACGTCAACGGCAAAGCTGTAGGAACGATATGGGGAATAATGCACAGCGACCGCCGCAAGTTCGATGCAGAAGATGACCGGGTTATGGCATCGCTCGGGAAATTTGCGTCTTCCGCGTATCAGGCATGGATGCACATAGAAGAGCTCAAAGTTGAGGTCGCCGAGCGCGAAATGGCGGAAGCGGAAGTCCGAGAATTGGCAAAAGGGTTGGAAGCGAAGATTCGGCGTCTGGTCGAAGCAAATGCCGTAGGCATTATGATGTTTAACCTCGACGGTGCGATCACCGAGGCGAATGCAGCGTTTCTCCACATGGTGCAATTCGACCATGATGATCTTGCTTCCGGTCGGGTACGCTGGGCGGACCTGACGCCAACCGAATGGCGTGCCAGGGATGAGCGTGCCCTGATAGAGATTAAGGCGACTGGAGCAGTCCAGCCATACGAGAAGGAGTATTTCCGGAAAGATGGTATCCGAGTGCCAGTCATGGTCGGCGGCGCCCTCTTTGAAGGCACCCCGAGCGCCGGCGTCGCGTTCGTGCTCGATCTAACCGAGCAAAAGCGCGCTCAGGAAAAGTTGGAGGACGCCCGACGAGCACTGCATGCGACCCAAGCGGAGCTTGCTCGCGTCACTAGACTGACGACCATGGGTGAATTGGGAGCTTCGATTGCCCACGAAGTCAATCAGCCATTAACTGCCGTTACCAACAATAGCAGCGCATGCCTGAGACTGCTGGCCAACGGTAATCTCGATCCTGAAGTTCTACGGCAGGCGCTTGAAGAAATCGTTGCTGACGCGACTCGTGCGAGTGCTGTGATCAGTCGGATTCGCGCCTTCATAAAGAAGGCACCCACAGAAATGTATGAGCTGGATATAAACAACGTCATCCGGGAGGTGCTGGCTCTAGCTGACCATGAGCTTCAGAACAATCAAGTGTCACTGGAGTGCCATTTGTCCGAGACATTGCCGCACGTACGGGCCGACCGTGTTCAGATGCAGCAAGTCCTGCTGAACCTGATCATGAACGCCGCAGAGGCCATGACCGGAACTCAACCTCGCACACTCTCTCTGGATTCTGGGACCGACGAATCTGGCAACGTGTTGGTTGCGGTACGTGACTCGGGTACAGGCTTCGGGTCAGAAGTCGATCGCTTATTCACGCCGTTCTTCACAACCAAGGGAAACGGCATGGGTATGGGGTTGCCCATTAGCCGCTCCCTCATTGAAAGTCATGGTGGGCGACTGTGGGCCACGGCCAACTCGCCTCAAGGTGCTGTGTTCTCCTTTACACTGCCAGCATCTGGTGAAAGTCATTCATGACCGCGGCTTCCTTAGTCTTTGTGATAGACGACGATCCATCGGTGCGGTCCTCGCTCAAGTTCCTCTTGAGCACGGTCGGTTTGCAGGTTGACAGCTCTGAATCCGCCAACGGCTTTCTGCACAAAAAACGCCCTGATGTCCCCAGTTGCCTTGTGCTGGACATCAGGCTACCGGGATTGAGTGGTATCGATTTTCAACGCGAGCTTGCGGCGCGAAATATTTGTATCCCAATAGTTTTTCTCACGGGGCACGGGGACATCCCCATGAGTGTTCGTGCTATTAAAGCGGGAGCGGTCGAATTTCTTACGAAGCCGTTTCGGGACCAGGATCTTCTCGACGCCGTGCACGTCGCTCTGGATCGGGATCGCGCGAGGCGCAAACAGGAGTCGGAACTGGCGGATATTCGGCAGCGCTTTGATTCGCTGTCCTCTCGCGAGCAGGAAGTAATTTCCATGGTTGTCGGCGGAATGCTCAACAAGCAAATAGCTGCTGAACTGGGAACCGCGGAAAGCACCGTAAAGGTTCAGCGCAGCCGGGCGATGGAAAAGATGCAAGCAGAATCTCTTGCTCATTTGATAAAGATGATGCAAAAGCTCCAACTGCCCTCGGAAAAAGCTTCGTAAACCAAAGCTTACGTCCCTACTCTCTTCTGAGAACTTCGCAATACCAATGCTCGATAGATTTCTTGTCTGGCTAAGACTAACCTGACACCATGCAGTTGAAGAGTCCTCAAACATTTATCTCGGTGGTTGACGATGACGAGTCTACCCGCAAAAGCACAACACTGCTGATTGAGTCTTTTGGCTTCCAGGCAGCAGGCTTCGAATCTGGCGAGAGTCTCCTGAAGTCTGGCCATCTGGGCGAGACATTGTGTCTCATCATTGATGTGCGAATGCCGGGCATGAATGGGCTGCAACTCCAAAGCCATCTCGCGGCCGCAGGCTATAAGATCCCGATCATTTTTATCACCGCCTACGACGATAGAGAATCCCGTCGACGAGCGATGCAGGCCGGGGCCATCGCATTCCTGGCAAAGCCGTTTACTGACGACCTTTTACTTCAAACCCTTCGTTCAGCTTTACCGGAACAGTTGAAAGCAAAAGCGAATCTGATATCCATAGTTGACGACGATGAGTCCATCCGCAGAACTATGACACTGCTCATTCAGTCTTTTGGCTTTCAAGCAGCAGTTTTCGATTCTGCCGAAAGTCTCCTGAAGTCTCGCCAACTTCATCAGACATCATGCCTCATCGTTGATGTGCAAATGCCGGACATGAATGGCCTACAACTCCAACGCCATCTTGCCTCGTCAGGCTATAAGATTCCTATCGTTTTCATCACCGCTTACGACAACAAAGAATCGCGTCAGCAGGCAATGCAGGCCGGCGCCGTCGCATTCCTAAGCAAGCCGTTTGATGACGAACTTTTGCTCGAAACCATTCGCGGAACGCTCAGGCATATTGAACCCGGTGCGAACACCCCGTGAACCCTGCAGGCTAAACTTCCGTCAGAATAGCTCAACAAACAAGCTGCTCCTCAACTCTGAACGGCTGTAGAGGGACCTGGGACGCACCTACGCAATGAAGAAGAAGAGGCGAGATTGCCTGTCCAATTATGAGAATGATCCGAACTCACCCGCCCTCGTAACCAAGGCTTACATGCATCGTCTTTTTGGGAAGTTTGAAGTACGAATGCTCAATAGATTTTCTTTCCTCTCCAGGACTAGCTTGATCTCATGAAGCTGAACAGCACTCAAATATGCACTGTCGATGAGATGCAACTTCGTGATCAGGAAGTGTTCAGATGTACGAACAATCGTTCCGTTTCAAGTCGTGGCTTTTTCGGGTGGGGCGTGTTCGAACAGTTTGTGAAGGAGGTGGCTCATGGAGTACAGCGTTGCTCAAGATCCACAGAATCGTATTGATTGTGCGTTTCAGCACCTTATCGGCCGCGCCCCTGCTCTGAGGTCGGTGCTAGTGGACGTCGAGCGTGTAGCACAAACCGATTCCACGGTGCTTGTTCTCGGGGAGACGGGTACAGGTAAAGAATTGATTTCTCGGGCCGTTCACGATGTCAGCGCACGTCGCGGGCGTCCTTTCGTCAAGGTTAACTGCGCTGCTATCCCCTTGGATTTGTTAGAAAGTGAGTTGTTCGGACACGAGAAGGGCGCCTTCACGGGGGCAGTGGCGCAAAAAATTGGCCGATTCGAAATGGCCGATACAGGGACTCTTTTTCTGGATGAAATCGGGGACCTGCCTCTAGCTCTACAACCGAAACTCTTACGTGTTTTGCAGGAACAAGAGTTCGAGCGCCTGGGCAGTGGTCGCACGCATCGAATCAATGTCCGCCTGATTGCAGCCACGCATCGTGATCTCACGGAGATGGTAGGGCGACGTGAATTCCGTAGTGACCTATATTATCGGCTGAATGTCTTTCCGGTTCTGGTTCCTCCGCTTCGCGAGCGCCGGGAGGACATACCACTTTTGGTGTCGCATTTTGTAGAGGTATTTGCCCGACGCATGGCCAAGGATGTCAACCACGTACCGCCGGCAACGATGGGCGCTTTGATCGAGTACGGCTGGCCAGGTAATGTCCGAGAACTGCAAAACCTCATTGAGCGGGCTGTCATTCGCTCGGATAACGAGGTACTTGCGAATCCGCTGGCTGGTTCCAGAAAAGACTTCGACACAGCGATTGTTTTAAAAGGCACGTTCGTGGATTCGCAACGTGCCCTGATCTTGCAGGCGCTCGAGGCTTCGGGCGGGACGATCGGAGGACCTCAAGGAGCGGCGGAGCGGCTTGGGTTGAAGCGGACCACACTAATCGCCAAGATGAAGAGGCTCAGGATTAATTAGTTGGCTATGCGAGGCTGCCGCCACGAAATGAAGCCCTGGCAATAGGACAGGAGAAACCTCATGGAACTCTCGCAATACGCTCTCGAACCTCGTCGCGAGCTTAATCTCCGTTTGTTGGTCGACAGCATTCCGGCACCCGTTGCGGTCATGACGCCATCTGGGGAAGTCGAAACTGTCAACAAACCGAATCTAGAGTACTTCGGCAAGACGTTAGAGGATTTAAGAAAGTGGGGTTCCGGCGATGCCGTCCATCCAGATGACCGTCCTCAGGCAATCGAGATATGGATGGAGGCAATCTATACCGGCCAGCCCTACGACGTTAAGCAGCGCTTGCGGCGCTTCGACGGTGTCTACCGTTGGTTCGAAGTGCGCGGCTTTCCCTTGCGAGGTCCGGATGGGCGAATCCTGAACTGGTGCGTCTTGCTTACGGACATCGATGACCAGCAACGAGCGGAAGAAGCCTTGCGGCGCAGCGAGGCTCATTTGTCACAAGCTCAGAGACTCGCACATGTGGGAAGTTGGGTTTGGCAGGTTGCTGGAAGAAAGACGGTGTATCTGTCAGAAGAATGGTATCGGATTTATGGTTTTGACCCAAAGGGTGGGATGCCCACCTGGGAAGAACGGCTGCAGCGGGCTCATCCCGAGGACCGAGCTAAGTGGCAGGCGGCAATCCATCGAGCCATCGAGGAGAAGTCGGACTATGACTTGGAGTTCCGCATTCTGCTTCGGGATGGGATAGTGAAGTACGTTCATTCCGTCGGCCAGCCGGTTTTTGACTCATCGGGCGAATTAGTGCAATTCGTGGGCGTCTCGATGGATGTCACCGAGAGGAAGCAGGCCGATGAAGCACTTCGGCTTATCGTAGTGGGCACCGCGGCGACCACGGGCAAAGACTTTTTCCAGAGTCTGGTAAAGCACATGGCCCAGGTATTGCGCGCACGCTATGCCTTGGTCACCACTTGTGATGACCAGAAGCATGCTCGCACACTAGCTTTCTGGAAGGGCGACGGATTTGGAGAGAATTTCGACTTTGACATCGCCGATACGCCGTGCGAACGGGTGCTGCAAGGGGAGGTTTGCCACTACCGGCAGGCACTGCAGGGCCTGTTCCCTCACGATAAGCTCCTGAGGGATTGGCAAGCAAAAAGCTACCTCGGTGTTCCCATGCTCGACCACACGAACCGCGTCATCGGGCACATAGCAATTCTGAATGACAAGCCAATGGAGGCCGACCTGCGCGCGATCGACTTACTTAAGATCTTTGCTTCCCGCGCTGCCGCCGAGTTGAATCGGCAGAAGGCCGAAGACGAACTGCAGGCGGCGCTGCAAGAGCGCGAGAGAATGCGAGAAGAGCTGGGCCGCCTCGCACATCTGAACCGAGTCAGCACCATGGGAGAGCTTGCGGCCTCGTTGGCACACGAAATCAAACAGCCGATTTCAGCTGCGATGACGGATGCCAGGACCTGTTCACGATGGATAACTCGGGATCGCCCGGACTTGGCGGAGGCACAAGCAGCGGCGTCGAGAGTCGTCAAAGACGTGGCCCGCGCATCTGAAATCATCGGTCGGGTCAGGTCGATGTTTAAGAAGGACAGTCTGCAGCGCGAGGAAGTTGATATAAACCAACTCATTCAAGAGATGATCGCCTTGCTGCGGTCTGAGGCGTCCAAACATTCGATTTTGATCGACAGCGATTTTTCGCTCTATCTGCCTCCGATCATGGCAGACCGCGTACAGTTACAGCAGGTCATGATGAATCTCATGCTCAATGGTATCGAGGCCATGAAGGGCATGAACACGCCAGGTAAACTTACGATCAAGTCACAGCAAGCTGACAGCGGTCAGCTCTTGATTTCGGTCATGGATTCCGGCGTTGGAATTCCTGCAGAAAAGTTGGACCAAATCTTCAATCCATTTTTCACTTCTAAACCCGAAGGCACTGGTATGGGGCTGCCGATCAGCCGGTCGATCATACAATCACACGGCGGCCGTTTGTGGGCCGACCCTAACCCGGATTCAGGATCGATATTTCGTTTCACTTTACCCATTGAACGTACTGCGCACCAAGCGGGCGTAGCTGTACCATTGTCAATAACGCTAAAGTGTGAACTGACGTAGAAACTGCGCATTCACCGCGACGATCACAGTCGACAGGTTCATCGCGAGGGCACCTATGCTCATCGGGAGAGTGAGTCCCCAGTGCACGAAGGCTCCAGCCGCAGCAGGAAGGGCAATCACGTTATAAGCTGTCGCCCACACTAGGTTCTGCATCATTTTCTTGTAGGTGATACGTGACAGTGCAATCACGCGAAGAACATCGCGAGGGTCACTACGCACGAGAACGATCCCAGCCGACTCTACCGCGACGTCAGTGCCTGCACCGATCGCAATTCCAACATCGGCCGCTGCGAGTGCCGGTGCGTCGTTTACACCGTCGCCAACCATAGCCACTCTCTGCCCGCTGGCCCGGAACTCCTGAACCGCCGATGCCTTGTCGGCTGGCATAACCTCCGCCGCAACGTCATCAATCCCGAGTCGCTTCGCAATTGAATCCGCGACTGCTTGTGAATCTCCGGTAATCATTGCTACCCGAACGCCAAGATGGTGGAGCGCTTTGACCGCCTCACCAGAACCGGGTCTAATCTCGTCTTCCACGGCGACGGCGCCGATCACGGCACGATTCTTAACGACGTAAAGAACCGTGCGTCCTTCAGAAGTCCAGATGCCCACGGCGGTGTCGAGTTCAGGGGGAATGGAGATCCTTTCATATGCAAGAAGTCTCGGCCCTCCTATCTCGACGCTGTGCCCGGATACGGTTGCCCGGGCCCCAACCCCTGGCAATGCCTCAAAGTGTGACGCTCGTTGGGGTACGACGCCACGACTGCTGGCCGCAGCCACGATCGCCCTTGCATTCGGGTGCTCGGAATCGGCTTCGACGGCTGAGGCGAGCCCCAACAATTCTCGTTCATCGACGCCGTTGGCAACCGCGACTTCCGAAAGGGCCGGAGTGCCACGAGTAAGAGTTCCGGTTTTATCGAAGACAACCACTCCCAAGTCGCGGGCAAATTCGAGGGCTCGTCGATCTTTCACAAGTAAACCATTTCGCGCACCCAGCGAGGTCGAGATCGCGATCACCAACGGAATTGCCAGGCCCAAGGCATGGGGGCAGGCGATGACAAGTACCGTGGCGGTTCGGGTCAATGCGTGCACCCGATCGCCCATGATCCACCAATAGGAGAAGGTCACAGCACCGACGGAGACTGCAATGTAAAAAAGGAGTCCGGCTGCGCGGTCCGCCAGAGCTTGCGCCCGTGAACTGGATGCCTGAGCAGCCGCGACTAGGCGCATGATGCCGGAGAGCGCCGTTTGCTCGCCGACTGCTTTCACTCGCACCCGAAGACTTCCGCCTTCCGCAACCGTTCCGGCAATCACCGCGGCTCCTGGAGCCTTCGGAATCGCGCTGGACTCGCCAGTAATGAGGGACTCATCGACATCAGCCGTCCCTTCCAACACAGTCCCATCAGCAGGCACACGAGACCCAGGACGAACAAGGACAATGTCACCCATGCGCAACGCCGCAAGAGGTACTTTTTCGATATCTAACTGCGTTACTCGCTCGGCGGTGTCAGGCAGCAGCGCGGCAAGAGCGCCGAGGGCGCCGTGGGCTTGCGCAACCGCTTTCGTTTCGAGCCACTGTCCCAGAAGCATGACACTGACCAAGGTCGAGAGCTCCCACCAGACGTCAACTTCGAAAATACCAAGAGTTGAAGTAAGAGAGGCAGCAAAAGCAACGACGATCCCCAGGCTGACCAGAGTCATCATGCCTGGTTTATGGCCGGAAAGCTCGTGCCGTGCCCCCTGGATAAAAACTTTCCCACCATACACAAAGATAACGGTGCCCAGAATGGCGGGGATCAATCGCGATCCGGAAAACGTGGGAGCGCGATAACCAAGCCATCGCTGTACCTCGCTAGACCAATAGACCACCGGAAGGGTAAGCACCAGGCATAGCCACAACTTATCTCGAAACATGGCCACGGAGTGCTCGGCGTGCACTCCCTGGGCTGGATGCGAATGTTTTGCTTGCATGTCCACTACGCGGCTCCGCCTTTGTCACCCATCGTTTGACTCTGGGCTGTCATGGACTTGACCAGGTCCGCGGCGGACGCGCCCTCGAGCGCCAGCCCGTAACCAACTTCCCGTACAATTCGTTCCTTCAACGGCTGTATGAAGTGGACTCGAGTGTTGCGTCGAGTGACTTCCGGTTTTAGCAGATAGGCGGAGGCGAGCTCACGAGCGCGGGCGAGAGCCTTTCCATTCGGCACGACCTCGGCGACTACTCCCCAGTCATGGGCAGTGCGTGCAGTGATTGGCTGGGGATTTAGCAGGAACGCTTCGGCTCTTCCGGCGCCCGCCCGGTAACTCCATGTCGTGAAGATCCCGTCGCCGGGAACGATGCCGCCTGCGAAGTGCGGCACATCATGGAAGGTCGCGCTTTCCCCGGCAACGATCACATCGGCCAGCAGCGCGTATTCCGAATGCACGTATGCGCGCCCTTCGATCGCCGCGATCACCGGCACACGGATGTTAGCGAGGTTCTCCAGAATCTGGGTGCCCTCATCGTGAACTTGGCTCCAAACGGCTGGGTCACCTACGTTACCGAAGGAAGAAAAGTCGATATCGGGGATAAACTCTCTGCCCGTACCCGTCAGAATTACGACCTTGTTTCCCCGGTCCTGAGAAATCCGATAGAAGGCTTCCACAAATTCTGTGTGGTCCTGCGCTCTAAAAATCAGCGGCCCGCCACCACTGTGAAACTCGCCAATGAGGACACCCTCGGCATTCCGAGTCAGCTTAAGGCTACGATATGTAGAAAAATAAGCGGGTTCCATCGAAGTCGTTCGCATCGCCTCTATTCATCCCTCCGAGATCAAGAAAACTTGCCTGGTTACAGCCAATCGTCGTGAACTTCGAGAGACTTCAGTTTCGTGCACTGATTTTCTCGCCTCCATTCATCGTTTCTTGTGGCACAAGCGATCTTATCTGTGGGACAGAAACAGCTCGTGTCTGATTGGAACAACATCCGACGACATGGATCCCTTGTCGCCGCTTTAACAGGAATCCTAGATCCGCTTTCTTTTCCCGCCGACACTGTTTTGCATCAGTAGCTTAAGCTTCGCGCGCGCCCTTGCCGTCTGAGCTTTCACGGTACCATTTGGTACCCCCATGATTTTAGCCGTCTCCCGAATGCTCAATCCATACACATCTCGCAGTCGAAAGGTCCTGCGCAACGTCGGCGAGATCAGACTAACAAATCGCCCCGCCCGCTCGGCAAGCTCGTTCAGTCGGGACACTTCTTCCGGGTCGGGTCGATGATCACGAAGCATTTCGAGCACCTGCTCGCTGTCGTGACCGTGAGATTGATCGCTTAAAGCGACATGCATTCTTTGTGGACGCCGACGCAACTTCATCCGCGCCGAATTAATCACAATTGTCGTCACCCAGGTGGACATTCGAGCTTGTCTCTTGAACTGGTCCAAATGCGTATAAGCCGATAAAAAGGCGTCCTGAACTGCGTCCTCGGCGTCCGCCCCGTTCTCAAGCTGCCGCATCGCTATCTGATACAAGGATTGCCAGCGATCGACGAAAATATTGGTTAATTCTTCGATTCCACTTTGATGATGCTGTGCTAGCGCCTCTGGTGCACGATCGAGATTTGCAACAGCTGTTGCCATCGATAAGCTCCTTCGATCAGTCAAATGAAGTGCACGCCACGTTCCACTCCTGCATTGCACTGCGCATTGGCCCCTTGTGGCGGCTGGCGAATCTGCAGGCGTGAGATCGGCGCTCTGGAACCCACGGAGGAGACCATGCTAAGGAGGGCGGAAGATCAAACGGCACAAAAGCCTTGATGCGATTATTTTTGCGGACGTTAAGGCTTAGAAACTTGTTGTGCGCATCGGCGGCCGACGATGGTGCTTAATATTTGTCGGTGTTCTTTGGCGCTTTTTAGTGGCATAGGTGTCACAATGGCGACGACCGTCGGTCGCTGTTTTGACAGATCGGCTGCGATGCGCTCGATACCCGATCACACAACCAAGAGCGAGTCCCATTCTTCCAAGCCCGATCATTGCAATTTGCATGGCTGATTACTCCCTGTAAGAAACAGCCGGACGCCTCATGCCGCCTCGTTTGCGGCTGGTGGCTGCACGCCTTCACGCCCGCCCTGGCTTGGATATGAGAGATACTGGGCTCTCGATTCCTGTGAACACTGCACCATATCCTTTGACAATACGAGGTCCAGGGTCCCGCCCATCGCGACCCGCAGTTTCTTTTCAAACCGCGGCAGTTTGCTCAGATATACCGTCTGTCAGATCCAGCAGGCAAGGAAGCCCGACAACCTGAGCCCAAGAATGTTGGTAACACAAGTTCGCTTTCCGATGGTGGCGAGCTGTCCGATGGTCGAAGAGACAAAAGGCCTTCGCTGCTGTCACCGTAGTTGAGGTGTTATGCGCCAGCAAAGGCAAGAGCTCGATCGATACCCTACTTCTTGTGTTCCTTTTGACTGCACAAAAGACTGCAGCCGGTCATCCCAGAAATTGCTAAAGATGTCGTTCCCTGTCGGGCCCCCTCGAGGCATCGCAGCGTTGCCGGGATAACATTTGAAATGATCCTATGTGGCTGTCCCCGATGAGGACAATAGAAGAGCGGTTGGTCGAAGACACACTGGTCCGTCAATACCAGGTAGAACAGACCCATGTGGACGGACTTCCCGATGGAGAGGGTAGCTTTGCCGCATGCTCATTCTGGTTTGTCGAATGCCTGGCCCGCGCAGGACAATTTTAGAAGCGCAGCTATTGTTTGAAAAGCTTTTTGAACTACGCAAAATCACTTTGGTTTGTATTCAGAGCAGCTTGGCGCAAACGGGCAACATTTTGGGCAATTTCCCGCAGGCATTTACACATCTGGCTCTGATCAGTGCTGCAACCTACTTGGACAGGACTCTTTCGGGAGAGGGGGAGGGCGTGTCATTGAACACCTTTCGAGGCAACCGAATGTCAGGAATTTCTTGGCCTACGCCAGGTGCTCGTCGTTGTCCAGGTATTCGGCTGGCACATCGTCTTCAGGGATCTCATGTGTGATCACCTCTGCCACATCTGGATCTCTCGCATTTTCGACACCGTATATGGCATTCGCTTCGAACGCATTGCCTTCCTCTGCCAACTCCTCCACACTTTCTGAGTCTGCAAACGCGGTGTCCGAAATCTGTTGAGTCGCTCCACCTTGTCCGGCAGAGCCAGGCCCCATTTCCATGCGTTTTTTTCGATCACGCTTCGTCATGTTTCTTCTCCGTGCCGCGCGAACTTCATCTATGACTCGCTGACGGCGCAATAAGCGAGACTGCACGCACGGGACCTTTTCCTCGTCGGCCGAAAATAAATATGAATGGCCTCCTCCGGAGCAGGCCGGCCAATCTCGATCCTCAACCAGGAGTAGGGTAAACCCTGTACTCACCGGGGCTGCTCTCACGCGGCGTCTGTTGACTCGAGACCATTCCAGAGTGGGGCGACCGAGCTGCTGGGTACGACAGCTGACGTGTCCGTCAATATAGCGTCACGAACTGACATTGCATTGACTGCGGCTGACTTCCCTGGGGGTCTGGATCTCGACAATCTGCACAATGTGAGCCGCTCAACTACTCTGCCCTCTTGCTGGCGCTGGATTCAGCTCGAAATTCGTGTATGGCCATATTCGTGCACTCCCTCAGTGATCGAAGCGCCCGGCCGGAGAGGCTCAACAGGACCGAAGCTGAACATGCCGGTACGAATCGTTCAATCAGGAGGAAGAATATATGACTCGCCGCATACCGCAGATAATCCTTGCGCTTGTGATCTTAACTCCCTACACCTCTTCTACATTCGCAAAGCAAGAGTGAGTTCAACGGCTTCGATCTGGTCGACAAGACAGGGAATATCCGCAAGCCGGCGGACTATCGGGACCTTTATCAGTTTCTCGGAACCTACACTCCCACCGGTTCCAATGGTGACACTGAAATGCATGTCACCTATGCTTCGCCGGGTGCGGCCCAGTATTACCGAAAAAACGGTAAGTTTGCCGATGGGACCGTACTCGTTAAAGAAACGTTCACGACCGATCACGCCCAACTGACGACAGGCGACGCACGTTGGGCTACGAATAAGACCATCGTGTGGTTCGTGATGATCAAGGACGCCAAGAATCGGTTCCCCAATAACCCGCTGTGGGGTAATGGATGGGGATGGGCACTTTTCAAAGCTGATGCGCCCGACAAGCAAGTCGCAACCAGCTTCAAAAAGAACTGCCTGGGCTGTCATGTTCCAGCTCAGTCAACCGACTGGTTATACGTACAAGGTTACCCAGTCCTCAAATCGAAATAGCCAACAGGGTTTCAGAGAAACACGTTCGTAAAATATTCGGAAAGGAGAATTGCCGTGCAAAAGTATCTGTTGCCAATAATCGTTGGAGTTGGATTGAGTGCAGCAGTCCTGTACATGCTGCTCGCGAAACCG
>Ga0207654_10000477_pt1 | contig 22920 bp, 26 predicted proteins | sample KBSC64metaG_FD_184355 | JGI IMG/M metagenome (GOLD analysis project Ga0207654, IMG submission 184355) | Corn rhizosphere microbial communities from Kellogg Biological Station, Michigan, USA - KBS C6-4 metaG (SPAdes) (version 2) | ecosystem: Host-associated > Plants > Roots > Rhizosphere > Soil...
GGGGGGGTGAGGGTCTTCTTGCTTCTTCTGCTTCGGCGCACGCTTGGAAGAAGAAAGAAGACCCTCACCCTGCCCTCTCCCGCAAGCGGGAGAGGGTCCAACTGTCAGGCGGGCTGCAATGCCCTGAAGTGACGGACGGTTTCGTCAGAAACCCCGGCAAGCAACACCCGCAGACGATCGTCGAACGCGTCGATCGATTCGCGACGGTCGCGATAGATCATCGTCCAGTCGCCGAACTCGCGTTCGTCGATCGGGCGGTCGACCAGAATCGTCAGGTCGCGATGACGCGCGTCGCTTTGCAGCCGCTCCATCAGGTCGGACACGGCGTCGATAGGTCCCTCGATCGCCTGCAGGAAAGCGTCTCCCTCGGTATAGAGCAGTCCCGTTATGCCATCCAATCCGTTGCGCGCCGCTGCTTCGCGAACGATGTCCGGTATGTCGTCAGCCGCATGTCCGCTTTCCGATGTGGTGAGGCTGCGATAGATGATTTGACGCATAAGCTACTCCTTACAGGGCAGCAATGCTGCCATAGCCCGCCCGACGTTTCCTTGCCGTGGATCAATGTTGTTTCGGGCTGGACTTTCTTAACCATCGGCGGCTAGGGCTGAACGTGAGATGACGATCGGACTCGGCCTTACCCTGCTTCGACTTACGCGCCCTTAGGCGCGTAGTTCATCCCGCGTGCCGGCGACGGCGCGCACCGCGCCTAAGGGCCTGACCCTCCCCGCCGCTCCTGACGACGAGAAGAGCCATAGCCATGTTGCGCGACCCATCGACCAAATACCGCCCCTTCCCTCCGATCAACCTGCCCGACCGGCAATGGCCGTCGCGGACGATCACCAAGGCGCCGATCTGGCTGTCGACCGATATGCGCGACGGCAACCAGGCGCTGATCGATCCGATGGATGCCGAGAAGAAGACCCGCTTCTTCGATCTGATCGTCAAGACCGGGATCAAAGAGATCGAGGTCGGATTCCCCGCGAGCGGCGCGACCGATTTCGACTATATCCAGGATCTGGTGCGATCGGGCCGCGTTCCCGATGACGTCACGCTCCAGGTGCTAACGCAAGCGCGCCGCGACCTGATCGAGACCACGTTCGACAGCCTGGTCGGCGCGCCGACCGCGATCGTGCACTTGTACAACGCGGTATCGCCGGCCTGGCGCAAGATCGTGTTCGGCATGACCAAGGACGAGATCAAGGCGATCGCGATCGAAGGCGCCAAGATGCTGCGCGACTGCGCCGCGGCGCGGCCGGGCACCGACTGGCGGTTCGAATACAGCCCGGAAACCTTCTCCACCGCCGAACTCGATTTCTCGGTCGAGGTGTGCGCGGCGGTAATGGACGTGCTCCAGCCGACGCCGGACAAGCCGATCATCTTCAACCTGCCCGCGACGGTCGAATGCGCGACGCCCAACGTCTATGCCGACCAGATCGAACTGTTCGGGCGCACGATCCCCAATCGCGACAGCGTGATCATCAGCCTCCACACGCATAACGACCGCGGCACCGGGGTCGCGGCGGCGGAGCTGGGACTGATGGCCGGTGCCGACCGTGTCGAGGGCTGCCTGCTCGGCAATGGCGAGCGCACCGGCAATTGCGACCTGGTGACTGTCGCGCTCAACATGTACACGCAAGGCGTTGATCCCGGGTTGGATTTTTCCGACATCGATCAGATCATCAACACCGTGACCTATTGCACCAACCTGCCCGTCCATCCGCGCCACGCCTATGCCGGCGAGTTGGTCTACACGTCCTTCTCGGGCTCGCATCAAGATGCGATCAAGAAGGGGTTCGGCGCGCGCGAACGCCAGAATGACGATGTTTGGGAAGTACCCTACCTCCCGATCGACCCGGCCGACCTGGGCCGCAGCTACGAAGCGGTGATCCGGGTCAATTCGCAATCGGGCAAGGGCGGCGTCGCCTGGATCCTGGAGCAGGACAAGGGGCTGAAGCTGCCCAAGCGCCTACAAGCCGATTTCTCGAAGCACGTCCAGGCCCTGGCCGACCAGACCAGCCGCGAGCTCGATGCCGACGATATCTGGCAGCTCTTCCAGCGCACCTACCTGCCCTATGGCGGCGAGCGGCTGCAACTTCAGGCCTATGACGAGACGCGCGCGGCCAATGGCGAACGCATCTTCGCCGGCAGCATTGCCGAAACCGGCAGCGTCAAATCGGTGAGCGGGCGCGGTAACGGCCTGATCTCGAGCGTGCTCGCGGGGATCCGCGACGGGTTCGGGATCGAACTTGAGGTGGTCGATTATGTCGAGCACGCGATCGGCCATGGCAGCGACGTCCAGGCCGCCGCCTATGTCGAATGTCGCACGACGGACGGCGAAACGGTCTGGGGTGTCGGCATCGACGAGGACGTGGCGACGGCGAGCGTGCGGGCGGTGCTGAGCGCGGCGAACCGAACCGCCGTCGATCGCAAGCAAGACGGTTGACCGCATCGCCCGCGCCGCTTCAGAGTGCCGGCCTGTATCGACCGGGACCCTGGCATTGGACGACGAAACCAAACGAGCGGCGATCCGGTTGCAGCATCTCGGCACCAGATTGTTGCGGCTCGCGCGCTCGTCGCACGGCAAGGAAGACCTCAGCAGCGCGCAATATTCAGCGATGGCGGTACTGTACGATCGCGGTCCCCTGCCCCTGGTCGACCTCGCCCGTGCCGAGCGCGTCGCACACCCGACGATGAGCCGCCTCATCGCTGGGCTGGAACGCCGCGGCGTCGTCGAGCGGCAGGACAATATTGACGACCGCCGCTCGCGCCGCGTCGCGCTGACCGGCGCGGGCCGCGATCTTTACGAGCGGACCTGCAGCAACCGCGTCGCCGTTATCGGAGCCATCCTGGCACAGCTCAGGAAGGAAACGGTCGACGAATTGCTCGATGTCTGGGGGCGCATGGCCGGTCCGCTGGAAAACGATCTGAGGCACGATTGACGCGGAAAAATACGTAGCTATGCTACGTATATCTCGGGTGAGGGAAGATCGGGATGCGGCGCAGGCGGATCGTGGGCGGAATTATCCTGGCGGTGGCCGTCGGCCTGTATCTTGCCAACGCCTCATGGCTCGCACCGGTGCCCGTCGGCACGCCGCTCGTCTATGCGCAGCGCGGCATCTACCAGCGGTTCAGCCACGACAATCTGGGTGAACGCGATTGCACCGCCGCGCGCATCCTGCCCCCGACCAATCCGTATCTCGAGAATACCCTGCCCTCGATCCGCGCCGCGTTCGACGCAGGCGCGAGCGTGACGAGCCTCGCGATCCATCCGACCATCGACGGCGAGTTTGCCGTGTTTCACGATTGGGCGCTCGATTGCCGGACAAACGGCCATGGCGACACCCGCAAGCAATCGATGTCGTATCTCAAAACGCTCGATATCGGGTATGGCTACACTGCCGACGGCGGGAGGAGCTTTCCGTTTCGCGGCAAGGGAGTCGGCCTGATGCCGACGCTGCATGAAGTCCTGACGGCGTTTCCCGGCAAGCGCTTCATCATCACGTTCAAGAGCAACGACCCGTCGGAGGCGGACAAGTTCGTCGCCTATCTGAGAGCGCACCACGATCCGGTCGACGAGGGGCTCTGGGCGATCGGCGGCGACCGCCCGATCGACCGGCTGCATCAACTCGTCCCCCAGGCCCGCGTCAGTTCGAAGAAGCGGATGAAGGCCTGCTCGATCGGCTATTTCGCCCTGGGCTGGAGCGGTCGTGTGCCCGACGCCTGCCGCCACGGATTCATCGTCGTTCCGCTGAATTGGCGCTGGGCCTATTGGGGTTGGCCCAACTGCTTTCTCGACCGGATGAAACGCAAGGACGTCGAGGTCATGCTGACCGGGCCGATGGGCAAAGGCGCCGGCCTGCCCAGTCTGTCGAGCCCGGCAGAGCTCGACGCCGTGCCGACCGGCTTCTCCGGATTGATCGTCACCGACGCCCTCGAGGCGATCGGCCCCGAAGCCCGGCGACGCTGGCCGAAACGGTAAGTCGTTCTAAGCACAGCGCGATCTCGCGTCCGACATTCAGCGCCGGGTTCAGATGCTCAGCTCTTCAGGCGCGGGCGGCCCATGAAGTCGCGCTTGCCCAGCTTGACGCCCTTCCACCGCAGGATGTCGTAGGCCGTCGTCGCGTGGAAATAGAAATTGGGCTGGGAGAAGGAGAGCAGGAAGTCTTCGGCGGTGAAGGGCATCGTCATCTCGCCCATCGCGAAGCGCATATCGCGCCCGACGAACCCGTTGATCTCATCGGGATCGAGCGCCTCGACCGCGGCGAGTGCGTGACCGATCGCCTCGCGCAGTCCCTCGAAACTCTTCGGCCACGGGTTCATGTCGGGCGAAAAGACGCCGGCCCGGACGCCTTCGATCGCCCCGATCGAATGCACCGAGCACGATTTCACCTGATAGCCGAAGGGCAGCATGTCGTCGGCCAGGCGCGCCTCGTGCAGGTCGCCGGGATCGCAGCCGGTCTCGGCGCAATGCGCCTCCGCCTTGTCGAGCAGCCCACGCACTGCTCCAAGAATCTGCACATAATTGGGAACGACGGCGGAATAGAGCGACAGCGTCATATCATCCTCCCTGCTGGATTTCCGTTCATGACAGCGACGAGCGTCGTTCGCGTCGACGCGTGATCTCGCACCCGATCCGCGCGTCGGGATAGATGTCGGGTTTGGTCGACTGTACGGTGACCGCGACGACACGCGGATCGGCGAAGCACAGGGTCGCGATGCGCTCGCACAGGACTTCCTGCAGCATCACGTGCCCGTCGGCGGCGATCGCCAGCACGCCTTCGCGGATATGGTCGTAATCGACTACCGCCTCGATGCGGTCCTCGGGCACCGCCGGATAGGCGCAGGTCATCGCCACCGACACCAAGACACGCTGCGGCCCGGCAAGCTCGACCTCGTGGATGCCGAGCCCCATCCGGACCTCGAGCCCATCGAGCCGGATCGTGTAGGTTGCCTCAGCCATCGCGGCGGCCCGGTGTCGAGAACATGACGTCGCCCTGTCGCTTGAGAAAGCGCTGGCCGTTATCGAGGAACAGATTGTGCCCGGTCACCGCAGGCGTGGTGAGCAGATAGTCGACCGCGCGCGCGATCTCGTCGATCGGCACCGGGCGGCGCAGGAGATTCTCGTCGGCGACGCTCGCGAACTCCGCGTCGGTCTGATCGCCGCTCGGCAAGGTCAGGCCGGGCGAGATGGCGTTGACCCGCACCCGCGGCGCCAGCGCCTGGGCGAGCATCGTCGTCGCGCCTTCCAGCGCGATCTTGGTCAGCGTGTAGCTGAAGAAATCGGGATTGAGATTGGCGACCTTCTGATCGAGCAGATTGACCACCGCGCCATCCTCCAGCCCGTCCTGTTCGGCCAGCGCACAGGCCAATGCCGCCGGCGCCGCGAGGTTCACCGCGGTCAGTCGAGCCAGTAACGCGGGGTCGAAGTGCGGTGGCCGGTCGAACTCGAACACCGATGCGCAATTGACCAGCCCGTCGATCGGACCGTCCATCGCGTTGCGCGCCGCGCGCAGGATCGCCGATGCAGCATCGGGCGCGGCAAGATCGCCGACCACCGTCGCGATACGGTCGCCGGACGGGTCGAGTTCCTGCGCCAGCGATACCGCATCCTCGTCATGCGGGTGGTGATGGTGGATCACGACGCGATGCCCCGCCCCGGCCAGCGCGCGGACGATCGCCGCGCCGATCCGCCGCGAGCCGCCAGTGACGAGAACCGTGCGGATCATGCGCGGCCTTGCATATCCATCAGCGCCAGAATCTCGCGACGGCTGCGTTCGTCGTCGCGGAACACGCCCATCATGCGGCTGGTCACCATCGACACGCCTGGCGTGCGGACGCCGCGCGCGGTCATGCAGGCATGGGTGGCCTCGATCACCACCGCGACTCCCTGGGGTTTCAGATTGTCCCAGATGCAATCGGCGACTTCCGCGGTCAGCCGTTCCTGGACCTGCAGCCGCCGGGCGAAACCGTGGAGGACGCGCGCAAGTTTCGAGATCCCGACCACGCGATCCTTGGGCAGATAGGCGATGTGCGCCTTACCGATGATCGGCGCCATATGGTGTTCGCAGTGCGACTGGAACGGAATATCCTTCAGCAACACGATGTCGTCATAGCCGCCGACTTCCTCGAACACGCGCTTCAAATGCATCGCCGGATCGTCCTGGTAGCCGGCGCAATATTCCTTCCACGCGCGCGCCACCCGCAACGGCGTGTCGAGCAGCCCTTCGCGATCGGGTTTGTCGCCCGCCCAGCGAATCAGCGTGCGGACCGCGTCGGCCACCTCGTCCGGCACCGGAATTTTCGGCGCGGGCGCCACCAGATCGCCGTCATTCAAATCATCGTCATGGTCATTCATGGTTGTCGATCCGGCCTTTCAAACCTGCATGACGTTACGGCAGGGCCGCAAAATCGAGCTTTGGGTATGGTCCATACTGTTTCTTTTAAGCAACAGACGAGGAAACGTGCCCTTTTCCGTGCCTGAAGCCCATTGACGCCGCAAGACCAAGCTACCTAGGCTCATGCAAGTTCATCGGAAACCACGCCAACCGGCATGAAGATCGGGGGCGTATGCATGAGGGGATGTACCATGAAGAAATTCGAACTGCTTGCCGCCTCGGCTATCGCGCTGATCGCGGCCACGCCGGCTATGGCGCAGGACACGCCGGCGCCAACAACCGCGGCACCCGCACCCGCACCCGCACCGCAGGCCGACGATCAGGATCAGATCGGTGACATCGTCATCACCGCCCAGCGTCAGTCCGAAACGTTGCAGACCGTGCCGATCGCGGTGTCGGCGTTCAGCTCGGAAGCGCTGAAGGCGCAGCAGATCAATACCACCAGCGACCTTCAGCTGACGCTTCCGAACATCACCTTCACCAAGAGCAACTTCACTTCGTCCTCGTCGTTCAACATCCGCGGCATCGGCGACCTCTGCGTCGGCGTCACTTGCGACGCAGCAACCGCAATCCACGTCAACGATGTGCCGGTGCTCGGCTCGCCGATCTTCCAGAACGAATATTTCGACGTGGAGCGCATCGAGGTGCTGCGCGGGCCGCAGGGTACGCTGTTCGGCCGCAACGCGACCGGTGGCGTGATCAACTTCATCACCGCCAAGCCCGATTTGTCGGGCATCCATGCCTCGGGCGACGTCGAATATGGCAATTTCAACAGCGTCCGTGTGAAGGGCATGTTCAACTTGCCGCTCGGCGACGTGTTCGGCGTTCGCGTCGCGGGCTATTACCTGAATCGCGACGGCTTCACCAAGAACCTATCCACCAACAGCAATATCGACGGCCGTAATCAATATGACGTCCGCGTGTCGCTGCGTTTCCAGCCGACCGCCAGCACGACACTCGACATCGTCGGTCATTATTTCAAAGAGGATGACGACCGTTCGCGCATCCAGAAGCAGCTCTGCCACCGCGACCCGACCGGCGTGTTGGGTTGTTTGCCCGACCGCCTTGGGTTCGAGCAGCTTAATGGTAATGCCACATTGGCTTCGGTCCTCTCCTCGGCCGAATTGCTCAGACTGAAGACGGGCACCGGTCCGACCAGCCTCGCGCCATTTGCACTTGGCAGCGTCTACGGCAGCGACGTCTATAGCGGCTACACCAACCCGGCTGACATGCGCACGGTCAACATCGACTCACTGCCGCGATTCAAAACCGACGAGAAACAGGTGCTGGTCAATTTCAGCCAGGATTTTGGAGACAAGGCGACGTTGAAGATCGACGGTGGCTATACCGAAGGCATGACCGATTCGACCGTCGACTACAATCTCGGCATCGAGCGTTCGCTAGCAACCAATGTCGGGCTCAACACGTTCAACGCAGCTGCAGGCGCCGGACTGCTGGGCCCGGGCTATCTCGCGATCCGCAATCTGCTGCTGCCCAATGGCAATACGTCCACGGTCTGCCAGTCGCTCGCCGAGCCGACGGGCACGGGCGTCTATAGCGGGCACAAGGTATGCGCTCCGACCAGCCTCGACTTCGATCGCTCGACCGCGCGCGGCAAGCAGTGGTTCGCAGAAGGTATCGTCTCAACCAAGCTCGATGGGCCGTTCAACTTCCTCGCTGGCGCGGGCTATCTAGACTACAAGGTATACGACAACAGCTATTACGTGAACTCGTTCGCGCTCGATTATGTCGCGGGCCTGTTCGGGGGCGGTTCTGGAAATGTCATCGGCACGCCCTTCTATCGCAACGACTCCGAATTCTATCATCTGAAGAGCTATGGTCTGTTCGGTGAAGGCTATTTTAATTTTAACTCCAAAGTGAAGCTGACAGCAGGCCTACGCTACAATCACGACGAGAAAAACTATCAGGCGCGCTTGACGCTTCTTAACTGCCCTGTCCCGGTTGGCGCAGCCGATGCTTATTCGTCGCCGGGCTTCGCCTGCTTCGACGCCAACCCTGCAATAGCAGGTAATCAACCGCTGGCGATTAACTCGGGTACGTTCAGCAAGCTCACCGGACGGGCAGTCCTAGACTGGCAGATTACTTCGCGGAACCTGCTCTACGTATCCTATTCGCGCGGCTACAAGTCGGGCGGCATCAACCCGCCGCTTTCGCCCGGGTCTGGCGTGCCCACAACTTTTAATCCCGAATCCGTCAATGCTTTTGAGATCGGCTCGAAGAATACTTTTCTCGGTGGCACGCTGCGTTTGAACCTTACGGCATTCTATTATCAATACAAGCAGTTGCAACTCAGCCGTATCGTTGAAAAGACCTCGGTAAACGACAATATCAACGCCGACATCTACGGCGCCGAAGCCGAAGCCGTGATCAAGCCATCGAATTCGGTCTTGATCAATTTGAGCGCTAGCTATTTGCATACGAAGGTTACGTCCAACGATGCGTTGATCAATCCGCAAGACCCGTCAGGAGGACGTACTGACGCGGTGATCATCAAGGATATCACGAGCGGATCAAATTGTGCGGTAGTCTCGAATGCTGGCAATGCCGCAATCGCGAACGGCTTCGTCAACAGCGCCAACGCCGCGATGAATGCAGGCTTGTTCGCTGCGCAGGGTATCCACGCCGGCGTCGGCCTGCAGGGCACCACACCCATCCCGGGCATGGGCGGCACAACAGGCGCATTCAGCGTCTGTGATGCGCTCAAGGGCTTCGCCGCCGCGACAGCGGCGCCTGTGAGTGTGATGAACGTCGGGGTACCGGTGAGCGTCCGAGGGAATCAATTGCCACAGTCGCCGCACTACAAATTCTCGGCTGGCATCCAGTGGACCGGGCAGCTCGGCCATGACTGGAACATCACCCCGCGCGTCGATCTGGCTTATACCGGCGGCTATTACGGCAGCATCTTCAACAACAACGTCAACCGCATCCAGGGCTATGACGTGATCAACGCCCAGATCCAGTTGAACGGGCCGAGCGACAAATTCTACGTCCGTGCGTTCGTCCAGAATCTGACCAATAACGACGCGATCACCGGTCTCTATGTGACCGACCAAACGTCGGGCCTGTTCACCAACGCGTTCACGCTCGAACCGCGCCGTTACGGCCTCGCCGCCGGCTTCAAGTTCTGAGGCCGGGGAGGCACTAGCCTCGCATTTCAAAGGCTCCGGGGTACGTACCCCCGGAGCCTTTTTCGTGCCTGATCGCTGGCAGCAATCCGCTTCGCCGGAAAGGCCTAACCCAGCCGCGCGGCGTGCCAGGCGATGTGATCGGCCATGAAGGTCGAGATGAAATAATAGCTGTGATCATAGCCCGGCTGCATCCGCAGCGTCAGGTCGATCCCGGCGCGATGGCAGGCATCGGCCAGCAATTCCGGCTTGAGCTGGTCGGCGAGAAACGCGTCGGCGTCGCCCTGATCGACCAGGATGTCGGGTATGCGCGCACCGTCGTCGATCAGCGCACAGGCATCATAGGGCCGCCAATCGGCGCGATCGGCGCCGAGATAACCGCCCAGCGCCTTCTCGCCCCAGGGGCAATGAAGCGGCGATACGATCGGCGAGAAGGCCGAGACGCTGCGGAAGCGCCCGGCGTTGCGCAAGGCGATCGTCAGCGCGCCGTGCCCTCCCATCGAATGACCGGTGATGCCCTGGCGCGCCATGTCGGCCATCGCGAACTCCGCCCCGATCAGCGCGGGGAGCTCGTCCTCGATATAGGACCGCATCCGGAAATTGGCCGACCAGGGCGTCTCGGTCGCGTCGACATAAAAGCCCGCCCCCTTACCGAAATCATAGGCCTCGTCATCGGGCACGTCGTCGCCGCGCGGGCTGGTGTCGGGGGCGATGAAAATCACGCCATGCTCGGCGCAGGCGCGGCGAAACTCGCCCTTTTCGGTGACATTGGCGTGCGTGCAGGTCAGCCCCGACAGATACCAGAGCACCGGCAACCGCCCGCCCGCCTGATGCTCTGGCACGAACACCGAAAAGGTCATCGGCGTGCCGGTGGCGGCCGAGGCGTGTTCATACACGCCCTGGACGCCGCCAAAGGCGCGATTGGTCGATTTGACGGTCAGGCTCACGCGGGAACGCGGTGCGCCGCGCAGAGTTTGTTGCCGTCGGGATCGCGCAGATAGGCGAGGTACAGCTTCATGCCGCCACCTTCGCGGACGCCTGGATCTTCCTCGATCGCGGTGCCGCCATTGGCGACGCCCGCCGCGTGCCATGCATCGGCCTGTGCGGGCGTTTCCATCGCGAAACCGATCGTGCCGCCATTGGCGTGGCAAGCCGGCTGACCGTCGATCGGCGCGGTGACCATGAAGAGACCGCCATTGTGGAAGTACATCAGCCGGCCCTTGGGGTCGACCATGGCTTCCTTGCCGCCGATCGCGCCGAACAGCGCGTCGTAGAATTTCTTCGATCGATCGAGGTCGTTGCTGCCGACCATCATGTGTGAAAACATGGCTTTATCCTCCCCTAGCGGATCAATATTTTTCGGAAAATTGCGTGCGAGCCCTATCTTCCTCGTCACCCCGGACTTGTTCCGGGGTCCAATGAGCCTCACCGGCTGAGCAAGAACCTCTTTGCCATCCTTTGCCTCCCGACGGCCCCCGGAACAAGTCCGGGGTGACGACGTAGCGAAGGAAACCGAACGAACAAATCTCAAATATCGATCGGCTCTAGAAGACCACGACGCTGCGGATGCTCTCGCCGGCATGCATCAGGTCGAACCCCTTATTGATCTCGTCGAGCTTGAGGACATGCGTGATCATCGGATCGATCGCGATTTTGCCCTGCATGTACCAGTCGACGATCTTGGGCACGTCGGTGCGGCCCTTGGCCCCGCCGAACGCGGTGCCGCGCCAGTTGCGCCCGGTGACGAGCTGGAACGGCCGCGTCGAGATTTCCTTGCCGGCCTCCGCCACGCCGATGATGATGCTGGTGCCCCAGCCGCGGTGGCACGCCTCGAGCGCGACGCGCATCACGTCGGTATTGCCGGTCGCGTCGAACGTGTAATCGGCGCCGCCATCGGTCAGCGCGACGAGGTGCGCGACCAGGTCGCCCTCCACCTTCTTCGGATTGACGAAGTCGGTCATGCCGAATCGGCGGCCCCATTCCTCCTTCGAATCGTTGACGTCGACGCCGATGATCTTGTCGGCACCGACCATTTTGGCGCCCTGGATGACGTTGAGGCCGATTCCACCCAATCCGAACACGATTACATTGTCGCCGGCCTGGACCTTCGCGGTCTTCACCACGGCCCCCACGCCGGTGGTCACGCCGCAGCCGATATAGCAGCTGGTCTGGAACGGCGCGTCCTCGCGAATCTTCGCCACCGCGATCTCTGGCAGCACCGTGAAGTTCGAGAAAGTCGAGCAACCCATGTAATGAAAGATCGGCTGGCCCTTGTACGAAAAGCGCGTGGTGCCGTCGGGCATCAGCCCCTTCCCCTGGGTCGCGCGGATCGCGGTGCACAGATTGGTCTTGCCCGACAGGCAGCTTTTGCACTGGCGGCATTCGGGCGTGTAGAGCGGAATGACATGGTCGCCGGGCTTGACGCTGGTCACGCCGGGGCCGACCTCGCGCACGATGCCGGCGCCTTCGTGACCGAGAATCGAGGGAAAAATCCCTTCAGAATCAAGACCATCGAGCGTGTAGGCATCGGTGTGGCAGATGCCCGTCGCCATGATCTCGACCAGCACTTCGCCCGCCTTGGGGCCTTCTAGGTCGACCTCGACAATCTCCAGCGGTTTCTTCGCTTCAAACGCGACGGCGGCGCGGGTCTTCATCGATATCGGCTCCTTGGTTGTCGCGCCCGCTTCTAATCAATGGGGCGGCTGGGGCAACCTTCAGCATACCCTTGTTTCGATCGTGGCGCGTCGTGCCTGCCCACGAGCGGTCGGAATCGCCCGCGCCGATACAGCGCGGGATGGCATCGCACATCGTCCCGTCGGGCGTTGCCAATCCCGGCTCCGGCACCGCCCATGACTGCGCCGAGCCGACACAAACCGGCGCCCCGCGGATCGGGGCCATGTCATCTGCGCGTCAAAAGTCGCTTCGCGCGCTATCCTAAGGCGTGACAAGCGCAAAAAGGCAGCGCACAAGAGGCGCGCGCTCCATGAGGCGTAACGAGTCTGGGGCCGGAACACCGGCCAAATGAACAGGAAGGAATGCAATGGCTACTGCACCCAAGACCGGCGGAATTCACGCGCCCGTCACCCCGTCGCCCGAGCTGGGCGCGATCGTGGGGACGGCGCCGCTGCCGCGCAGCCAGGTGATCAGCAAGGTGTGGGACCACATCAAGAAGAACAATCTGCAGAATCCCGCCAACAAGCGCGAGATCCTGGCCGACGACAAGCTCAAGAAGGTCTTCGGCACCGACAAGGTCACGATGTTCGAGATGAACAAGCACATCTCGAAGCACGTCAAGGCGTAAGTCGCCTGTCTCGTTAGGAAGGAGGCGCCGCGCGGGGAAAACCCGCGCGGCGCCCCTTTTTCGCGCACTTTCGCTGCGCGGCGCGGCTTCAGGCGGAGACGCGCTCACCCGCGGCGATCTGGACACCCGAGGCATCGTCCAGCGCAACCCCGCGGATCGCCGCCGGCCGGGCCTTGCAGCGCTCGATATAGGCGTCGATCAGGGTGCTTTCGGGAAATGCCGCCCGCGCGAACGCAAGCGCGCTGCCGATCAGCAGGTCGGCGCCCGAGAAATCCGCGCCCATCACATAAGGCGCATCGGCCAGAGCGCGTTCGATCCGGCGCACCACCGCGTCGTAATTGCGCTGTTTTTGGGGCGCCGTCGCCAATTCGCCCGACATGGCCGCGAACATCGCCGGCTCCATCTCCGCCGCATACCAGGCGAGCCAGGTGAGATAGGTGCCGCGATCGGGCGAATCGGGCGTTGGCGCGAGCCCAGCGGCGGGGAACGCGTCAGCCAGGCAGAGCACGATAGCCACCGATTCTGCGACGACCATGCCGGCATATTCGACCGCCGGGACGCGCTGGTCGGGATGCGGATTGGCGGCATCGGGCGCGCCCTGGCCGGTCATCGGCCGGAAGATCGACACCGGACGGATCGTATAGGGTGCGCCGATTTCCTCGAGCAGCCAGATCATCCGGGACGAACGGGACTGCGGGGCGTGGTAGAGAGTGATCATGGCCTGCTCCTTTGGAGGAGCGGCGAACCGATCGCCGCTCGACAAGAAGGCTTGTAATGCCACCCTACTGACAGCATTCTGTCAGCAGGAGATCAGATGCGCCGCGCCGACCGATTATTCCAGATCATCCAGATCCTGCGGCGATCCTCGCGTCCGATCACGGCGCAGGATATAGCCGAAGAACTCGAAGTCTCACCCCGCACCGTCTATCGCGACGTCGCCGATTTGGTCGGACAGCGCGTGCCGATCCGCGGCGAAGCGGGCTTCGGTTATATCCTCGACGACGCGTTCGACATGCCGCCGCTGATGCTGACAACGGACGAGATCGAGGCAGCCGTGCTTGGCGCGCAATGGGTGGCCGGGCGCGGCGATCCGGCACTGGCAGCCGCGGCGCGCGACTTGATCGCCAAGATAACCTCGGTGGTGCCCGAGCGGCTGCGGCCATTCCTTGCCGATCCCTCGATCGGCACACCGCCCCACTCGAAAGCCCCGCCCGACACGATCGATCTGGGGATTGCCCGCAGCTGGATCCGCGAGGGTCGCAAGATCTGCATCGATTATCGCGACGAACGCGGGCAGGTCAGCAATCGCGTGATCTGGCCGGTGATCATCGGCTTTTTCGACCAGGCCCGGGTGATCGCCGCCTGGTGCGAACTGCGCCAGGATTTCCGTCACTTCCGCACCGACCGCGTCGTCGCCGCCCAGTTCCTCGACGAACATTATCCCGCACGCCCCGGCGAGCTGCGGTCACGCTGGAAGCGCGGGCTTGCGCAGCGGCAGCGACCGTAGCGATGATAGGTTGGTGGTCCCGGAGGGACTCGAACCCCCGACGCCCACTTTAGGAAAGTGGCGCTCTATCCGGCTGAGCTACGGAACCACGCCCGGTCTGGTACCGAGCGCACGTGGACGGGTCAATTGCAGGCTTCGGGCGGGACGACCGGAAAGGGCAAGGGCGCGACCGGGACGCCGTCTTCGACCAGCGCCTTGGCCTCCTCGATCGAGGCCTGGCCGTGGATCGGCGCATGGTCCTCTTCGCCGGTATGCATCGCCCGGGCGCGCGATGCGAACGCCGTGCCGACCCATTCCGAATTGGCCAGCGCCTGTTGCTGCGCCTTGGCCAAGGTCGCCATCGCGGCCTTCACCACGGCAGGCGTGACTTCGGCCTGGCGATTGCCCTTGGCGGCGACATTGGGCGCCATCACTGCCTTTTCGACCGTCTTATTGCCGCACATCGGGCAGCTGACCAGACCGCGCGTACGCTGATCGTCATAGTCGGACGACGAGCCGAACCAGGCCTCGAACACGTGTCCGCCCGCGCATTTGAGGTCGAATACGATCATGCCCGCACGACCTCGGGAATTACGCGCCGATGCTTGAGTGCGGGGACGCGCGTCCGCACGTCTTCCTGCAAGGCCGGATCGATCTCGGCAAAGCCCAGTCCGGGCGCCTCGCCCATGTCGAGCAGCACTTCTCCCCAGGGATCGACCACGAGCGAATGGCCGTAGGTCGCTCGGCCATCCTCGTGCACCCCGGTCTGCGCTGCGGCGACGACGAAACAGGCGCCCTCGATCGCGCGCGCCCGCAACAGCACATGCCAATGCGCCGCGCCGGTGGGTCGGGTGAATGCCGCGGGCATGGCAAGGATCGTCGCCCCGGCGTTAGTCAGCGCGCGATAGAGATCGGGGAAGCGCATGTCGTAACAGATCGACATGCCCAGGCGGCCGACCGGCGTCGTCACCACAACGGCGCCCTCGCCTGGCGTATAGGACGCCGATTCGCGCCAGCTCTCGCCGGTCGGTAAGTCGACATCGAACATATGAAGCTTGTCGTACCGGGCCCGAATCTCGCCCGCAGCATCGATCACGAAGCCGCGATTGGCCAGCTTTCCGTCGTCGCGGCGAATCAGCAGCGAGCCGATATGCACCCAGATGCCGTGATCGGCAGCGGCATTGCGCATCGCCGCCAACACGGGATCATCCGCTTCGCTGAACAGGTTCGGCGCCGCCCGCTCTCGATTGCGGTCGACTAGTCCGGACACTTCCGGCGTGAACAGCATTGTCGCGCCACCGGCCGCGGCGGCGGCAGCCGCATCGACCATCGTCGCCCGATTGGCGGCTGGATCGATCCCCGCCGTCATTTGAAGAACGGCGATTTTGCCGGAAATGTTCATGTCGCGAGCAGCGGGTCGAGCCCTCCCCGCGCCTCGAGCGCGGCGAGATCGTCGGACCCGCCGACATGCTTTCCGTCGATGAATATCTGCGGCATCGTCATGCGACCGCCCGAGCGATCGACCATCTCGGCCTTTTTGGGACCGCCCATCGTGACATCATATTCGATCGGCTCGACGCCCTTCGACGCGAGCAACGTCATCGCTCTCACGCAATAAGGACACCACGCCTTGGTGTAGATTTCTACCTTCGCCATAGTCCGAAAGAGGTGGAGAGCGTCGCGCGGCTTGTCAATCGGACGTGTCGCCGACGACGCGGGCCCAGCACAGGACGGTCACCTTGCCGGCACCCGCCTTGAGCAGCGCGCGCGTGCAGGCATCGGCAGTGGCGCCGCTGGTATAGACGTCATCGACCAGCACGACGTGCCTCTCCTCTATGCGGCGTTCGACCGTGAATGCGGCGCGAACCGCGTCGCGGCGCTGACGTGGGTTCATCCCGCGCAGCGCGGGCGTCCGCTTCGTGCGGCGCAACAGCAACGGATCGTGCGCGACTCCGCTCGCCGCGGATAAGGCATCGGCGATCAGCGCGGCCTGGTTGAAGCCCCTGCCCCATAACCGCCAGCGATGCAGCGGAACCGGCACCAACAGCGTCGCATCTTTAGGCATATGTCGCGCCATCAGCCGCGCCGCCGTCGTCGCAAAGGCCAGCCGGCCGCCATATTTGAGCCGCAGCGCGACGGTCTTGGCGACCGGGCCATAAGCGACCGCGGCGCGCGCACCGGCATGGGCCGGTGGCTTGGCGAGGCAAGCGCCGCATTGCGCGTCGGGGCCGCGATCGATCTCGAACGGTGCGCAACACGTCGCGCACCACGGTTCGCCCAGGAAATCGAGCGAATCCCAGCACGCCGCGCAGAAATTGTGGTCGCCCCGCACCACCGCGCCGCACCCCGGACAGCGCGGCGGCAGCGCCAGCGACACGGTATCCGCGAAGACTTGCTTGACCCCCATCCCGCTCTTGTCGCGCGGTCGCCGCGGCGGCACAAGCGCGGCCGATGGACTCTCCCGAAATCTTCGATCGGACCGCTCGGCGACTACACCGCGATCGCGCCGCGCCGATCTATGCCAGTCACGCTTTCCTGCGCGAGGCGATGCTAGACGGCATTGCCGAACGATTGGATGGCGTGAAGCGCGGCTTCAGTCGCGTGCTCGATCTTGGCTGCTTCGATGGAGCATTCGTGCCGCCGCCGAACAGCGCGGTGACGCGAATCGATGCGGGGCGCCTGTTCGCCGCGCAAGCGGGCGGCATCCAGGCGGATGAGGATCTGTTGCCGGTCGAACCCGAGAGCTTCGATCTGGTCGTCTCCGCAGGCGTGCTCGACAACGTCAACGACGTGCCCGGCGCGCTGGCGCAGATCCGCCGCACGCTCAAGCCCGATGGCTTGTTCCTGGGGGCTTTCGTCGGGGGCACATCGCTGCCGACGATCCGCGCCAGCTTTCTTCAGGCCGAGGCCGATCGCCCCGCCGCCCGCTTTCACCCAATGATCGATGTGCGGTCGGCCGGCGACCTGCTGGTGCGCGCCGGCTTCGCTCTGCCGGTTGCGGACAGCGAAACGCTCAGCGTCCGCTATCCCGACCTGTTCCGGCTGATCGGCGATCTGCGCGGCATGGCGGCGACCAACGTGCTGCGGGACCGCGTGCCGCTCGCCCGGGCCACGCTGGCCGCCGCCGCCGAAGCGTTTGGCGAGCGTGCCGACCCCGACGGCCGCACGGCGGAGCGGTTCGACCTGATCTTCCTGACCGGTTGGGCTCCCTCGCCCGACCAACCGAAGCCGGCACGGCGCGGCAGCGCCACCGTCTCGCTAGCCACCGCGCTCGGCGCGAAGGACTGACACGAACGGGCGGTCGGCGGGCGGCATATCATAATCTGCCAGCTCGGCTGGCAGCACCCAACGGATCGCCGCGGCGTCCAGCGCGCTCGGCTCGCCTTGCCAGGCGGTGCATCGGTAGAGCAGCAGGAGCAAATGGCGCGCTCCTCGGCCGGCGCTGCTGAAGGTCAGGGGTTTGAGGTGCTCGGGCGAAATCGTGACGCCGAGTTCCTCGCCTAGTTCGCGCACCAGCGCCGCCTCGGGCGACTCGCCCCGCTCGATCTTGCCGCCGGGAAATTCCCACAGCCCGGCATGCTCCTTGCCGCTGGGCCGCTGGGCGATCAGCACGCGCCCCTGGACATCGGTTAGCGCGACGGCAACCACGGGCAATAAGTCCATTTCGGCGCCGTCCCTTTACGCTGTTGGTCATTCGTTAACGAAACGTGCCTACCATCGATACTCAGATTGGGGAGCCGTACGCGGCAAAAAAAGCGATGATCCATGTCCTACGCCAACTGGCCAGGAGTCGAAGAGGCGCGACCGCCGTCGAGTACGGGCTGATCCTGTCGCTTGTCGTCCTGACGATGCTCGCCGCCTTGCAAGGGCTGGCCAGCACGACAACCGGCATGTGGAATAACGTGTCCGACAAGGTCCAGAACCCACATTAGTGGACTTGGGCGCTCAGAAGCACGATCTCGGTACGCCAGTCGTGCTTCTGAGGGGCGTTGCGGTGCTCGCAGATGCGCCCGAGACGATTTCGATCTGACCCGCTCAGCGTCGCGACCTTGGCCCACTATGCATCGCCCAACTCGTATCGCTTGATCCGCATCGCTCGCTCGGCGCGTCAACACGGAGTCCCATGAATCAACGAGGGGTGCGCTTGGGAAGCCAAATGTCGATCCCAGCTAGTTGACGGCTACCGCCGCACAGTCGCGCACGCCGGCCATATCGCGCCCTTTCGCCCGCAACCGCGCTACCTCGACCGGATCGCAACTGGCCAGGATCACGCCGCGATTTCGGTCGGTGGCGGCAAGGTCGGTTGAATGTCCAATGGCCACGCCGCGCGCCGCCCAAATCTCCCGATAAGCTAGGAGCACGGGTGTGTAATGCGGTTTGCCTTCAAGAACGAAACCGGGATCGACGACGAGAATTTGCCGGTCGGCGCGAGGCACAATTGTCGCGAACAGTGCGCCATATTGCCCTGACCGGGCACCTTCGCCGACGGTCGGCACATAATAGCGACGGGCGATTGCTCCGGTCACGCCCATCATCACGGGCACGACCGCTACCAACAGCAGGACCGCCGCGCCGGGTCGAGCATAGCGCATATTGCGACGCAACGCCGTTCTCGCGCCCGCAATGGCGGTACGACAGGACGTCGCTGCGGCGATCGCCATGAACGGAAATGCTGGCAGGATATAATGATGGAGCTTCGACGCCGCGAACGTGAACACGACCAGCATTGTCGTGACGATGCACAGCGAGAACAGCAACACGAATCGCTCGCGGCCGTGAACACAGAATAAAAAGATCGGCGAGAGCAGCAACAAGGGCGTCGCTGCGAAGAAACCAGCCCACAGTTGATCGATATAGAACCAGCGGGATTTCGGCAGGACGAGCGATGACACGAAGCGACCGCTCACGTCGTTGAGCCATGCCGCGCGCAGATAGCCTGGCGACTGAGTCTCGCGAAGTAACAGGAAAACGGTCAGGACCACCACAACGCCAAGCGCCGTGAAAATATAGCGCGGCGTCGTGAAGAGCCGGCGCCACCGCCCCGTCAGGATCACGTAGGGGATCACGCCCAACCCGGGAACCAGCGCCGCGACGCTCTTCGTCAGAAAGGCGCACACGATCCCCGCGCCGATCAGCGCCAGCAGCGCCGCAGAAGGGCGCGGGCGATGAAGAGCAAGAAACAGAAGAAAGAGATAGGCGGTGACGAAGAACAGCAACGGCAAATCGAAGTCTGCCGTCCGTGCGCTGTGCTCGCCGAAATATGCCGGGCTCAATACCAGCAAGGCCGCGCTCAACACGGCGTTGACCGTCGACCGGGTGGTACGCCGAACAAACCAGAAAAGGAGTGATATGGTCCCGAGCGCGGCGACCATGCTCGGCAAGCGCAGGGCCCATTCGCTGGGTCCGAAGATTCCGACGCTCGCCGTCATCAACCAGATCAGTAGCGGCGGTTTGGTATTCCACAAATCCGGCGCGCCGCCATAGGTCGTGACCAGACCCAAACCGTTTCGGTGCATTTCCAGCGCGTTGACGATGTTGCGCGACTCGTCCCACAACTGAATGGGTAACGTCGTCCGGTCGATGAAAAGGAAGGCGCCGGACAACAGCAGGATCAGCGCGCCGACAAGAGACGTCCGGCTGAGCAACCGGCCGGGAGACCGGCCAACGGCCGGTTGTCGCGGGATAGATATTGGCAACGACCCTCCCATATCGTTGGCGGTATCCGGCAATGGTGAACAAGTCGCTAAGACTTTCGTAGCCATGGAGCCGGCGAGGCCAGCATGTGGCCGGCGAGCGTCGTCAAACGGTAACAGGCGCTTAACCAAGCTTCCGCTAGGCCTATGGCATGTCGGCGGTCATCCCCACTCGCCCGCGAAGCGGGTTGCCGCCAACCTCGCTGTCGTTGGCGGTCGCCATAGCCTTGCTGGGCTTGTCGTGGCGGGCTGTTTCCATCGATATGGACGTGTTCCTCCTGCCCTGGTTCGACCATATCATCGATCGGGGGCGCGTGGCCGTATTCTCTCATCCCTTCAGCAATTACACGCCGCCCTACCTCTATCTGCTATCCGCAGCCACATTGCTCTCTGGGCTGCTGCCCAAGGTGACGATCATCAAGCTGCTGGCGGTTGTCGGCAACGGCGTGCTCGCACTCTCGGTGCGGCGCCTCCTTCTCGCGTTGGATTCACCGGATGCCGATCGCGGCGCGGCGCTCGTTTTTGCCCTGCCCACCGTCCTAATTAATGGCGGCATACTTGGTCAGGCGGACGCCTGGTGGGCCGCGGCCTGCGTCGCAGCCCTTTCCTGCGCCGTTAAGCGACGCCATGTAGCGATGCTGGCATGGTGCGGAGTGGCGATCGCCTTCAAGGCACAAGCCGCGTTTCTCGCGCCCTTCTTCGTGGCGTTGCTGATCGCCCGGCGCATACCGGTGTGGAAGTGGCTGACCACCCCGCTCGCCGCGGTCGCTATGATGCTGCCGGCCTTGATTTTGGGGTGGCCGGTATTCGACCTCGCTACCGTCTATATCCGTCAGGCCGATCTCTCGCAGCAGCTATCCAACAATGCGCCTAATATCTGGATAATCCTTCAAGTGCTGCCGGGTGCCGATCTGCTACCGTTGACCGCCATCGCTTTCGGCATGACCCTGATTGCGACGATCCTGTATGTCTGGTGGTTCGCGAGGCGCGACATGGAGGGACAGACATTAGTCGTTGCGGCATTGCTTGCGCCCTTGATCACCGTCGGTTTGCTCCCGCGCATGCATGATCGCTTCTTCTTCCTTGCCGACATCCTTTCCCTGGCGCTCGCCGTGACGCGGCATGATGGCAAGGGGTGGCAGGTTGCCGCGTTGATCCAGGCCGGGTCGGCACTGGCAATCTGCGCGTTCATGTTCCGCTTCATCGAATTTGCGATGGCCGGCGCGGTTGCGATGATCATCGCAACCTTCCTAGTGTTGCGCTCGCTCGTCTTCGCCTCTCCACCGACCTTTCGCACCAGACACCGTTCCGCAAGCTAAAGCGGTTGCGGCGCCGATTTCAGCGAAGCTGAAAACGATCCCGACCCGCGCACCGGAAATATTTCATTTCGGCTTTAAGCTTTTCTCAACCGCGCTGGCCTACTGATTCGGGCTGCTGGACGGGGGCATATCCTGGTTCAGCCGGGTGACTGAAGTAGTTCGAACCACTGGAGACCGGATATGAAGACCGTTCGCAAGATTTTTACCAATAAGAAGGGTGCCACCGCCATCGAGTACGGCCTGATCGCCGCGCTCATCGCCGTCGCCGCGATTGCCGCGATGCAGGGCCTGGGCAACCAGCTGACCAAGACGTTCAACAACGTGTCGTCGAACATGAAGGCTACGTAAGCTTCAACGCTTACAGCTGAACGAGAAGGGCGGCGGAACTTCGGTTCCGTCGCCCTTTTACTGTTCGGGCTCAAGCGGCGCTCCGCGAGCGCTGGGCACGAGCTTCGACTTGATCGCCGCGTCCAACCTGCGATCCTCCTGCGGCTTTTCCACGATCGAGCGGATCGACAGAACAGCCCAGAGAAGCGCCATGAGCCCAGCGACGGTAGCCCACCAATAATAGTAATTCGAATTGTACTCGATCCCGCCCCGGCCACGCATCATTGCGCCCGCCAGCAACAATATCAGGTTGATCAGGGGTTCGCCCAAGGGGCGGTCGAGAAACATTACCGCACTCAGCAGACCAAACGACCCGCTGCCCAGCAGTCCCATGGCCACCAGACCGGTATAGGTTGCGCCAAGCGGGTGTCGCAGTCGCATGGATCGATGCTTCAGCGGATGCCTCCGACTAATCGATTACAACCGTCCCATCGCCAGAAACTTGTCGCGACGGTCGCGCCGCAGATCGTCCGGACCGAGATTGTGCAGCCCGCCCAGCGCGTCGGCCATCGCGTCACCCAGCGCGGCAATCGCCTTGTCGGGGTCGCGATGCGCGCCGCCCAACGGCTCGGTCACAATCGTATCGATCACACCCAGGCCTTTCAGATCCTGCGCGGTGACCTTCATCGCCTCGGCGGCGTCGGGCGCCTTGTCGGCGGTGCGCCACAGGATCGAGGCGCAGCCTTCGGGCGAGATCACCGAATAGACGGCATGTTCGAACATCAGCACGCGATTGCCCGCCGCCAGCGCGATCGCGCCGCCCGATCCGCCTTCGCCGACCACCGCCGCGATCATCGGCACGCCGAGCTTCAGACACGCCTCGGTCGAGCGCGCAATGGCTTCCGCCTGGCCGCGCTCCTCGGCCTGGACGCCGGGAAACGCGCCCGACGTATCGACCAGGGTAAGGACCGGCAGGCCGAACCGGTCGGCCAGTTCCATCAGGCGGATCGCCTTGCGATAGCCTTCGGGCTTGCCCATGCCGAAATTGTGCTTGAGCCGGCTGGCCGTGTCGTCGCCCTTTTCGTGGCCGATCACCATCACCTTCTGCCCGCGGAACGTGGCGAAACCGCCCAGGATCGCCTGATCGTCGGCGAACGCGCGGTCGCCGGCCAGCGGCATGAAATCCTCGAACAGCCCGGCGATATAATCCCCGAAATGCGGACGATCGGGATGGCGCGCGACTTGCGTCTTCT
>Ga0207654_10000505_pt1 | contig 22302 bp, 15 predicted proteins | sample KBSC64metaG_FD_184355 | JGI IMG/M metagenome (GOLD analysis project Ga0207654, IMG submission 184355) | Corn rhizosphere microbial communities from Kellogg Biological Station, Michigan, USA - KBS C6-4 metaG (SPAdes) (version 2) | ecosystem: Host-associated > Plants > Roots > Rhizosphere > Soil...
TGTCGACCTCGTCGCCGGGCTTGACCAGCTTGGAGGGGTGCTTGAGGCGCTTGGACCAGGTCATCTCAGAGAGGTGAACGAGGCCTTCGATTCCCTGCTCGAGCTCGACGAACGCACCGTAGTCGGTGACCGAAAGAACGCGGCCGTGGACGTGTGCTCCAACGGGGTAGCGCTCAGAGGCATCGAGCCACGGATCAGGCGTGAGCTGCTTGAAGCCGAGCGATACGCGCTGCTTGTCTTTGTCGAACTTGAGCACCTTGACCTGGATCTCGTCGCCGACGTTGACCAGATCGCGGGGATGGGTGAGGCGTCCCCAGCTCATGTCGGTGATGTGAAGGAGGCCATCGATGCCGCCGAGGTCGACGAACGCGCCGTAGTCGGTGAGGTTCTTGACGGTGCCGGTGAGAACCGCGCCTTCGCCGAGGTGCTCGAGGGTGGTGGAGCGCTTTGCCTGCTGCTCTTCCTCGAGGATCTCTTTGCGGGAGACGACGACGTTGCCGCGCTTCTTGTTGAGCTTGATAACGCGGACTTCGATCTGCGTGCCGAGATAGCCGTCGAGGTTGCGGACGGGACGGATCTCAAGCTGCGAGCCGGGCAGGAACGCTTTCATGCCGATATCGACGGTGAGTCCACCCTTGACGCGGCTGACGACGGTTCCGATGACCGGAGTCTTGTCGTTGGCATGCTTCTCGATGGTGTCCCACACGCGGAGGCGCTGGGCTTTCTCGTAGCTGACGAGATATCCGCCCTCTGGCTCTTCACGTTCGATGACTACGTCGATGACTTCGCCGGGTTGGAACTTTACCGCGCCCGTGTGATCCGTGACCTGCTCGAGGGGCACGAGGCCCTCGGACTTCAGGCCCACATCGACCACGAGGTACTTCTCAGTCTGCTTAAGGACGGTGCCGGGGACGAGTTTGTCTCCATAGGCTTCGACGGCAGCAGCTTCAGCGGCCTGCTCGCGCTCGAAGGCTTCGAGGGCAGCTGAGAAATCATCCATTGATTCGGCGCTGTGTTCGGCCGGGGCTGCAGAGTGTTGAGCGAAGTGCTCGGTATCTGCAGGGGCGGCCTGGGCTACAGGCTCGGTTGAGGCATCGGCGTCCAGCGCTGGGGCAGCAATAGTGTGTGCTTCGGCGGTCTCGGGGTTGGACGTGGATTCGGACGGCTGAGCTTCAGGCTCGGTCGCAGGTTCAAGCGTTGGGGTTTCGAGTTCGGTGTTCAGGGTTATGCTCTCGGGTTCTGGATTGAGGACGTTTGGCATGACAGCAAGCTCCGCGATTCCGGCCCCCGACGACGGTGGTGCGTGTCGACGAGTCGCATCCGATGTCACGGTGAACGAAGGATGCAGATGCCGCGTTCTCCGATGAACCGAAAGCCTGTGAGCATTGGTATCTCGTAGAGACGGGGCTTCCAGCCAGAGGACTGGCGGTGAAGCGACTCGTCCACAAGGGAAATACCAGGCAGGCAACGGCTTGCTGGAAGGCGGCCGCAGCTAACTGCTGGAATCCGCGCAGGAAGCTACGCTTTCAAGTGTATCAACGGTCAGAATTTCGCGTCAATCGAACGGTTTGCAGAGTTTAAGACGTCCCCGGAATTTCTGCTGTGTTTTTGATGCAACAGGGTGGAGATTCGACTCAGGTTAGGGCCAGGGTGTGATGTTGAATACACGAGTGTGGAGCGAAGCTGAAGCAGCATCAGGATTGCAGGGCCACCGCTGAGCAAATATCGAGATCACACTATACTTGGTGCGTTGGGAGCGGGGAATCCGGCGGAGTTGAGCCGCTGGAAGGTGAGGATCGAGCCAAATGGATCAGCTTTGGAGCCCGTGGCGATTTGCCTATGTGACAACGGCGGATGGAGCTCCGCGTCCGGGCGTGCCCCAACGGCTGAATGCCTGGCCGGGGGACCTGAGCTGCGTGTTTTGCAACCTGCTGGCGAGCGTGGATTATGCGATCGAGCATGGGATGACGGCGGATGAGGCTGAAGAGGCAGGAGGGCTGGTAGTAAGAGGAAAGCACTGCTTCGTCTGCTTGAATGCGTATCCGTATACCTCCGGGCATGTGATGGTGATGCCGTACGCGCACCTGGACCGCATTGCAAAGCTGAACACAGAAGCAGCTCACGAGTTGATGGATCTTGCGCAGCAGACGGAACGCGCGCTGGAGAAGCTGTACCGTCCGCATGGGTTTAATTTCGGGTTAAATCTTGGCCAAGCCGCGGGGGCGGGGGTTGCGGGACACCTGCACATGCACGCGATGCCGCGCTGGGTGGGGGATACCAACTTCATGACGACGGTGGCGGAGACGCGGGTTCTGCCGGAAGATCTGGGGACAACGTGGAAACGGCTACGGGCCACGTTTCGGGAGTTGGAACGGCAGCAGCGTTAGCGGAGCTGGCGGGTCCTGGGCGCTCTTAGCGGGCTAGCGGCTCGAGTCGGATTCAGCAGACTAACCTATTTCTTTTTGCCGGTCAGCGCTTCCAGCTGGCGGGCGAACTCCTGCCACTCATCGACAGTCTGGCCGGGCTTGGCGGCGCTGGCTGGAGCAGGCTTGCGCACGGGCGGAGGAGCGGGAGTGTCCGGTGCGGAGGCCGGAGCCGGGGTTTGCGGAGCTGGAATTCGGGCAGCGGCCGGGACCGCATCTGTAGGGGCAGCCGACGGTGAGACTGAAGCGGGTCTGCCGGTTGCCGCGGGCCGGAATTCGGGCACGGCGAGAGGCTTGGGAACGGGTTGAACTGAAGGTACGCTGGGGGCGGTAGCAGCAACAGCAGGAGGAGCTGTGGCTGGACCGGGAGCTGCCTGGACTGGTTTTGCGGGTTCGCCAGATGCCGGTTTCTCCGCATTGGGAGCGTTGAAGGCTTCGAGAGACTGGAGGAGCTTCTGGATGGCTTCGTCGGCCGAGGGCGGAGCTTCGTTGAGTGTGGGTTCGTCCGGTTCTTCCATTCTGGGCTCAACGGACCCGAAAGCAGAGCCGAACTCGGCCTTCATGCGCGCATACTTGGCTTGCTCCTGCTCGAGGCGTTTTTGAAGGCGGCCGAGCTCTTCGGCAAGAGGACGGAGTCGAACGTTCTCTGCGATTGCATCTTCCAGCTGCGTGCGCATAGCAAATTCCCGCGCATCCAGGGCGACATGCTCTTTTTCGACGGCGTGCTCGATCTGCGCCCGGACGTTTGACCGGCCCCAGAGAAAGCCGGCAACTAGGCAGACGGAGGCGATAGCAAGCGCAACTACGGCGTAAGTAATCGCGTGACTTCCCATCGCGTACACAATCCCCTAGCACAAGATTACGGGCAATTCATGTGCAACAGGCACCGAGGGCGGGAGTGGGACAAAACCTTGGTAAGCAGGTGGGCTCCTGGCCCATCCGGGAAGCACGTAGCCGAAGGAGGTTGGGACCCTAGTCGGTTCGGTCGGATGGCTCTGCATCCGCGGTGAGGGCGAGTTCGGCCTGGTCCACGGCTGCACGGTCAAGAAGCTTTCTGGGAATCGACTTATTGGTACGGATCCCAAGTTCCTTGAGTTTCTCAACCTGTCCGATGAGGTTCCCGGGCCCTTCGGCGAGCTTCTTCATTGCACTGTTGTAGGTCTGATCAGCTTTGCGGAGGTTGTCGCCGATGATGTCCATGTCGGTGACGAAGCCAGCGAACTTCTCGTAGAGCTTTGTTCCCCGGTCCATGATCAGTTGCACGTTGCGTGCTTGACGCTCCTGCTGCCAGAGGACGTCGACGATGCGGATTACGTAGAGCAGGGTCGTCGGGCCGACGAGCAGGATGCCTTGCTTGTAGGCATCAGCCCAGAGCTCGCGGTCTGCCTGGAAACCCATCAGCAATGCGGGCTCAACTGGGACAAACATTACCACGAAGTCCGGAGAGTCAACGCCGGGGAGGTTGTGATATCCCGATTTCGCGAGGCCGGAGATGTGGCCACGCAAACTGGCGAGATGCGCCTTGAGAGCGGAGTTACGGGTGCTCTCGTCGGTTGCTCCGACGCAGTCGGTGTAAGCGGTGAGGGAGACCTTGGAATCAATGACGAGATTGCGGCCGCCCGGGAGATAAAGCATGACATCAGTGCGAACGGTGCGCGTGCGCTCGCCACTCTCGTTTTCGACACCTGAGAAGGATTGCTGGAAGGCGTATTGTTCCCCTTCGCGGAGTCCGGCTTTATCGAGAAGATCGCGGAGGATGAACTCGCCCCAGTCACCCTGAGTCTTGGCAGAGCCGCGCAGGGCGCTGGTGAGGTTGCGAGCTTCTTCAGTGAGTGCCTCGTTCAGAGTGCCGAGGGTTCCGATGAGAGTTTCAAGTTTAGTGACGCCGGTCTTGGAATCGGACTGTGCTTCTTCGACCTTCTTGCGGAACTCTTCGATCTGCGCGCGGAGGGGCGAGAGGAGATTGCCGAGCTCCTTCTGGCTTCCTTCGGAGAAGGTCTTTGATTTTGTCTCGAGGATGTCGGCAGCGAGCGTCTGGAACTGGTCGGAGAGGCTCTTCTTTGCGGTTTCAAGGAGCTCGATCTTTTCGCCGAGGTTCTTGCGTTCATTGTTGAGCTCGGCTTCGAGCTGGCTGATACGCGCGCGAAGGGTGGTTTCGCTGGCGGCTTTGTAATCGAGATCGGCCCGGAGGTTGGAGACCTCGTTATTGAGCTGCGAGATGGAGCCGGCGCGTTCCGCAGCAAGTTTTTCAAATCCCGCGCGTGCGCCCGATTCGGATTGTGTCTGCGCCAGCTGTCGCTGCAGCGCATTGAGGGCGTCGAGAGACTCGCGATTCCGCTGCTCGAGTAGAGCAGATTCACGGCGCGCCGAGGCAGAACGGATGATGAAGCCGGCGACGAGTCCGATGAAAATGGCGATGGCGACGTAGAGAGCTTGCATCAAAATGCCTCCAGCTATCTTCGCCTAATTTACGCCTTTTGGCTGTGCAATTGTGGGGCAAAACTCAGGTTTTCGTCCGGGCGTCCCGGATGAGTCAATGCGGCCGGGGAAGGGCTCATCGTGATGCAGGTAATTGATTTATTTCCACTCTGGTCGGCTTTACACACCGGGGGCGGCCCTTTAGACTTGGAGTTTCGGGGCCGCGCGGGATTTTGTTTACGCGGTGATTGTGTTCGTGTGCCGTAAGCCGTTATTGTAGGCAGGCATACTGCCCGAGGCAGTGTTCGGATTTGGGAATTGAAATTGAGGAGAAACAGGCATGGCGGTAGAAGAAAAGGTTAAACAGATCATCGTCGAGCAGCTGCAAGTGGACGAGGCTGAAGTCACGCCCGGTGCGAGCTTCCAGGAGGATCTGGGCGCGGATTCGCTGGACGTTGTTGAACTTGTGATGCAGTTCGAAGAGGCGTTTGACCTCGAGATTCCCGATGAGGACGCTGAGAAGATAAAGACTGTGAAGGACGCGATCGAATACATCGAGAAGAACGAAAAGACCGCGAAAGGCAAGTAGCCGGTGAATCGAAGAGTAGTGATCACCGGCCTGGGGCTGGTGTGCGGTGTGGGCAATACCGCGCAGGAGGTTTGGGAGAAACTAGTAGCCGGCGCCAGCGGTATGGCGCCGATCACGGGTTTCGATACAACCCTTTTTCCAGTCACCTTTGCCGCCGAGGTCAAGAACTTTGACCCGTTAAAATTCGTCGACAAGAAGGAAGCGCGCAAGATGGGGCGCTTTATTCATTTTGCCTTTGCAGCCGCGCAGGAGGCCCTGGAGCAGTCTGGCCTCAAAATCACGCCAGAGAACGGCGATCGCGTAGGAGTCTTCATTGGCTCGGGCATCGGCGGATTTGAAGTGATCGAGCGCGAGCATGCAACGCTGTTGAAAGACGGACCGCGCAGGATTTCACCCTTCTTCATCCCTGCAGCCATCGTGAACATGGCGGCCGGGCAGTTGAGCATTCGCTATGGTGCAAGGGGACCGATCTCAGCGACAGCAACGGCATGCGCAACGAGCGCGAATTCTATTGGCGACTCGGTGCGGATGATTATGCACGGCGATGCAGATGCGATGATTGCGGGCGGCTCAGAGGCTGCGGTCACCCCCCTGTCGGTGGGTGGGTTTGCATCAATGCGGGCGCTGTCGACACGCAATGATGAGCCGACCAAGGCGAGCAGGCCATTCGATAAGGATCGTGACGGATTTGTGATTGGCGAAGGCGCGGGGATTCTGATTCTTGAAGAGCTTGAGTTCGCCAAGAAGCGCGGCGCGAAGATCCTGGCCGAAGTCATCGGCTACGGAATGAGTGCTGATGCCTACCACATGACAGGCATCGCTCCAGATGGGGCGGGCGCGCAACGCAGCATGCGTGCGGCGTTGAACGATGCGGGACTCAAGCCGGAAGATGTGGGCTACATCAACGCTCACGCAACATCGACTCCCGCTGGAGATGGCAATGAATCGCGAGCAATCGAAGTGGTTTTCGGCGAGCACGCACTAAGCCACACGCTAAAGATCAGCGGCACGAAATCAATGACGGGGCATCTGCTCGGCGGCGCAGGCGGACTGGAAGCAGGCATCACAGTGCTGTCGCTGATCAACCAGGTGCTTCCGCCAACGATCAACCTGGACAATCCCGATCCCGAATGCAAGCTGGACTACGTACCGAACAAGGCAATCAGCCACAGCTTCGATGTTGCGCTATCCAATTCGTTCGGGTTTGGCGGCATCAATGCGACGCTGATCATGCGGAGATGGAACGAAGACAGGTAACGAAGGAACAAGGGGACGAGAGAGACAAGGGCACAAACGAAACGGCGCACATATTGCGATGTGCGCCGTTTTTGTTTGATGCTGACGGGATTAACTGAAGGCAGCGGCGACGCCGGCTCCACCCAGTACCAGTAGAGCCCACCACCCGTAGGACGCAATGTAGCCCGAAGTCCGCTTGGTACCCGCGACGATTGCCACTCCAATTCCGACAAGAGCGAGTGTCCAAATTGTGACGAAGTCGATCGAGCTTGCGAGGCTGTAGAGACCAGGATTCATATCCATCGGATTGAGGAATGCGCCGAGATTGGTAGGCGCAAAGTTCTTGATGTTGAACGAATCCGGAGCAGTCCCTGCATAGAGTACGACAATGCCCAGTATCGTTTTGATACATGAGGGCATCATGGCATACATCCAGACGGCGAAGATGCTTCCGAAATTCGCTTTGCCACCAAATACAAAGTTGATGGTTCCGAGAAGCACCAGCGAGATGATGGCGCCCATCGCCAGCAGGAAGACCGGACCGGCGAGGAAGATTCCCTGGGTGATCGCTACAGAGATCTTCATACGCTGTTCGCGCTGCTCGGGCGTGAGCTGAGCCATCTGTTCTTCAGTCTTGGGACTGAGTTTGACCTGGTTCTCGCTGACCTGGCGCATGCCGACCTTGGCATTCACCGCGCCGTAGAATGCAAAGCCAAGGACAGCGTAGATGATGAATGGCAACCACCAACTCTTGTGGCCAGCCTTAATGTCCTGGAAGGTTTTGGAGGGCGCCGTAAACATGTTGGTGAGGCGCTGGCCCTGGGAGAGGCCCGTGGTCAGCTCTGCAGTCTGAACCGCTGGATCGCTCATATCTGTCCTCGTAGACTCCGTACTTGAGACGCGGAAGCGCTACAACCGCGTCCGCCCGCGATTGTAACGCTTCCGCTACGGATAAGAAATGAAATTACAGAGCTGGGTGTTCTGGCCTATTTGTTGCGAGCCGGCGCGTCGTCAGAAACCGTAGCCGTGGATGGATCCGGCGGTACACTCTGCGGCACTGGAGCATGATGAGGACCGCCCGGCGATGATGCCGGTGAGTAATTCTTGTAGACGGTGATGTGGAAGCAGCGCTGGCGGAATTCTTCTTCCACATCAATCACACCGGCGGTCTGATAGGCGAAGAGGTGATCGCGCATCCACTGCATTTCTTTGCGAGACAGCCCTGACTTGGCAATATCGATAGTAGCGCCGGTGAGATGCGGGCTGACGATATCGCCTTCGGCATCGGCGGCATTGTGATTCACGCGCATGAGGTGCTTCTGGTATTCGACCGTACGCACAGCGGAGCTGACGATGAGCGGCTTATGGAACTGGGCCTCGTGAGCGCGGGAAAGGTCGGCGAGGAAGTCGGCTGTCCATTGACGGCAATAGCGTCGTTCTTCTGGCAAGCCGGGATTGACCATCAGGCCGGCCGTCTCAGGCACGCGGACAAGCGCACCGCTGGCAATTCGATTCTGCAGGTCGATGTCGTCTTCGATGCGCTGAAGAGACTCGAGTTCAACGCGCTCGTTCTGGCGTACGAGAGAATCGTGAGTTCCGCGAAGTGCGTAGCGACCGTAAACGCGGGGCACATTCAACGAGGCGATCTGGCCCACGGCGACCGGAACTGCCTGTTCCGCGGGAGGCGCGGCGAGCGGATTGCCAGTGGCCGCCATGGCTCCCGTTTCGGGAGACGGTGCGGCTGCGGCGGAGGGTGCTGGTCCCGCATCAGAGACGGGCGCACTGGCTGTGAAGTCAGATTGGGGAGCGGAATGTTTGATGGGCACTGTGGCCAGCGGAACGAAGCGAGCCCTGGAGCGCCGACTGTATCTTGCCCGACGCAGGTGACGACCGGGAAGAGCTACTCGACGGGCCGACGCAGTGGGATGAGTCGAGCGACGCGACGACACCTTCTTCGCGGTGCGTTTGGAACTGGGAGGGTTAGCCTTCGTTCGTGAGGACCGCGTTGCAGGCTTCGCAGCATGATGCGCGTGCTTAGAACTGCGAGCGCCGTTGGCATGCGCGGGGGCGCGCACGAGACTGGTTCGCGCAGCACCGGCAGATGATGCGAGGAACAGGAACAAGAAGCCAGCTATGAAAACAGGGCGCAACATCAAAGGCGCACGGAGAAACCAGAGCATCACCAGTGTAAGACCTACTTCTGAAGATTTGGAGTGCCGAGGGTGGTTCAGCTTTGTCTGATAAGTTTCCGGATCTACTGAACAGTTGTGAGGAAAGACTTGGCGAAGCCTGATTCGCAGCTTCGCCCGATGGAGTATCCGGCTCATTCTTTACAGAAACCTCCATCGTGAGATGCGTTGCGCGGGTCCAACCTTGCCCCGCTCACCGACACAATCCGCCGTAGATCATGGGATGCGAAACGGGCGGTCAATGGTTAGCCCGTGGCCACACCCCACTCTCATAGCAGGATACCTAAAACCTAAGTTGAACACTAGACGCCGCTGAAAGAGTGCCCGTAAGTGCTACTGGATTAGCGTTCCCTGATCGTCTTCCTTGCCGTTGACTTCGTCGGGAGGAATGATGACGGCGGCGGCTACCTTGTCGTCAGCTTCGAGGTTGAGCAGGCGGACACCCTGGGTGTTTCGGCCTGCGGAGCGGACCGTATTGGTATCGATACGGATGATCTTTCCCCACTGGCTGATGACCATCAACTCTGAAGTTTCGTTGACGAGAAGGATAGAGCTGGTCTTGCCAACCTTGGGAGTCGCCTTGAGGTTTGTCACTCCCTGCGCGCCGCGTGCGGTGAGGCGGTATTCGTCGACGTCTGTACGCTTTCCGAATCCGTTCTCGGTGACGGTGAGAATGCGTGACTGGGTGACGCAGAGTTTTTCGTCGAGGTCCTTGAGTGCGGACTCGGCGTCGTCGAGAGCCTTCTCGGCTTTCTTCTCTTTGGCTTTGAGCTTCTCGTCTTCGGGGTCACCGTTGCGTCGGTCTTCGCGAGCTTTTTGCAGTGCGTCCTTGGCGTCGGTGTAGGCTTTGCGCGCGGACTTGAGTTTGTCTGTCAGGCCGCGAGCCTTTGCGCATTCGTCGCGCTCCAGATCGCGAGCCTCGTCGGAGTCAGTGATGGCGGCGCCAATGACGTAGTCGCCCTTCTTGAGCGAGATGCCTTTGTTGCCGGCAGCGTTGCGACCCATGGGACGCAGGCCGATTCCGCTGCGCTCTGCGTCGTACTCCTCCTGGAAGCGGATGGCCATGCCTTCACGGGTAGCGATGAAGATGGTCTGCTTGCCATTGGTGAGGCCGGCGGTGACAAGATCGTCGTCCTTGTCGAGGTTGATGGCGATGATCCCGCGCGCCATGACATTGGAGAAGTCCTTGAGCGGAGTTTTCTTGACGACACCGTTGCGCGTGGCGAAGAAGATGAACTTCCCTTCTTCTTCCAGATCGCGAACGGGCAGGATCGTCCGCACGTTCTCACCGGGCTGAAGGCTGAGCAGGCTAGCGATGGATTTGCCCTTCCCTGCGGCGCCAACGTCTGGAATTTCGTACACCTTGAGCCAGTAGACGCGGCCGGTGTTTGTGAAGCAGAGCAGGTAGGCGTGCGTGGAGTCGATGATGAGTTGCGAAACAAAGTCTTCCTCGCGCGTCTTCATGCCAGTGCGGCCGGTTCCGCCGCGGCGCTGCTGGCGATAGATGGAGATCGGAGTGCGCTTGAGGTAGCCCTGGTGCGAGACGGTGACGGCGACCTGCTCGTCGGCGATGAGGTCTTCGAGCTGGATTTCGGCGGACTCGTCAATGATCTGCGTACGGCGTTCGTCGCCGTATTTGTCGCGGACGGCTTCCAGTTCCTTGATAATGACGTTGCGGAGTTTCTTGTCGCTGGCGAGGATGGATTCGTACTCGGCGATCTTCTCGCGAATTTCTTTCATCTCGTTGAGAATTTCGTCGACGGAGAGCTGAGTAAGCCGGTACAGCTGGAGTTCGAGAATCGCATCAACCTGTCGCAAGGAAAGGCCACGCTCTTCGTTTGGAAGGCGCTCGCGGTCGAGGTTGATGACAATGTCAGTTCCCTTGCCCCAGGCGTACAGGTTCTCGCGAGCTTCGGCGCGCGAACCAGAGGCACGGATGATTTTGATGACTGTGTCGAGATTGTCGAGGGCAATCTTGTAGCCTTCGAGGATATGTTCGCGTTCGCGAGCCTTGCGCAGCAGATAAACGGTGCGGCGTTGAACAACGTCGATGCGGTGATCGACGAAGGCGCGGATGGCTGCGTCGAGGCTTAGTTCTTTGGGCTGACCATTGAGCACGGCGAGCAGGATCATGGAGAAGCTTTCCTGCATCTGCGTGTGCTTGTGAAGCTGGTTGAGGATGATCTCGGGCTGTGCGCCGCGCTTGAGCTCAATCACGATGCGCATGCCGTCGCGATCGCTCTCGTCACGGACGTCGCTGATGTCGTCGATGATCTTTTCCGTGACCAGATCTGCGATGCGCTCGATGAGCTTGGATTTGTTGACCTGATAGGGGATCTCGGTGACGATGATCGCCTGTTTATCCTTGGTCAGGTTTTCAATCGCCGCCTTGGCGCGCATCATGAAACGGCCACGGCCAGTGTTATAGGCCTGCGCGATGCCCGCACGTCCGTAGAGGAATCCGCCAGTCGGGAAATCGGGGCCCTGAACGTACTTCAAGATCTCGGCGAGGCCGGCCTTCGGGTTCTTCACCACCTCGATGGTGGCGTTGACGATTTCGGTGAGATTGTGTGGCGGGATATTGGTCGCCATGCCGACGGCGATGCCGCTGGAGCCATTGACGAGCAGGTTGGGGATGCGCGTGGGGAGGACTGATGGCTCATGCGTGGACTCGTCGTAGTTGGGGACGAAGTCGACGGTTTCCATGTCGATGTCGGCGAGCAGTTCGCCGGTGATCCGCATCATGCGGCACTCGGTATAACGCATGGCCGCGGGCGGATCGCCGTCAACAGAACCGAAGTTGCCCTGGCCATCGACGAGCGGGTAACGCAGCGAGAAGGGCTGCGCCATGCGGACCAGCGTGTCGTAAATAGCGGAGTCCCCGTGGGGGTGATAGACACCCATGGCCTGACCTACGACCTTGGCGCACTTGGTGTACTTCTTGTTGTACTCAAGGCCCATCTCGCTCATGGTGTAGAGCACGCGGCGATGCACGGGCTTGAGGCCATCGCGGGCGTCGGGCAGCGCGCGCCCGATGATCACCGACATCGAGTAATCGAGATACGAGCGCCGCATCTCCTCTTCGATATTGATCGGGATGAGATTGGTATTGTCTCGTGGTGGCGTACCACCATCGAGGGGGAGCTGAGGGTTCTTATCGTCGGCCATAGATGTCTTAAAAAAGACCCGCTGAAGAGGCGGCAAAAAGTTACCGGAAACGCAGGACCGGATTTCTGCGGGCTAAAGCGCTATTTTACCTTTTCAGAGGGGTAATCAGCAACACAGGCTATGCAATCTAAGTGATTATTTTTCAGTTTGTTATGGGAAGTCTATAAAGAGCTAACATCCTCTGCCGAAGTGCGCGGCGAAACCCCGACTTTCTGGCTTACAAATTCAGCGGGAAGGTGGCCTATTGAGCCACCCTCCAGGGAGAGGTTGTGGACCATTTCGCGAGTTCCTGCCGGGCCCATTCCGTCGATTTTTCTTTATGGCATGAGGTGCAGGGATTGGGTATTCCGGATCTTTCCGTGTCACTGGGAGTGATGAAGCGGAAGGTGTGCGCAGCGACGTAGTTGTCTTTGATGGTCTGCTCGATGCGCGGCATGTGGCATGCAGTGCACTGGCTTCCGGCACTGTTTGCGGAGTGATGGGTGTGTTCTGTGACGGATCCGTGCAAGCCCGCGGGGTTCTGCTTCGTGTGGCAGCCGAGACAGAGAGCGTTGCCGCTGACAGGGAGATTGGAGACCGCGCTGCTGTGCACCTCATGGCAGTCGAAGCAGCGCAGCTGGCGGTGGTACATGTTGCTCTGCACGAAGTCATTGCCCTGCATCCGGTTTTTGTGCGAAGTGAGGTCGGCGTACTGGAAGAAGTTGTTGACGCCAGGCTTGGTCTCCTCGAGTTGCCAGTAATCAGCGAGGCGTTCTCCGGCCGTAAAGCCGACAGGCCAATCGAAATATTTGCCCTCGATCGGATTGTGCAGAGGTCGCCCCTGGCTGTGGCACTGAATGCAGACGTCGTTCGCGCGCACGAAGCCGAGTGTGTCGGGGTTGACGATGTTGGACCTGGTGGCGTGCGCAACGTGGGCGCTACCGGGACCGTGGCACTTTTCGCAGCCGACGTTCCACTCAGTCACCTGCTTTGTGCGTACGTCATAGTTCACGGAGTGACAGCCATCGCAGGTCGGGCCTGTGGGACGGTCAAAGTTTGTAGGCCCGTAGAAAGGAACCCACCAATCTGTGCCGGATTCCACGTGATACGGCAGCCACTTCTTCTTCACGACATCCCACTGTGCAGGAAGGGGGAAGTAGTCGTCTCCGCGTTTGGTGAAGTAGCGCTGCTTGAAGCGTCCTCCGTACGTGAATGCGACGGCGTCGAGGTTGAAGGTACGGACAGGATCGGAGTGGGTGAAATCGCCGACCACGGCATCGGGATGCTGACGCGGATCGAGAAGGATGTTGGCCATCCTGCTCTTCTTCCAGCCGTTGTACTCCTTGAGATGGCAAGTCTTACAAGATTCTGAACCGACGTAATGAGATTGAGCCGTCGGCGAGGGATGGGGTGAGTCGGAAGAAGGTTGCTGTGCTCCCGCCATCGCCGCCAAAAGGAAGAACAAAGAGGCAAGCTTGGCCCGGCCCATGAATCGCGATACCGTCATCGGACCTCTCGAGACTTGACGCTTGGTAGTTGTCCTACTCAGACGAGCCGGGGAAGGCTCATCACGCAGAGGATGATCTGAAGGATAACCAGAGAGGCCGCTGCCGCGAGAAAGATTTTTCTGCGTTCGGACTCGCATGCGTCGGCGAAGACACCGCCGATGAAAGTGAGCAGAAACGGCAGTGCCCAGAGCCACGGTGTTCCGGGAGTTCCCCTGGTCACAAGCAGCACAAGAACAACGAAGCAGATGAGTGGCGCAGTATTGCCGAAGTAGCGAGAGCGATTGACTCCAAGATAGAGGAACGCGGCAGCTGCGGCGGCAACGATGATTCCGGCAATCGAGGGCATTGTAAAGAATCGCTGTAAGGGTTCAATGGAGATCGTAAGGAACCCTGCTCCCGATCGAAAGACGTAGCTGAATGCATCGGGAGAAAACCCGTATGCCGCGAATAAGAGCACGAGCGCGCCTGCGGATGCCAGGAGGACAACGGGCAGGATCTGACTTCGACGGTCCTCGGCAATCCACAGCATCAATATCAGCCCGAGGAGGGCGGTGATAGGCAGAGCGACGATGTGAGCCATGGCAGCGATGCCAAACACTACGGTGAGCAGAATGATGCGCGGGCGCCACTTGCGACGTGGGCCCTGCATTGCGTGCGCGACACCGATGCAGGTGTAAATGCCGCCGTAGATGCCGAGAGCAGCCAGGATCTCGGGACTTGGGGAAAGACAGGCCTTGAGGACCGGAGGCGAAAAGCAGTACAGCGCCAGCGCGACGTAGCCGCCGATGTTTCCGTAGAGGCGTCGCGATACCCACCATAATCCACCGCCGAGTACGCACCCGGCAGCCAGAAATGGAAGGCGCAACAGGAGGAGCACATGGGTCATCTGGTGGCGGAGTTCCCAGGTGCTAAGTCCGGCGGTTCCCTGCCCTGCTGAAGCTTGAAAGACGCGATCCTCGGGTTTGCGGAAGAGATCAAACTCGTGCTGTGCCAAAAGATTCAGTGTGAGGGGGAGACCGGCGATGCGGTAGGCCAGAATGCCGTCGCGTATGTTTCCGCAGCTGGTGTAGTAGCCGGCGAGTGGTGAAGGTTTCTCCCAGGTTTCGCGTCCGCAACGGGCGTATTGGTAGTCGCGGTCAGACAGGGTCTGATGGGCCGCAACCCAAAAACCCTGAATCAGGAACAGCGCAAGCATCACCGCGGCGATGCGCTGTGGCAGGTTGAAATGGAATCGGCGGATGCGGGCGAATCGGTGGGTCATCAAGCGGACGAACAGACCTATTCAGTCTAAATGCTCAGTGTGGATCGCCCGGAAACGCCTCAGGCCGCCTTGCGGCGGCCTGTGATCATTTGGATTGCAGCTAGAGGCTAGTTTTGTGCGAGGGAGCCGAAGTCAACTGTGCCTGTAGCAGTGTTGCCGTCGGGAGAAGTGTAGGTTGCGGTAACAGTGGCTTTGCCCATTGTCATGGAGCGAGCAACGCCGGTAGCCGCATCGACTCTTACCGACTGCGGATTACTGGAAGACCACACAGTCTTGCCGTTCAGCGGAACAAGCATACCGTCTGCTGTTTTGCCTACGGCGATGAACTTCGCAATACCATTGATCCCAGAAGACGCATTTGCCACGCGGCTAATGGAGAGGCTCTTCACGACGGCTGTTTTCGGGGCCGGGGGCTCCTGTTCGATTACATGGCCGTAGCCGATGATAATGCCATGAAAGCCCGGAGCGCTTGCCGAAACCAAGATGTCCGAATTGAAAGTGCTTCCGGGATTCGCGCAAGATGCAACGGTAAAGAGTCCGGTGTTATCAATGATCAACAACTGGGTGTCGAAGGACTTCCAAGTCACTTCGTTTGTGATGTCACGAGTAACAGCTGCGTGATTCGGGCGAGTATAGCTTCCGATAGCTGTGAAGTGAGCCTGCACCTGAGTCGTACCGCAGGTGCCCAGGAGTGCCGTGAATGTGTCAGGGACAAGCTGAATTGAGGTGAGCGACGGATTGACACCACAGCTCGTGAAGGGGATTACCGATCCGAGCAGCAACAAGGCACCTAAGGAACGATTACGCATAAACATCTCCTGGCTTCTCCGCCGTGGCTGACGAATTACTCGCAGTCAGCTCAATCAGCCATTTAGGAAGGGTCCCGTATGGCTGCAATCAGTTTGCAGACGCCCGCAGCGATGGCGCATGCATTGCAAATACGTGCACTTAGAACGGGGGCAGATACGAAACGGTTCGCATCGGGCCGCTCAACACACCTGTTCCTCATGAGAGGTGGCCCAAGAATACGGCAGGTCAAAGCGTTGAATCAATAGCAATCTTGGGTCGAAGAGCCTTGTTTGTTACGCGCGTAACTAGCGAACAAAGGCGGGTTTGTGAGCAATTCTAGTTATCCGGTGAGAGTCTTCACGAGGGTAGTAAGAGTTACTCAGCCAGAGACACATCTGGAAGGACGGAGGCTCGTTTTACCCGCCCTGCCCGGAGCCGCTACACTGCTCGCATCATGGTCATCGCGCGGGACAACTCCCCTGAAAGGCTAGTGAGCGCTTCTCGCGCCGAGGAGGAACAGAGTTTTGAGCTGAAACTCAGGCCCCGTTGGCTTGGAGAGTTTATTGGTCAGAAGAAAGCCAAGGAGCAACTGGCAATCGCTCTCGAAGCCGCGAAGTCGCGGGGCGAGGCTCTCGATCATGTTCTGCTGTTTGGGCCACCGGGACTCGGCAAGACGACGCTGGCGACCATCATTGCCAATGAGCTGGGGGTAGGATTTCAGCAGACCTCGGGACCAGCCCTTCAGATTCAAGGCGACCTGACGGCGATTCTTACGAACCTGCGAGATCGCCAGGTATTGTTCCTGGATGAGATCCACCGCATGCAGCCGGTGCTGGAAGAGAAGCTGTATACAGCGCTCGAAGATTACAAGCTGGACATCATCATTGGTCAGGGACCGGCGGCGCGCACGCACGTGATGGAGATCAAGCCCTTTACGTTTGTCGGCGCGACCACGCGGCCGGGATTGTTGAGTTCGCCGTTGCGGTCACGGTTTGGGATTCTGCTGCGGCTGGAGTTCTACACCGAGGATGATTTACGGGTTATCGTGCAACGCTCGGCTGAGGTGATGGGCGTGCCGATTGATGCCGATGGCGCAGCCGAGATCGCTCTTCGCTCGCGAGGGACGCCGCGTATTGCGAATCGACTGCTGCGCCGGGTTCGGGACTTTGCACAGGTGCGGGGGACAGGAACGATCGACCGGCCGACCGCAAATGCAGCACTGACCATGCTGGAAGTCGATGCGCACGGGTTCGACGAGATTGACCGCCGGCTGATGATGACGATCATGCAGAAGTATGATGGCGGGCCTGTCGGGCTCGGCACACTTGCAGCGACACTGGCAGAAGAAGAAGACGCGTTGGAAGAAGTGTATGAGCCATTTCTGATTCAGATTGGTTTTCTGGACCGGACACCACGCGGTCGCGTTGCGACGCGGCTGGCGTACGAGCACTTTGGCGTGCCGATGCCGGGGCGGCAGGGTGGATTGTTCTAAAAGCAGCGGAGTTAGCGGCGGCTGGGCGGCTTGTTCGTGGAGTTAGTCCGATGCTGTCGGCCCGAAGTGACAGACGCAACTTTCCTTCAATTGCAGTCCACAGGAGTGATCTATGGCCTTAACTGAATCGACGATGCTGGAACTCGGAACGACGGCGCCGGAATTTGCGCTGAAGGACGTTGTATCAGGGAAGACTGTTCGGCGAGATGATTTCCGCGGGCAACAGGGTCTGCTGGTGATGTTCATCTGCACACATTGCCCTTATGTAAAACACATCGAGAAGAGTCTGGCTCAATTGGGATCAGACTACTCCGGGAAACTCGGGATCGTGGCAATCAGCAGCAACGATGCGCAGAACTATCCGGACGACAGCCCGGAGGGATTGAAGAAGCAGGCGCAGAGGCTCGGGTTCATGTTCCCATATCTCTATGACGAGACGCAGGCCGTGGCACGGGCCTTTGATGCGGCCTGCACGCCGGACATTTACCTCTTCGACAAGGATCTGAAGCTTGTGTATCGCGGGCAGTTCGATGGAGCGCGACCGGGGAATAATGTGCCCGTGACTGGTCAGGATCTACGAGCTGCGTTGGACGCGGTGCTGCGCGGCGAGAAGCCGAGCGCGGATCAGAAGGCTTCGATCGGCTGCAATATCAAGTGGAAGTGAGCAGCGGGGTTAGCAGCCGCTTTGCGGCTTGTTAGCGGAGTTGGCGTTCGGGCGCCCAACACCTTGGTACTTGGGCTTTCTAACTCCGCTACTGGAGCTAACATGTTCGCTCAGCGAACGGCTAACTCCGCTGGTTTTCTAACAGATTCCTAAACCCTTGAGATATTCGCGGAAGCGGTCACCGAATTCGGGCCGCTTGAGGGCAAATTCTACTGTCGCCTGGAGCATTCCGAATTTGTCGCCGGCGTCGAAGCGCTTGCCTTCAAAGGTGTAGCCGAAGACTTTCTCCTCTTTGAGGAGTGCCTTGATGCCATCGGTGAGTTGGATTTCGCCACCTGCGCCGGGAGTGGTCTGCTCGAGTAGTTCGAATATCCGGGGCGTCAGGATGTAGCGTCCGATGATGGCTTGCTTGGAAGGCGCATCTTCCAGCTTTGGTTTTTCGACCATGCCGGTGCAGTTGTAGATGCGCGGGTCCTCCGGGTCGGGCGAGCCGGAGAGGACGCCGTAAGCGGAGATGGCGGGACCCTCGACGGTCTGCGTAGCGAGCACGGAGCCGCCGTGCTCGTTGAAGACGTCAATCATTTGCTTGAGACAGGGTGTTTCCGCGTCAATGACGTCGTCGGGCAGCACCACTGCGAAAGGCTCATTACCGACAAGCTCCTTTGCGCAGAGAACGGCGTGGCCGAGGCCGAGCGGCTCGCGCTGGCGGACATAGCTGACGCGGGCAAGCGTGGCTACGCTGCGTGAGACATGGAGCAGTTCTTTTTTTCCGCGTCGCTCGAGGGTGTGATCGAGTTCGAAGTTGTGATCGAAGTGGTCTTCCATGGCGCCTTTGCCGCGACCGGTAACGATGATGATGTGCTCGATTCCGGAAGCGACGGCTTCTTCAACGCCGTATTGAATGATGGGCTTGTCAACGAGCGCCAGCATCTCTTTGGGGATAACTTTGGTGGCGGGCAAGAAACGAGTTCCGAGACCACCAGCGGGGAAGACAACTTTGCGAACTTCTTGTTTCATTACGGCTCCATGAACAACTCTGCGCTTCTATTTTCGAACGTGTGCCGCGCGGAGGATCTCAATTCGTTCTGAAAGAAACTTACTTTAGTTCTAGCCGATTGGTTTTAGCCGCTGGCTAGAGTGTGGGCGAATCATCCCCGAGCATCGTCTCGCGAATGATCTTGATGGGCGGAAAGCCCTGGCTCAGGAAGTCGTCGTGGAATTTCTGAAGTGAAAAGGCTGAGCCTTGCTTCTTCATCAGGTCTGAACGCAGTTTCATTATCTCCAGTTTGCCCAGCGTGTAGTAGAGATAGGTGGGATCGCCCGCTCCGCGCTTGGCTTCGACGATGGAGGTTTCCTGGGGCTGGTAGCCTTCTCTCTGAAAAAACTGGACGGCCTGGTCGTAGGTCATGTTCCCAGTGTGCATTTGGATGCCAACGATGTAGCGAGCGTTGCGCAGCAGAGCATCCTGCAACTGGCCGAGACGCAGGAATTTCACCTCGCGGTCATCTTTTGCACCGGTTCCGAGTTGTCCGTAGCCGTTGTCGAGCATCATCTGCTCGGTGTAGTGAGCCCAGCCTTCGATGTTGGTGTTGGCCTGGAGAATTTTGCGGACGCGACTGGGAGCTTTGAGTGAGTAGAGGTACTGCACATAGTGGCCCGGGTATGCCTCATGCACTGACGTGGAGATTACCGTACCGATGTTGTAGGAGTGCATATAGCCCTCAACCTGCGCGGGCGTCATCGAAGGGCTGGGCAAAGTGACATTGAAATAGGAGGTGGTCGCGCGAGTCTCAAAAGGGCCGGGCGAGTCCATGCTGGCCTGGGTGGTGGCGCGCATGAAGGGCGGAGTCTCCTCCAGGACCGGCGTCACATCGGACGGGATCGTGACAATGTGGTGCGAGCGAATGAAATCGAGCAGGCTGGTGAAGGTGCCGCGGAACGCATCGAGAAGATGATCGGGAGCAGGATGCTGGTGGCCAAGCTCTTCGAGGACTTCGCGCGGAGTTTTATTCGGCTCGAGTTCCTTTGCGATCTCGGCGAAGTGCTGCTGGTTGCGATGCAGGTCGGCGTACCCGATTTCGAGCAGCTTTGGGAGGGGCAGGTCGACCATCTCGTCGCAGGCGAGCTTTTTTGAGAAGGTGTCCGCACCGATGCGGTAATCACCGTTGGAGCGCGGCAGGAGATCGGACTTGAGCCATGCCAGATAGCTGGTCAGTTCGGCGATGACGGCTGCGTTGCTCTTTGCAAATTCTGATTTGAGCGCCTCATCATTGGCGTCGGCGAAGGCGAGAGGCACGTCGTGCTGGAAGAACGCGATGATGCCGGGGAGCTGTTCGATGGCGATCTCGGTGAAGATGCGCGGCGGGTTCTGGAGGTTAGCGCGAGCTTCCTGGAGCAGGCCGGGCATGCTCTTTTCACGGGCGATGAGCGAGCGGAGGCGGTCGTCTGCGGGTGCGAACTTTCGCTCCATGAGCGTGAATGCAGCGTTGGCGCAGCTGCTGGAGTAGTTGTCGGCGTTCTTTGCCCAAGGGCGTATGGTGTGCAGCGTCAGGCGGCGAGAACGGATCTGGTTGAGCAGAAGCTGCCTGTCGGCACGGGTGGTCTGGTCGAGAGAGGCGTCTGCGATGGACGAGATGCGCTTTTCATAATCGTCGAGCGCTGAGACCTCGGCATCAATGCTGGCGGAAGCAAGGTTCTCGAGCTTTGAGTCGTACTGATGGTAGCCGGCAACGGTACCCGCGGTTGGCTGATAGCGGTAGTACACATGGTCGAAATACTCGTCTGATACGCGCTGGAACTGCTGTTGAGGGGTTTCTTTGTCAGAGTACGCGGCAGCGGAGAGAGTCATGCAGGCTCCAAAAGCGAGCAAAGTCACGAATTTGGTCACGGTTCCTCTTGCAAAAAGATGTGATTAGGCAGTGACAGCATCGGGAGCGAGCTTCTCGAGCAGGTCCCGTATTTCCAGCAAGACTTCATCAGGCCGAGTAGCGGCAAGCGGGAACTTCAAAACTCCCTGGGGAGTGAACTGCGCGCCGCGCTTGGCATTTCTGGCGACAAGACGCATAAGGTGTTCCGGATCGATGGCGGCTTTCTCGGTGAAGCGAATTTGCAGCTCGGCGCGCTTGCGATCGATTTGGGCAATGCCCATGCGCTCGCATTCGAGGCGCAGCGCAGCAGCTTCGAGGAGGTACACGGTGGAGTCTGGCAACGCCCCATAGCGGTCTTCCATCTCGGCGCGGAGGTCGGCGATAGCTTTCTCGCTTTCGGCGCCGGCGATTTTCTTATACAGACGCAGGCGTTGATTCTCTTCAGCCACGTAGGACTCGTCGATGCGGAGAGCGATGCCGAGGTTGAGTTGCGTGCTGGGGCGTTCTTCGCCGCCTTCGCCTTTCAATTCCTTGACGGCGGCCTCGAGCATGGACGTGTAGAGTTCGAAGCCAACGGCCTCGATGTGGCCGCTCTGCTCGCCGCCGAGCATGTTCCCTGCCCCACGGAGTTCGAGATCGAGCGCGGCGATCTTGAAACCTGCGCCAAGGTCCGAAAACTCCTTGAGGGCAGCGAGACGGCGGCGGGCGATGTCGGTTAATTCGCGCTCCGGAGGAATCAGCAGGTATGCGTACGCCCGGCGATTGGAACGGCCGACGCGGCCGCGGAGCTGGTAGAGCTCGCTGAGACCGTGCCTGTCGGCGCGATTGATGATGATGGTGTTGGCGAGTGGAATATCGAGTCCGTTTTCGATGATTGTGGTCGCGACGAGCACGTCGAACTCGTGGTGCATGAAGGCGAGCATCACCTGCTCCAGATCCTTCTCGCCCATCTGGCCGTGGCCGACGACGACGCGCGCACCGGGGACGAGTTCCTGGATACGCGAAGCAATTTCGTAAATCGATTCGACGCGGTTGTGAACGAAGTAGACCTGACCTCCGCGTTCGAGTTCGACTTCGATGGCGGAGCGGATGATCTTTTCGTCGAACTTGGCCACGACGGTCTGGATAGCCATGCGGTCTTTCGGCGGCGTCTCGATGACGGACATGTCACGCAGACCGACGAGAGACATGTGAAGAGTGCGCGGGATCGGCGTAGCGGACATGGCAAGCACGTCAATCTCCTTGCGCATTTGCTTGAGGCGCTCTTTGTGGCGCACGCCGAAGCGTTGCTCTTCGTCAACGATGAGGAGACCGAGATCCTGGAACTTGATGTCCTTGGAGAGAACGCGGTGGGTGCCGATCAACACGTCGACCTTGCCGGTCTCTAACTTTTCAAGAATGATCTTCTGCTCCTTCGGTGAACGAAACCGCGAAATCATCTCGACTGTAATAGGAAATTGCGAGAAGCGTTTCTTAAATGTCTCGAAGTGCTGGAAGGCGAGGACAGTTGTCGGCGTGAGGACGGCGACCTGCTTGCCATCCTGCACGGCTTTAAAAGCGGCGCGCATGGCGACTTCGGTTTTGCCGTAGCCGACATCGCCGCAGAGGAGGCGGTCCATGGGCGTAGTTGATTCCATGTCCTGCTTGACTGCGGCGATGGCGGTGAGCTGATCGTCGGTCTCGCGATAATCGAAGGAATCTTCAAATTCGCGCTGAAAA
>Ga0207654_10000517_pt1 | contig 22151 bp, 14 predicted proteins | sample KBSC64metaG_FD_184355 | JGI IMG/M metagenome (GOLD analysis project Ga0207654, IMG submission 184355) | Corn rhizosphere microbial communities from Kellogg Biological Station, Michigan, USA - KBS C6-4 metaG (SPAdes) (version 2) | ecosystem: Host-associated > Plants > Roots > Rhizosphere > Soil...
CGGCGCGGTCATCGGTGTTCCCGCATTGGCGTTGGTCGCGGGCGCCGCCGTCGCCGCGGCGACACGGTTCGTCCTGCATGGGATGGCGCGAACCGATACGACCAAACGCCATGACGCCGCGCTCGATTCGACGCGCGGCGTCGTCATTCCTATCGTCGTCGGACTCGCCGTCGCCGCGCTCGCCGCGCGCTACGCCGCCGTCCAAGTCGGCCCCAAATTCGGCGTCCTCGGCATTCTCCTCGTCGTCCCGGCGATCGGCTTCCTCATCGGTGCGGTAAACGGCGCGGTGATCGTCTCCGGACGTCTGCAACCATTCATCGTCACGCTCGCGTCGATGGTGACGGTGCTCGGACTCGCGCGCTTGACCGCCGGACAAGACAGCGCGGTACTTCCAGTGTATCCCGGAACCAACGCCACACCAGACGTCGACACGCTCCGTTCGATGTTGTGGGGCGTCCTCCCAGCACCAGGACTCTTCTTCCTCGCGAGCGTCCTCCTCTTCGCCGCGCTCCTCCGCTGGACGACGCTCGGACGCTACATGTACGCGATCGGTGGCAACGAAGAAGCGACACGGCTCTCCGGCGTGAGCGTCGATCGTGTGAAAATTGCGTCGTACGCCTTTTCAGGACTCCTCGCCGCGCTCGCGGGCGTCTTGTACGTCGCGCAATATCGCCAAGGAAAACCCGACGCCGGCACCGGCCTCGAGCTCGACGCCATTGCCGCGGTCGTCATCGGCGGGACGAGTCTCAACGGCGGACGCGGCGGCATCGCGGGGACGCTCGTCGGTGTCCTGATCTTCGGACTCCTCTCCAACATTCTGCAACTCTACAACATCAACTCCAACCTGCAACTCGTCATCAAGGGCGTGATCATCGTCACGACCGTGCTGTTGCAAGAACGCGGCGAAAGCGACTCCTTCGCTCGGCTCCGCGCATGGTTCCACACCCAACCGACTCCACAACCATGAACCGTCGCAACTTCGTCACCGTCTCCGCCGTGACCCTCGCCGGGGCCGGCGCCATCATCTATCTCCCGTGGAAATTCCGGCATCATGGGAACGGACAGAGCGGCCAGAACAAATGGACGTTTGGCTTCTCGCAAGTGACGACACTCGAGCCATGGCGCGTTCAGTTCAACAAGGACATGAAGGCGGAAGCGGCGAAGCACCCGGAGGTCACGCTGATCGTGACCGACGGCGAAGACCGGACGGAGAAGCAAGTCGCGGACGTCGAAAATTTGATTCGTCAGGAAGTCAGTGTGTTGTTGATCTCTCCAAAAGAATCGGCGGGACTCACGGGCGTGGTCGACAAAGCGGTCGATGCGGGGATCCCCGTCATCGTCCTGGATCGCGCGGTCAACACGAGCCGCTACACGGAATTCGTCGGTGGCGATAACGTCCTCATCGGCAAAACGGCTGGCGACTTCGCCGTCACCGCACTCGGCGGCGCCGGGAAAGCCAAAGGGAACGTGGTGGAGATTTGGGGCGGTCTCGGCGCCCAGCCTGCACACGACCGGCACGACGGCTTCCACTCGGCGACGGACAAGGAGTCCGGATTGGTCTATCTCCTGAACCAACAATCGGCCGATTGGAAACAGTCGCAAGCGTACGACATCATGGCGACGGCGTTGCGCAATCATCCGAAGATCGATCTCGTCTTTGGCCACAACGATCCAATGGCGTACGGCGCATATCTCGCCGCGAAAGATGCAAACCGTCACAAAGAGATGCTCTTCTTGGGGATCGACGCGCTCCCTGAAGAAGGGATTCGCTGGGTCGCGAACGGCGAATTGGCCGCGACGGTGTCGTATCCAACGCCGGGCGCCGAAGGGTTCCGCCAAGCGCTCCGTCTCATGCACGGCGAACACATCGACAAGAAGATCACCCTCGGCACGACGCTCGTCACGAAGGCGAACGCCGCGGAGCTGTTGAAGGCCAACGGTCTCGCCGCCTGAGGACGACGTGACCAAAACTGTCGCGATCTTCTGGCCCGGCGACTATCGCACGCTCCCGAATCAGTCCGCCCTCCCCATGATGGAACAGGCGACGGTGCAAATGGAAGCGGCACTCCGTCGACTGGGGCGTCGTTCGTACCGCGTCGAAGGGTTTTTGACGCGCCCACACGACGCGATCGAAAAGCTCCGCCCGGTCGACGATCCGGTGATCGGGATGTACGTGCACTGGGTGTACGCCCCGCACACGACGGACGGCGTTGCGGGCAAAGACAATCCGTTGCTCCTCGCGAGCAATTTCTCCGGTCAATGGCCCGGTTTGGTCGGACTCCTCAACACCGGCGCGTCGCTCACGAGTCTCGACCGTGACCACAGCCGCATTTGGACCGACGCCGACGACTTCGCCAGCGACGACCGGTTCATGGCGCAGCTCGAACATTGGTGCGATCACGGCACGATCGAGCACGACACGAGCGAGCTGCACGATCCACCGAAGCCATCGGCTGAAGCATCTCGTCTCGCGCAACACGTCGGCGATGAGTTGCGCCGTCGCCGAGTGTTGGCGTTGATGTTGGGCGATACGTCGATGGGGATGATCAATGGGTACTTCGGTTCCCGTTTGCTCAATACCATCGGGATGTCGGAGCACAAAGTCGATCAAGCGTGGATCATCGATCGCGGCCGTTCGATCTCCGATCGTCGTATCGAAGATGCACTTGCGTTCGTGCGCGATCGTGGTGTGACGTTCCATTATGGTGAAGCGGATGCACTCGACTTCGACGCCGACGCGACGCGCGAGCAATTGCGCGATTATCTCGCGGTGCTCGATCTCGTCAACGAGTTCAAAGCGGATTGCATCGGTTGGCAGTATCAGCTCGGACTGATCGGTCTTCGTCCGCCATCGGATTTCGCGGAAGGGCTCTTCAACAGCACCTGCCGCCCGGAAAGCAACGGCGATACGATTGTCGACTCGACCGAAGCCGATCAAGGGAACTTGGTGCCGATGGAGTTGATGAAACGACTCCTCAAAGCCAAAGGATTGCATCAAGCAGTATTCTTCCACGACGTTCGCTGGGGCGGCGAATGGAATGATCGCTTCATCTGGGTGTTGTTGAACTCGGGTTCGAGTGGCGCGTACGCATTCAATCATGATCCCGATACGCTTCGTGGCGCGCACAGCTACCGTCAACCGGCGGGATATTTTCCGGTTCCTGGTGGCACGCTCACGGGCGATAGTCTTCCCGGTGCGATCACGTGGGCGCGTACTTACATCAAGGAAGGTGTGTTGTGGACCGACATCGGCCGCGGCGAAGTCGTGAAGCTTCCTGAGGATGTGCGTGATGCATGGTGGAACGGCACCACGCGCCAATGGCCACTCATGACCGCCGACCTCGGCATGACGCGCGATACGTTGATGGCGCACTATCAGAGCAACCACGTTGCCGTCGCGTATGGGGATATTTTTGAAGAGTTGATCGCGCTGTCCCAGCAGTTGGGGATGCGTGTACGGGTCGTGGGAAACGCATAACCGTCGTGGTACCCTCGGAGTAGCCATCGGGGCTGCACAACAACAGTTTCTGTTGCCGTAGCCCCGAGTTCGCGCTTGATAAAACTCGTGCCAATGAATCGAACGGTCGTTCGCACGACACCGTCGGGTGAAAGTATATAGTTGGAATGCCGATCGCGGCATTGTCCACTTTTGCATCATCCCTTGTGTTTCCCAGGTACCGCACATAGTGTGGCGCACTATGTGCTTTTCGCGCGATGTCCGCGTGTGTCACGCGGTGTACGCTCGCCCACGGGACCGGAAGAAGAGGTTCGGGTGACGCTCGCTCTTCTGCTCGATGCCTTACGGAACGATGACGATTCCCGTCCGCGTGCGAAGCGGCATGTGGAGTGGGCACCGCATGTCCCCGCTCCCGGCGCATCGGCGGTGCTTCCCGCCGACGCCGAATTGGTACGCCGAGTCAATGCGCGCGACGCGACGACCTTCACGCGATGACGCCAGTCTGCGCGCAGGCGTCACGCAGGCGGAAACATTGGCACGCCAGCAAGTCGGCGACGCGATCGATCATGAGGCGGTTCAGTTCGGCCCGCAGCACTACGTTCCCGTCTCGCTATGGTCCGCCGCGACGGCCGACATGCTCGATTCAGTCCATGGCGCCGTCGCCGCGTCAATACTGGAAGCTACGGGCAGCGCCGGTGTGAGCACGGCCGGGTTTGTGAGCGGTATTGCGCGCACCCACGCGATCGTGCGAAAAGACGGCTTGATCGCCTCGGTCCAGGACACGGACCTCGAATGCACGGTCACTGCGCGAACGCGTGATGGCACCCGGTTCCGGCTGGGTCGGCACCGCGACTCGAGACTGGGCAATGTTGAGTCCCACCGCGCTCGCGGAGCGGGCGATCGACATTGCTCGGCGCGCAGCGCGCCCAGTGGCCTTGGAACCCGCCCGGTACACGGCAATTTTCACCCCAGCCGCGGTCGCACAACTCGTCCGGGCCATGCACTACGCGTACATGACCTATTTCATCGAGCAGAATATCAGCCCGTTCGCGACACGCGCCTCGGGAAAACGAGAGGTGCTCGGACGACGTGTCTTTGACGCACGCGTCCGATTCGTCTCCGATCCGGCGGATCCCGATGGCGGATATCCTCCCTTCATCGATGCGCGGCGAATCTTGGGTGCGACCGCGGGGTTCCCGCTACAACGAATGATGTGGGTCGACGGCGGTGTCCTCGAGTCGCTGGCGTACGAGATCGGCGATGCACTGGCGAAGGGACGCCAATCGCATCCGTCGCCGCAGTCGGTGCGCTTGTCCGCGATGCCTGGTACGGAGACGCATACGCTGGACGAGATGGTCGCCGGATGCACACACGGCATTCTGGTCAATCGTCTCTCGGGTGTCGAAGTCGTCGATTGGCGAAGTGGATTGATGACGGGATTCACGCGCGACGGATGCTTTCTCGTCCGGAGTGGCCGCATCGAGAAATCCGTCAAAAATTTCCGATTCACCGCATCGCCGTTCCTGGCGTTGAACAATCTCGAAGCAATCGGGACGTCGCAGCGTGCGGCGCTCGGACATATGGACACTGACGAATGGCCGCTCGGACCGGTGATTGTTCCACCCATCATGGTGCGAGATTTCCAATTCATGGCGTTGACCGACGCCGTTTGAGGGGGGCGGCGTTCCGGCCTAAAGACAAATGCCGGAGATGAGGGGTACATAGCGCCCACGCATCACCCATGCATCATTTCTATGGCGCAATGGCGGGCCCGGCACCATTTTAGCCGTGTGACGCTTGCGTTTCTATTCGCCGATCCTGACGACGAGGTCGAGTCTTCACGTCTTCCCTCACGCATACGTCAGCGCCAGGGGAAGGATGGAGATAGGTCGTCAGTCCCGGACGCTGAAGAGTCATGGTGTACGCGTCTCCGCGCGGGTGACGAGCAGGTCCTGGAGGAATTGCTGGATGCTTATTACGGCAAGCTGCTCCGGTACGCTACGACCATCGTCCGGGACGAAGACGCCGCCGACATCGTCCAATCGGTGTTCGTCGCGGTCTGGGAACGGCGCGAAACCCTCGCCCTGCGGTCGAGCATGGCCAGCTATCTATTTCGAGCGGTCCGTAACGCTGGATTGAATCATGTGCGGGACACCCGTGCCGCACGAATCCGCGCGGAACGTGCGTTCGTCGATCATGCCGGGGCGTCAAATGGCGACGCAACCGCAGACCGTGCGGACGCGAGGCTCGAAGCCGCCGAACAGACCAAGCTTGTCGCCGACGCCATTGCGGCCCTTCCGCCGCAATCCCGTGACGTCCTCGCCCTTCGTGCCAACGGTCTCCACTATGACGAGATCGCGGCTGTCCTGAATATTCCCCTCAAGACCGCGCAGACCCGTGGGCGTCGCGGGATCGCGCTCCTTCGTGAGCGGCTCGGCGCGCAGCTCTAAAAAGGTTTTTTTGAGATCGTGAAGGTTTTTTCGCGCCGGCCGTGTCTTTCGCACGATGCGCGAGCCGCTGACTATCACTGACACGACGATTGACGTGCTACTCGACCAGTATTTGGCCGAGGAGCTTTCCGTCGACGAGGTGCGCGCGTTCGATCGGTGGATCGCCGAGTCGTCGGAACGGACGGTGTGGATTGCGCGGATGCGGGCGGCGTGGGTTGCCGGTGGTGGACATGCGCCGAGCGTCGATGGTGGTTTCGTCGAAGGGCGAGCCGCTGTGTTGCGGCGAATCAGGGAAGGGGCGGTGTCCAACGAGCTCCGTCCATCGCGTGTTGAACGGGAGAGAATGCTGCCTTGGAGAGAGTACTTTTCAAAGCGGACCCTGCGGGGGGGGACGTGGTGGCACGATGTCTCCACCGCCGTAAACACGCGCACTGCATGGTCTTGGAGCGGATACGCGTTAGTTACCGTTCTCGTCCTGGTGCTCGGACTCTCTAGCCGGTGGCTGACCCATCCCCCGGCACGGCAATCGTCGGTCACGCACACCTATCGTTCCGGACCAGGACATCGGACGAATGTCAGATTGGCTGATGGGTCGATGGTATTATTGGCACCGTCGACGTCGGTTACGATGACGAATGGCGAGGCCAAGATATCTGGTGAAGCACAATTCACTATCGTTCCGCGTAGTAACCGTCCGTTCATCGTTCGCACGACCGGCGCGATCGTCCGTGTGCTCGGAACACGCTTCATAGTGCGACATTATGAGGGTGAGACCGAAAGCCAAGTGGTGGTTGAGGATGGTCGCGTGGCATTGCAGGCCAATATGCCGGGGCGATCCACGTCAACGCGTGTGCTCTCGGCGCGAATGTTAGCTGTGGTGAGCGACTCAGGCATTGCGGTCACGACTGGAATTGTGGTGCAAGATTACATCGGATGGACACAAGAAAAATTGGTGTTCAATAGCGTGTCCTTGGGGGATGCCGTCAAGGCGCTTGGACTCGCATACCGCGCCGACATTCGGATCGAAGACTCCGCACTCGCCAGACAGAAAATGCGCATGGAAGTTTCCGTGGCAGACCTCCCATTGTCACGCGTGCTCGACATCATCAGCGACGTCAATGATGCACACGTCGTGCGGCACGACACGGTCTATGTGATATCTCCAGGACGATCCGCGACGCAGTCGCCCTCGCGTACCCCTGGACGTCGGATCATTCCTCACCGTTCTCAACCGGAGCAACAGTATGGGAAATAAGTCTGTGGACAAGATGATTGCGGTGCTGTACGCCGCGTCAGTGGTGTTGGGATCAATTGCGCGAGGGCAGACGGTGGCAGCCGTGGAGAGCGCCGTGGCTGCCAAGCAGCAACTGGTGACCGTTGACGTCGTGAATGTTCCGTTGGCGAACGTTCTCGAATCGATCGCGCGGCAGTCGGGGCTGAGTCTCTTCTGGAACGAAGCGGTGTCAGGATCGACGGCGCGAGTCACGATGCATTTCCGTGCGGTTCCGACGGATGAAGCTTTCGCGAAGGCATTGGTGGGCACTGGACTCCGAGCGAGCATCTCGTCGAGTACAGTGGCATTCGTGAAAGAGGAGGGTGTGGGCGCGACGTCGGGTGAGATCACGGGCGTTGTGGTTGATGCCAAGACGAGACGACCGGTGCGGGGGGCGTCCGTGCTGCTGGACGGTGCCACGAAGGGTGTGTTGACAGGAGACGACGGACGGTTCCGGCTCGGGAATGTTGTGGCCGGGGCGCATACGGTGCGCGTGCGGCTGTTGGGATACGCCAAAGCTGGGAAATCGGTCCAGGTGGTGGATGGAGGAATGGCATCTGTCGAGGTGGTGCTGGAACCGAGCGTCAATGCGTTGGAGCAGGTTGTGGTGACAGGAACTGTTGTGGCGACCGAGCTCAAGGCGGTACCGAATGCGATCACCGTGATTACGGCGAAAGAGCTCGAAGAACGCGGAATTCGGCGGATTGATGAGCTATTTCGGGGGGACGTGCCTGGCCTGTTTGCGAAGCGGCTTGGTGCAGCGGGGATCGGCTGGACCGATGTCGGAATTCCGGGCTCAGCAGATGTGTCGGCGCGGGGCAGCACCAGTCTGAACAGTTCTGATGAGACGATCAAGATCTATGTCGATGGCGTGGAGCTCGCGAATCGGGCGTATCTCGGTTTGATCGATCCGACCGCAATCGAGCGCATCGAGATTCTCACGGGTCCCCAGGCATCAACGATTTACGGGAGTAATGCCATCAATGGAGTCATGCAGGTCTTTACCAAACGGGGAGCGTCCGCGCGCCCTCAACTTACCGCCGAGGCTCGCAGTGCGTGGACACAGAACAACCTGAACTCGGCGGTAGCCCCCAAGCATGTGGCTGATCTATCTCTGTCTGGGGTGGACGGGCGGATGAGCTACAACGTGGGCGGGTCGTGGGAGTATACAGGGTCGTGGACGCCGGGCGTGCAGGAGCAGACGCTGAGTGGGTTTGCCGGCGAACGCATGACGTTTGGGCGGCTCACCCTGGATGGGAATCTCCGCGTGTTGCGAGATGGCAATCTGTCACGCGCGGCAGGCGATATTCGTCCTGAGATTGAGGGGATCCTTTTTGGGAATGGCGACCAAGTGATTGGCGCTGGGTCGGCGCCGGTGATCAATCGGGGAACGAGCACGGATCGTGCCTTTGGCGCTACAGGCGCCTACGCGCTCACATCTTGGTGGTCCCACACGGTGACGCTCGGAGTGGATCAGCTAGCGACGCTCTACAATTCGCTTGGGAAGGCATACAGCTATCCATCGGATACAACGTCGTACCTGAGCGGGGGAACGACAAACAGACTCACCGCGGCGTATACCACTACGATGCAGGTACCACTCACGTCTATCGCCAACGTCGTTGTGACCGTAGGAGGGGATGAGTCCCATACGACAGGAAACAGTGTCTTCGGCAGTTACGTGTTGGTGAATGGCGCATATCAACCGGACATCTTTAATCCATGGCATTATGCGCGAAGCCAGGTGTATGAGCACGGCGGGTTTCTGCAGAGCCAAGTTGGGGTGTGGGATGCGCTGTTCTTCACTTACGGACTTCGGGCCGTGTACAATCCCAATATTGGGGCGGACCAAAACCCACATTGGGAGCCGCGCTACGGCGTGGCGTATTCACACGACATTGCGGGCGTCACGGCCAAGCTCCGCGCCAGTTACGGAACCGCGACCCGGCCGCCAGCCCTGGGGAAGAAGGACCAGCTCCGGCTCACGAGTAAAGGGGCGATCAAAGAGTATGGCGATACGATGTATTACTTCGCAAACCCGAATCTGTTGCCGGAACAGCAGCGTGGGGGCGAGGGCGGACTCGAGCTCTATCTGGGAAATCGTGCGTCGGTGACAGTCACGCGGTTCAATCAAACGGTGAACGATCTCATCGTGAATACCATCGTGGACAGTATCGATGCTCTCCCGGCGTACCGCGCGGCAGAGGGGTTACGGCCCTGGGAAGACCCGCTCCATCAACACCAGTATCTCAACATTGGCAGTGTCCGTAACCAAGGGTGGGAAATGACAGGGACACTCACCGCAGGGGTACTGACCACCACAGGGACGTATTCCTGGACAAAGAGCCGGTTGATCGGCGTCACGCCGAGATATCGTGGCCTGTTTCCACAATATGTCGTGGGCGCGCCCTTCAATTTCAGACCGGAACATACCTATGCGCTGGGGCTGGCGTATGTGCACGGTGGAACACGGATCTCCTACAACGTGCAAGGGCAGGGGGCCTGGCAGTCGCTCGGGGATTTCTTCTGGGACCGGACAGGTAATACCTATGCGACGCGTCTGCCGACGTACAACTCGCGAGTCGCTCTTCCAAGGTCGTTCACCGAGATCCGGCGCGGCTATCAACTGGGCGACGTGAATGTCTCGCAGCAGGTGACGCGCCACATCGAGGCGTTGGTACAAATCAACAACGTGACCAATAGTTATCAGAGCGAGCTTGATCCCTATACCATGCAGGCGGGACGGACTACGGGTGTTGGTCTCCGGCTGCGGTGGTGATCATGATGGTGCACAGTATTCTGCGTATGTTGCGTTGTACGTTGCGTTCGCCGCACGTCTTGTTCGTCGGATTCGCCATCGTCACCCTCAGTCGTGTCTCGGTCGCGCAGACCCGTACGTCCGACGATATCGTGCTGCCGGCGCCACACGTGACTCCTTCCGCGTACGCGACGACCTTGATGATGTTGAGTTTGGACTCTGCCCATTCCTGGCACCTCGCCGTCAACGGCCACATGGTCATGCGACAGGATTCTGCACGCGCCCTCGTGGATTCGTTGAGTCGGCGTTGGGTCGCCGGGATACAGACTGCCCCTGTCACCCGCTTTCAGCAAGTGCCCATGTTGATGTTGGAGGCTCGGGCGAACGATGTCGCGGCCGTACAGCAGCGTGTCGCCGTCCTCCTGCAGGCCCCGGACCTCACGGAAGAAGAACGCATTTGGATTCTGGTGAATGGGCTTCGAGCTTGTAAAATTGCTGGCGGGGATTCGATCGCCTCACCAGCCTGGATGCAACTGGCGCACGCGTACGAACAGCAACTTGGGAAAGTCCCCGCTGGGGCTCCTCGGGATTTCTCCGAAGCCGCACGCGTGGAAGCATTGCTGTTTTTCATGCACCAGGATTGGATGCGTGGCAACATCCCCCAAGCTGTACAAGAGGGGTGGCATGCCTACGCGCTGATGGCCGCGATTTCCTCCTATGAAACGCGCGCGCTGGTCATTGGGGGCGAATCGTCGTTGGATGGAACGTTTCAATTTTCGCATCTCAATTTTGCTGCCCTGCTGGCTGGGCAACCGCAGTCGCGTCAGGCGTTGGATTCGCTGGCTCGCCTGCTCCGCCAAGCCATCGAGCTTCCCGCCACGGATGCGGCGCGAGACACGGCGCTCCGAGCGCTTGAAGAACAGGTGAAGCCGCGCCTCGACGGAAGTCTCGCGCTGATCGCACTCTATGGCACACCGGCCGTCCCGATGGTCGCGACGCATTGGTTCAATCAGTCACAACCCACCCAAGCGGCACCGGCGGAGCTGGCCGGCGCGACAGGCGCCGCGGTACGCATGAAACCCATGAATGACGGGATCATTCACATCATCCAGTACGGATTCTATGGGTGTCCCGAAGCGCTTCCTGCGTTTCGTGCTATGGCCCGAATGCTCCCGACACTTCCGCGAGGCGTTGATGTGCAGTATTACACAACAACCAATGGCGCGTGGGGGGACGAAGAGATCGCGCCGGACGCCGAGGCGGAGCACCTCAGGAAGTACTGGTTAGAACACAATAAGGCGACGTTGCCGATTACGATTTGGGCCGGAAAGAAAGTCCCCACGCCGGATGGCGGTCTGCTTCCGGAAATATCCCCAATCGTGGAAGCGTATCGATTGAGTGCGTGTCCAACGTTCGTGGTAATCGATGGGCACGGTATCGTGCGATTTTATGCCTCCGGTGGCGGCCCGCTGGTACAACAACAGCTTCGTCATATCGTGATGATGCTCGATGCGGAGCGGTCGCACCCCCTCTTATGAGTCCCTCACACCGATGACAAGTCTCAGCCGCCGTCACTTTTTGACCTCATCCGCATGCGTCGCGGCGGGAACTTTGGTTAGTACGATGGCGCCATTACGGCGCACCTGGGCCATTCCTACGCGATCACGCCACGCAGTCGCGACATTTGCTCCACCAACATGCGATCCGGAACAGATGCGCATGTTGGCGACCACGGCGATCGAGGCGGCGACGCACGCAGGTGCCGAGTTCGCCGATATCCGTGTCTCGGAGTTACGAACATTCGAGATTCCGTTGCGCTTGGATGGCAGCTTGGTTATGACATTAGGATACGGCATCCGCGTTCGTGTGCAGGGACGCGAGGCGTTTGTCGGGGCGGTTGATGCCACGCGAGACGGGGTCGTTCACGCGGCGCAGAGAGCCGTTGCTGCCGCGCGTGATCATGCGAAGACCGCGGCCCCAGCTCGCCCCATGGTCGCCACCCCTGTGGTCAAAGGGGAGTGGACCTCCCCAACGAAGATCGATCCATTCGCCATCTCGCCCGATGATCATGTCGTGATCCTCAATGGCATCACGACCTGGCATCGGCGGTTGAATGTCGATGTCTGGGGAATCCTTACCTGGGAATCGGAAACCCGCGTGTTTGCCTCGTCGGAGGGCTCCCTCATGACGCAGCGTGCCACGCGTGTGGAGCAAATGGTCGAGGTGGAAGGAGGGACGTGGCGCTCGTATCCGGGAGATCGCTTTCTCGTGCCGGGGATCGTATCGCAGACGGCCGGTGTCGAGGCAGTGCTTGGTGATCGCATGCACGCACGGTTCGAGGAGGCGGTTGAGGATATGTCGCAGATTATCAAGGCTCCACGTGGTCACGCCGAGGTCGGTCGCAAAGACGTTGTACTCGACGGCGCGAACTTTGGTGCAGTGTTAGCAAGGACGGTCATTCCGGCACTCTTTTTGGGGCGTGCACTTGGCGAAGAGCAGGATGGTGAAGGAACGAGTTTTCTCGCTCCTCCGTCGGACATCGTATCCAAGGAGCTCTTCTCTCCCTTACTGAACGTGTGGGTCGAGGCCGACGCTCCAGCGTATGGCGCAATGCGATGGGACGATGAGGGAATTGCGACGCACTCAGTTCCATTGATTGAGCAAGGGAAGGTACAACGATATTTAGGAACACGGGCCAACGCCGACGCGATGACGACGATCCCGGTTGATGGTACGACCGTTCTCGATTCGACAGCGTCTCCAAGTGCCGTGCGCGGGGCGACGCTGGGTGTTGCCTATGCACGTAACGTGCTTACCCTGCCGTCGGCTCGTCCCGGCGCAGTCTCGGTGCGACCGCCGGCCACCGGGCCATCGCTCACCGAGCTTGCAGAAACATTGCATAACGGGTACCTCGTTCGCAACGGTTCGCTTGTGGTCGATCAGCAAGGGGCGGGTGGCGCGATCTTGCCACGGGTGCTCCTCGAAGTCCAGCGCGGAAAAATCACCCGACGCATTCTCAAAACACGACTGGAGTTTTCGACGCAGAAACTTCTCCGTAACATCCTGGCGCTCGGTGGCCCGAAGACGGTCGCGGCGGCCAACAACCAGGTGAGTGGCGGTCTTCCCTGGAATTCGACGATGTGTGTGGCACAAGCGCCAGCCGTCGTGCTCAAAGACCTCAACATTATGACGAACTAGCTCGTGGATTCGATCACCGATTTCTTACGTCGTCGAGCGGCCGCAGCCGATTCCAGCAGCCGTGCCGGTATTGACCCGTCATTCTCTGCAACGACGCGTCGTATCATCACGCGCGAGGAAGCTGTCGCCTTCGCCAAGGCGGCGTTGCATCTCCGATCGGAGAAACTCCGCCCCTGGGAGAGTATCTCGATCCGTCACAGTGTGTTGCGGATCGTCCGGATCACGAACAACACGCACGTCGTCTCCGCCGAGATGGATCGGTTTCACCTCAAGTTCTACGCGTCGATTGGGAGTGGTATTGCCCTGGACGTCGACACGAGCGTCCGGGATCTTCCTACGCTTCAAACAGTCTTTCGGAACATCGAGGAACGGGCGACGCCACCGCTACGATCCGAAGACATCACTGAGGATATGGATGCGCCGTGGCATGTCTCCGAAGGACCACATACGTATCTCCCGGTGGCGCTCTGGCATCCTGCCACCTATGACGCATTGGTGGCTCCAAGCCAGCATGTGACTGGACCTCTGGTCGAGCGCATGCGCACCTCGGGATTTCGCTGCGCCGGCACGATCGCGATGATTGCCAGGGCACATTTGTACTTTCATCCGTTGGGGAAGCTGGCATGGGGTGAAGATACTGACAGCGAGGTCACGGCGACGGTGCACGCGCTCGATGGCAAAGCGTCCGGGTGGAATGGCCAGGCCGCTCGGAATTGGAGTCTCATTCCTCCCGAACGTGTCGTTGAGGAGGCGATCGACATGGCACGCCGAAACCAGAATCGCGTGCGCGTGGAACCGGGGCGATATACCGCGATTCTCGGCCCGGCAGCCGTCGGAGCGCTCTTCGCAGAGTCCTGCCAGCAGTTCAACTTTGACAGCGCCATGCCCTGGAAGTATCAGGTCCCGGTGCATGGCAAGAAAACCAAGATCGGTGAGCGGGTCGCCGATGCTCGTCTAACGATGTGGTCTGATCCCACTGATCCCAACTATGGGGATTATCCCTTCTTCGACGATCTCGAAAGTGGATTGCCGAGTGGGAAGGCAACCTGGGTCGATAAAGGGGTGCTCACAGCGTTGGCCTACGATCCTGGACGAGCGATGCAAGAAGGAAAAACTCCGATCAAAACACCGCCATCGCTGCAAATTTCTGGCGGGAATACCACAATCGCAGAGATGATCGCGAATTGTGAACGAGGAATTTATGTGCACCGAATTGGCGGAACCCAAATTGTCGATTGGGATTCAGGGATGATACTTGGCAACACTCGGAATGGCTGTTTTTTCGTGAAAAACGGAAAGATCGTCAGCCCGGTCATCGACTTTCGAATTTATGAATCGCCATTTCAGATGATCAATCAAATCCTCGCGCTGGGAAAGCCGGAACGTATCGCCTTCGGCTTTGGGCGGACGAGGTACCAGTCTCTAGGTAATTCCGCGGAGGTCTGGCCGACCCCCCCCATCGTCGTGCCGCCGATGATGGTGCAGGATTTCAACTTCAGTGCCCTGTGCGACGCAATATAGGACTCGTTGGTAGCCGTCGCCTCTGCCGAAAAAAAATCATGTTTTAGTTGAGCTATAATGTCCCCTCCTGTCAGATCCGTCTTACGTAGAACGTGCCCTTTGCAGCGGACCGATCGATTTCTTGCTATCCCGCCACCCGAAACGCCGCCACCCCGAACCACTCCCGCGCATCCACCCACATCCGTTCCATCCGAAACCCGGAATCCTCCCCCATCGCGCGCACGTCCGCGACCGTATACTTGTACGACGACTCCGTCCAGATCCCTTCGCCCGCAACGAAAGAAAACACGCGATCTCCAATCCCAATCGTCGTCGGCCGCGTCGCGACGAGATGCATCTCGACACGCCCAGCCACCGGATTGTAAAACGCATAATGCACGAACGCGTCGACCTCGATCGACGCGCCGCACTCCCGTTGCAGACGCTCCAGAACATTCCGGTTGAACGCGGCCGTGATCCCATACTCGTCATTGTACGCCGCGTGTAAGATCGCGGGATCCTTCTTCAGGTCGACACCGAGCAACAACATCCCATCCGGCCCCACCGACGCCGCGATCCGGCGCAAGAACGTATGCGCCTCCTCGATGTGGAAATTCCCGATCGTCGATCCAAGAAAGAGCGCGACCCGTTTACCAGACGGCAACGTATCCGGAAGCCGGGTCGCCGCCGTGAAATCGGCGTTCACCGGATGAACCCGCAATCCCGGATAGTCCGCCTCGAGCGTCTGTGCCACACTCGACAACTGTTCAGCCGACACATCGACCGGGACATACGCACGCGGCGCCAGCGCATCCAACAGGAGCCGGATCTTGCTCCCAGCCCCACTCCCGTATTCGATCAACACCGCATCGCGCCCCACAACCGTCGCAATATCGGCGGCATGGGTCGTGAGAATCTCCCGTTCCGTTCGCGTCGGATAATACGCCGCGAGCTGCGTGATCTGTTCGAATAACGCCGCACCCGTCGCATCATAGAACAATTTCGGCGGCAGCTGGCGCGGAACGCTACTCAACCCATCGAGTGCATCCTGAAGAATCGACGACGTCATGCGCTGACGTCAACCGCCAGACGAATCCCCGTGAACTGCCACCGCGCATCCGCGGGAAAGAAATTCCGATACGTTCGCCTCACATGCCCCGGCGGCGTCGCGAGCGAGCTGCCACGGAGCACCCACTGATCCGACATGAATTTCCCGTTGTACTCACCCAATGCCCCCGCTGCCGGACGATATCCCGGATATCCCACATACGGGCTTGCCGTCCACTGCCACACCGCGCCATACCATCCACCAGCATCGCGCGCGCCGTGATCGCCATTCGCGTACGTCACATCTCCACTGTCTTCAGGACTCGGCGCCGCCACCTCCCATTCGAATTCCGTAGGCAATCGCGCGCCTGGAATGTCACGCGACGCAGCCCATCGCGCGTACGCATCCGCTTCGTAGTAACTCACGTGACACACGGGTGCATCCGGCTGTACGGGTTGTACGCCAGCCAGCGTAAACTGTCGCCATCCCAACGAAGAATCATCGCGCTCCCAATACAACGGCGATTCCCACCGCCGCTCCTGCGCCGTCGCCCATCCCGCGGATAACCACAGCTCCGCGCGCCGGTATCCCCCATCCGCCATGAACGCGAGATACTCCGCATTCGTCACCAACGTCGTCGCGATACGCGCCGAATCGACATATCGCCGATGCCGCGGCGTCTCATTGTCGAAGCAAAACGCGTCGCCCGCGTATCCGAATTCCGCGACCCCGGGCGCGATGTCGATCCACGATGTCGCGTGTGCTGCATCCTCCTTCGTACCGATCGCCGGTGCCGCGCCGGTGATCGGCGTTGCATCGTACGCAGGCTGGAGAGGGTTGACCGAGAAGAGATACTTGAGATCCGTCAACAACAGCTCTTGATGTTGTTGCTCGTGCTGCATCCCCGTCGTGACGAGCGTGGCGATCTCGCGGCCACGCACATCTCCCGCATCATCCATCAACCCACCGAGCAGCCCACGAATCGCCTCATCGACCGCGTGCCGATACTCGTACACTTCCCGCACCGTGGGCCGAGTGATCAGTCCACGCTGTGCGCGACAGTGCCGTTCGCCAGCTTGGACGTAGTACGAGTTGAACAGATACGCGAACGCTGGATCGTACGGACGATAGTTCGGCGCATGCGGCACTAACACGAACGTTTCGAAAAACCACGTCGTGTGCGCCAGATGCCACTTCGCCGGGCTCGCGTCGGTCATCGCCGTGACGACGTAATCCTCCGTCGCCAGTGGGGCGCACAGCCGTTCGGTGCGCGCACGAACCGCCGAGTAGCGGCCGGCGAGCGAAATCGGAGAGCGGGGTGATTCAGTCATGAACACGTATCGCGGTGAAGGTTAACCGCGACCGAGAGATACGATAGTAGGCGTGCGGGCATCACGGAACGAGCAGAAAAACTGTGCCAGTACAATAAACAACCGTTTCGCCGAACACGAATGCTCCGCCCAGCGCGATTCCGTCGCTATCAGGGGCGCTGCATATTTGGCGCTGCTTGATGACAACAAGATGACACCGTCTCGCCGGTGCCACCACATCGCTCATGGCTGAATTGATCAAACCCGCTCCCGACGGGGCACCGACGACCACGCAGGTTGGTGGCGCTCCGCAGGGACATCATCATACATCCGCGGACACAGAGCCATGCTCCCCCGCGCTCGCCGCACTCCAACTCGACGGCCCTGATCGCCAGGCGAACGTCGCGCATTCGGCGTCCTGGCAGGAGATGCTCTCCGCCGAACGCGCCGCGATCGGGCAGCGCCGTAGCGTCGCTCGGGGTGGAGTCGCTGCCGGCGCACCAAGTGCCGCGTCCGATTCCCTCGTTGGCCTCGCGCTGTCGGGCGGCGGAATTCGGAGCGCAACCTTCTCCTTGGGTGTGCTTCAAGCCCTGCATCGCCGCGGCGTTCTTCCACTCGTCGACTACCTGTCGACCGTCTCCGGCGGGGGATTTACCGGAGGGTGGTGGAGCGCCTGGCTCTCGCGCGCCGATTCCGCCGGACTCTTTCCGCAGGGCGAGGAAGTGGAGCCGAGCCGCTATCCGCCGACCTTGCTCGTTCCCAAGGCGGGGAGCGCGACCGAACGCGGTGCCCCACCGACCGACTCTGCCCTGAGCGCCGGAAACGATCCCATCCATCACGTCCGGCTGTTCTCCAACTATTTGACCCCGCGGAAGGGTGGGTTGAGCGCCGATACCTGGCGCGCCGTGACCACGATCGGACGCAATCTCTTCCTGACGTGGCTCATTCTCCTTCCGCTCTTGTTCGCGGTCGTGCTTGCAGGGCAGGTGTACTTTGTCGCGCGCGATCCGGTTGCACTGCAGTTTGTGTCCGGATTGCATGGTGATAATGGCGCATTGATGGCTCGATTTGTCGCGACGATCATCCCTGTGGCCGTCGTGGTTGCCTGGACGCTCCTCCTCACGGTCATCTGGTTATTCTACAGCGTCGACGCCAATCCATCGGCCTTCGTATCGGTCGTCGCCACCTGCGTGGTGGGGTGGATGGTCTACCACAACTACCATCCGTCCGGCGGTCCCCCCTCCCAATGGATCCACACCGTCGGAACCTGGGTCCCCTGGTGGATCATCCTCGGCGGCGCCGGGCTGCTGGCGGTGCGGTACGGGTTTGTGCCGTGGATCTCCAAACGGTGGCGCGTCGTCAACGACCGCGAGCCGGTCCCGGTCGAGGTGGTGCGGAACGAGATCGTCGCCATGCATGCGCAGCTGTTGATCGTCGCCGTGCTCCTGCTGGGGATCTTGCTCGTCGCCGGCTTCTCGCAGGATCTCGTCTGGTATCTCTTTTATGGTGGCAACGGCGTCATGGCCGCCGTCCGAAAAGCCGGTGGCTGGACCGCCGCCCTTCTTTCGGCGGGGAGCGCGCTCTATACCGTCTTCGCCAAAGGAGCGCCGTCCGGGAAAGGAGGGGAGGGACCACAACAACCGGGTCTTCTTTCCCGTCTCGCCTTCAAAGCGGCCCCCGTTCTCGTGCTCTTGTCTCTCGGGATCACCGCCGCGTGCTCGAGCCGAGCCGTGTTGGTCGCGCTGTATCATGTCCCTGGCGGCGCGGCGCAGATGTTGGCGTTCTGCATGGTGGGTGTTCTTCTGTCGTGCCTCCTCGCGTGCGCCGAAGTCTTTCAGCGACAGCGCACCGAGGCGACCGCGGGGATGTCGTTTCGCCAACACGCGACCCGCATTTGGCGGCAATTCGTCCCACTCCTCGTCTCGATTCCCGCGGCGTTCGTGGCGTATCGCTGGCTCCCGGGATGGATCGAGGGCCCGGGGACGGCGGTCGGCCCACTCGTCTGCTACTTCATGGCGACGATCCTGGCACTGTTCGCGTTCCGCTTGGGGACGCGCCGCGATCTCAAATGGAAAGGGATTCCACTCATCTGGAATACGCTTCTTCCCGGCAATCCACAAAATCTCCAACCGACGGCGTTTCAAGAGTGGACGCCGGAGGTGCGCCGAGCGGTGAAGCAGACCCGCGTGATTGGAGCGGGGCTCGTGGTGAGCGCGTGGATCGTAGCGTATTTGTTGTCGACGACGCTCTTGTTCGACGAACGGATCGTGACCGACGGTGCGATTACCGCCTATGCATGCGCGGCATTCGTGTTCTGTACCGTTGCGGGTGCTGTGGACCTGGCGATCTCGACGAGCGACAATGCACCGTCGACCGCGGTATTGACGATGGGTGCCGCTGGGGCTGGTGTCGTCTTGTTACTCCAATCACTTCCTGCCGCGGCGCCGACGGTGCACCTCAGCACCATCGTCGTCGCTGGCGTCGGGATCATCGTTGCCTGGGTAATGTTGCTTGGATGGTATACCGATCCCAACCAGATCGCGGTACACACGTTCTACAAGTCGCGTCTCGTCCGTGCCTACATGGGCGCCTCGAACGCGAAACGCATTGAAGAGATCACCAGCTCCGATGCCGGCGACGACGTCAAACTTTCCGCGTTGGGTAACACCGCGCGTGGCGCGCCGTATCATCTCATCAACACGACGCTCAACTTGGTCGGCGGTCATGATCTGAGCACGTCGCAACGCTCCGCCGCGAACTTCGTCTTCGCGCGCGAGCATTGTGGCTCGGCGCGGACTGGGTATCGCAAGACTGTGGATTACATGTCCGACACATTGACTGTCGGAACCGCGGTCGCAATCTCAGGCGCGGCGGCAAGTCCAACGATGGGTGCGAAGTCGGTGAGCTCCGCATTGACGTTGTTGCTCGCGCTGTTCAACGTCCGGCTCGGCTTCTGGGCGCCGACACCGAATCGCTCGCGGTGGCGCACACCGCTCGCGCGGCTCTGGCCATTCTATCTCTTACGCGAAGCGCTTTCACAGACGACGAACCTCGGCACGTATTGCTATTTGACCGACGGTGGTCACTTCGACAATACCGCGTTGTACGCGCTCGTCGAACGTGGGTGCAAGAACATCATCGTCGTCGATTGTGGCGCCGATCCTGAATGGTGCATGAGCGACATCGGCGACGCGGTGCGGAAATGCCGGATCGATTTCGGCGCTGAAATTTCACTCGACGTGCAAACGTTCCGTCAAGCGAAACGACGGAAGACCGCGGCGGATCATCATGTCATGGGGCGCATCAAGTACAGCGACGCGCATTTGCGGATGCTGGGGTGGAGTGATGAAGCGCGGAAGAACCCAGAAGGGCGCATCGTGTGGATCAAGCCAGCGCTCATGCGCTGTGATCCAGCCGATGTGCGGCAGTACAGTTTCGAGAACGCGACGTATCCGCAGCAATCGACGGCGAATCAATGGTACGACGAGGCGGAATTTGAGAGTTATCGGAACCTCGGCTATTGGAGCGCGCAGACGGTGTTTCATGCGGTGACGGTACCGAACGTGGCGGCGGATGCTACAGCGATCGAGACGATGTTCACGCAGCTCGGATAAACAGCCGAAATCGCGTCTCAACTTGACGGAACACGGTCCTGACCCCATCGTGTCACGACCGTGCCCTCCGTATCCACGTACGATCCAACCGCCGACGCCGAGCTCGTCCGCCGCATTCGTGCGGGCGACGACTCCGCGTTCGACGCACTCGTGCGCGCGTACTACGCGGGATTGTTACAATATCTGGCCTCCACCGTGCGCGCGCAGGACGTCGCTGAAGAGTTACTCCATGACCTCTTTCTGCGACTATGGAAGCGCCGGCATACCCTCCCCGAAGACATCACTGTCCGTGCGTATTTGTACGGCGCCGCGCATCATCACGTTCTCGATCATCGCCGAAGTGTGCGACGGCGTGACAGGGCGTATGACGCGGTCAGCCGGGGTGTTCCAGATCAATCGTCCGAGGCGGCGCCGTGGGACACCCTCGCTATGCTCGAACAGAACGAGCTGCGAGAGGCGCTGCACGCGGCGGCGGAGACGTTGCCGGAACGGTGCCGGGATGTTTGGCGCTTGAGCCGGGAGCATGGGCTGAGCTACTCGGAGATTGCCCATGCCATGGGGATCTCCATCAACACGGTAAAGACGCAGATGGGACGGGCGCTAGGCGTCCTGCGGGAGGCGGCGAAGCCGTTTTTTCTTTTGCTGGTCCTGGTGCACCGATAGATATTTGCGCGGAAAGATCGCGGTGCGCTGAGAGCGTGTCACCCGGTTTCAGAATCGTGGCGACTTCCTCTGTGTATGCCGCCCATTTCACCAGATCCGATCCCCGATCGTCATCCCCACGACGAGACACTCGCCCGGTTCCTCGCCGGGGAGTGCGATGCTGGCGAGCAACAGGCAGTATCGGAATGGGCCGCGGAGAACGCCGCCTATGCGAAGCGCCTCGATGAAGCGCGCCACGCCTGGGCTGCGTGGCAGGAACCGGTGGCAAAGGGAGATGTCGACGCGTTTCTGCACCGGCTCCGGCGAGCTCGGACAGAGGAGAGCCAACCGGGCCGCGCTGTCTCGTCGCCTTCAGTATCGGCGAACGTGCTTCGGCATTCGCGCGCGACGAACACGCATTCTTCGACGTTGTGGCGATCCACTGCGGTTCGGATCGTCGCGCTCGTCACCACAGCCGCATGCATCATCTTTGCCTATGGCGTATCGCGCACACACCACCGACAAGGTGCCGGCGGCAACATCGCTCGGCGCTATGCGACGACGGCCGGACAATACGCGACAGTAACTCTGGACGACGGCTCGATGGCTGTATTGGGGCCGGCCACGAAGCTGAATGTTCGCCGTGATGGTGATGGCCCAACGGTCGCGACGACAACCAGTGTCGAAGGCGAAGTCATGTTCACCGTAGGACATCGAAGCGCGGCGCCGTTCATCGTTCGTGCCGGTGGCACGTCGGTCCGCGTGCTTGGTACCACCTTCACAGTTCGTCGATACGACACGGATCACGCGACACGCGTTGCCGTGATCGACGGACGCGTGGCAGTCAACGCGGAGCGACAAGGGGGGACGGCACGAACCGTCGTCCTTCCGCGGGGCGCAC
>Ga0207654_10000518_pt1 | contig 22140 bp, 23 predicted proteins | sample KBSC64metaG_FD_184355 | JGI IMG/M metagenome (GOLD analysis project Ga0207654, IMG submission 184355) | Corn rhizosphere microbial communities from Kellogg Biological Station, Michigan, USA - KBS C6-4 metaG (SPAdes) (version 2) | ecosystem: Host-associated > Plants > Roots > Rhizosphere > Soil...
CGAGCACCGTCAGATCGATGCCCTTTTCGATCGCCGGAAAGAGCAGGGGAGTCGCCCAGGTATTGTCGAGGATCGTGACGATCCCCCGTGCCTTGGCCGCGGCGATGATCGCCGGGATATCCTGAACCTCGAAGGTCAGGCTGCCCGGGCTTTCGAGCAGGATCGCCTTGGTCTTGTCGGTGAACAATTCTGCGATGCCGGCACCGATCAGCGGATCGTAAAGCCGCGTCGTGATCCCCATCCGCTTGAGGAAGCCGGCGGCGAAATTGGTCGTCGGGTCATAAGCCGAATCGACCAGCAGCAATTCGTCGCCGGGATCGAGCACCGACAGCAGAGCGGCAGTGACGGCGGCGACGCCCGAGCAATAGAGGAAGGTATCCTCGGCGCCGGGCTCGAGCTCGGTCAGCGCGTCGGCCAGCGCCCATTGGGTCGGCGTGCCGCGGCGCCCGTAATAGAGTCGGTGGCGCGTATCGCCGCGCCCGGTCTCGCGCAGATGCTCGACCGAATCATAGAGGATCGTCGATGCGCGCCACACCGGCGGATTGACGATCCCCTGCGTCCATTCCTTGCGCCGCCCTGCAGTCACCACGCGGGTAGGGGGCTTGTCGTTCTCGTTGCCGGCCATGAGGGAGTGCTAGGAGGCTAGGGCCGGTTCGACAAGCGGGAGGAAGTTCCCCTCCCGCTTGCGGGAGGGGCTAGGGGAGGGCGTGTTGGCTACTTCCCGAGCGTGATGACATGCCCTCCCCCAACCCCTCCCGCAAGCGGGAGGGGAGGATTGCCTACGCCGCGCCCATCGCCTTGGGGGTCGACATATCCGCCCCCCATTCGGACCAGCTGCCGTCATAGAGCGCGCCGTCATTGCCGAGCAGGTGTGCGCCGAACAACAGCACCGCGGCGGTGATGCCCGAGCCGCAGGTCGTGACGAGCGGCTTCGACAGGTCGACGCCAGCCCGCTCGAACTCTGCCTTGAGTGCGTCGCCGGTCTTCCACGTGCCGTCTTCGTTGAACAGTTGGTTATATGGCAGGTTCTTCGATCCCGGGATGTGGCCGGCATGGGTTGCCGGGCGCGGATCGGGTTCCGCGCCGGTGAAGCGCGGGCCGGAACGGGCATCGAGCACCTGTTCCACGCCGCTGTCGACATTGGCCTTCATCTGATCGAGCGAGCGGACCTGGCTGTCATCGGCCCAGACGGTGAAGTGGCGGTGGCGGTGTTGAGGCTTGCCGCTTTCGATCGGGCGGCCTTCCGCCTGCCATTTGGCGAAGCCGCCATCGAGGATCGCGACGTCGTGCGCGCCGAACACCCGCAGCATCCACCAGGCGCGCGCCGAGGTGTGGTAATGCGAATTGTCGTACAGCACGATGCGGCTGCCGTCGCCTAGCCCGAGCGATTGCATCCGGCTGGCGAATTTCTCTGGCGGGGGCAGCATCGTCGGCAGCGGGCTGTTGAGGTCGGCGATCTCCGCGATGTCGAAGAACGCCGCGCCCGGGATATGCGCCTTTTCGAATTGGACCGCGGGATCGCCGTCCGGGCTGCCCGGCACCGAACCGAAATAGGTCGCGTCGACCACGCGAAGGTCGTTCGCTCCCAGTTCGTTGGCCAGCCATTCGGTGGTCACCAGCGCGTCCATTATCGTCTCCTCTTACTGTCGATCAAAGCCAACTCGCCCGGGGGAGGAAAGGGACGGCGTACGGATGGTAGCGCGGACGGGTGACGCCGTCGAGGTGGAGGAAAGGATGAATTCGTCGTCATGCCGGCACCGCGAAACGCGCCTGCGGCGCATTTCCAAACAGACTCTTAGTGCCGGTTCCCGCCTCGCCGCGGGGTGACGCGGTAGGCACTGCCCCCTATATCCCCTCCCATGACCCCAAAGCATCTCGGCCAGACGAGCAGCCTGCCTGCATCGCCCGAAGAGGCGGTGCTCGATTATGTCCCCAATCCGCGCCAGGGCCGACCCTATCTGGTGCGCTTCACCGCGCCCGAATTCACCTCGCTTTGCCCGGTGACCGGTCAGCCCGATTTCGCGCATCTGGTGATCGACTACGTGCCCGCGGAAACCATCGTCGAATCGAAGTCGCTCAAGCTGTTCCTGAGCTCGTTCCGCAACCATGCCGCGTTCCACGAAGATTGCACGGTCGGGATCGGCGAGCGGCTGACCGCCGAGATGAAGCCGCAATGGCTCAGGATCGGTGGTTATTGGTATCCGCGCGGCGGGATTCCGATCGACGTGTTCTGGCAATCGGGAGCGGTGCCGGACGGTCTGTGGCTGCCCGATCAAGGTGTGCCGACCTATCGTGGACGGGGCTGACCTACCCGGGTTTAACACAGGTCAACGCGAATCCTTTGTTGCAATGCAACATGAACGCAACCATATTCCTTTCAATCCGTTCAGGGAGGCGTGAGTCGGGCAACAATGCCCGGAAATTACTTGTGAAAGGGTCACAATGGCGACTTCGCCTCTTCTGCCCCGTACCAAACACGTCGCGCTGATTGGCAATTTCCTGCCGAGGCAATGCGGCATTGCGACATATACTACCGATACGTATTTGGCGCTCCAGGACCGCTTTCCCGACATCAAGGTCGATGTCTATGCGATGGACGACCGCCCCGATGGGTACGATTATCCGCCGGAAGTCACCGGATCGATCGCGCAGGAAGATCGTCTGGCCTATCTGAGCGGGGCGCGCGCGATCGAAGCGAGCGGTGCTCAAGCCGTTTGGATCCAACACGAATATGGCATCTTTGGCGGGCCGGCGGGCGAGCATCTGCTCGCGTTGCTCGACCGGCTGACCATTCCCGTGATCGTGACGTTGCACACGATCCTGGAAACCCCCAATGACGATCAGCGCCGGGTGATGGTCGGCTTGCTCAAGCGCGCGGCCCGGATCATCGTCATGGCGGATATCGGTCGCGACATATTGATGCGCGTCTATGGCGCCGATCCGCGGACGATCATGATGATCCCGCACGGCGTGCCCGATCGTCCGTTGGTCGATCCCGACAGCATGAAGCCGCGCTTCGGCTGGGAAGGGCACAAGGTGTTGCTGACCTTCGGCCTGCTGGCGCCGAACAAGGGGATCGAAAGCGTGATCTCGGCAATGCCCGCGGTGGTCGCGGCCAATCCCGACGCGCTGTACGTCGTGTTGGGCGCCACGCATCCCAATCTGGTCGCGCAACAAGGCGAGTCCTATCGTGACGGGCTGAAGGCGCTTGCCGCCGAACAGGGTGTTGCCGACCATGTCCGGTTCATCGACGGCTTTCTCGAGCACGACGAATTGCTCGACTATCTCCAGGCGACCGACCTTTACGTCACGCCTTATACCAATCCCGCGCAGATCACGTCGGGCACGTTGTCCTACGCGGTCGGCGTCGGCAAGGCGGTGGTGTCGACGCCCTATATCCATGCGAGCGAGATCCTGGCCGATGGCCATGGCGTGATCGTCGATTTCGGCGATGTCGAAGGCTTTGCGCGCGAGATTTCGCGGCTGCTGGCGGACGATGCGGCTCGCACCGAGTTGATGCGGCGCGCTTATGCTCGCGGTCGCACGATGATCTGGCCGCGGCTGGTCGAGGCCGGCATGGCCGGGATTGATGCGATCGTCGCCGCGGCACCGCGACGGATCAGGGGCACCAAGCCGCTGACCCCGCTCAAGCCGAGCATCGCCGCCGTCGAACGGATGAGCGACGCGACCGGCATGTTTCAGCACGCCGTGCTTTCGGTGCCGGACTTTCGACACGGCTATTGTATCGACGACAACGTCCGAGCGCTGATGCTGATGACGGCGATCGACGATCTCGACGAGGACAGCCGCGACAAATGGATGACGACCTATGCGGCGTTCATTCAATATGCCTGGAACCCCGACAAAAAACGTTTCCGCAACTTCATGAACTTCGATCGCACCTGGTGCGAGGACGCGGGGTCGGAAGATTCGAACGGCCGTACGATCTGGGCGCTGGGCGTCACTGCCAAGCGCGCGACCCTTGCCAAGCACCGCGATTGGGCGGCGCGTCTGTTCGACGAGACAGCGGGCATCGCGTTCGATCTGAGCAGCCCGCGATCGCAGGCGTTCGCCATGCTGGGCGCGGCGGCGATGCTGAGCGCGCATCCCGGCCACGCGCGGTCGCGGACCATCCTGGAACGCTTCTCCGCCGATCTGGCCGATCTGCTCGAGGAAACGCGCCGGCCCGAATGGGAATGGTTCGAAATCGTTCTCGCTTACGACAATGCCCGCCTGCCGGAGGCGATGATCCGCGCGGGGGTGGCACTCGAACGCCGGGACCTGATCGAAACCGGTCTGCGCACGCTCGACTGGATCGTGGCCCAGCAGACCAGCCCCGAAGGCCGGTTCCGCGCGGTCGGCACAGAGAGTTTCGGGCGACCTTATGAAGGGCCGTTGCCGTTCGATCAGCAGCCGCTCGAGGCGCAGGCGACGATCGATGCCTGCGCTGCCGCGTTCAAGGCGACCGGCGATCTGCGTTGGGTCGAGGAAGCGAACCGGGCATATCGCTGGTATCTCGGCCAGAACGACCTCGACCTGCCGCTGGCGACAGTGCAGGACGGCGGCTGTTTCGATGGCCTGATGCCAGGCGGTTTGAACCGGAATCAGGGCGCCGAGTCGATTTTGGCGCTACAATTGGCCTCTTGCGCGATTTCGGCACTTGGAAAGGCAGCCGGAACCGTGGCAGGGACGGGTCGCGCCGTCGCGTAGCAACGACACGCGGCGCCGCTTGGATCAAGGTTGCAAGCGGGATGGCCGTTGCTCGACATATTTCATCACAGCCTCAGGCTGCACGCCGACCCGTCGCGAGTCGTCGTTCGTCCGTTCCACATCGGCTGGTCGCCCAATGCCGGGGGGACCAGCCGCACCGAACGGCTGGTACGCGAAGTGCTCGCCATGTCTTTGCAGGAGACGCGCGACGAACTTGAGGTCGTGCTGAAGGATTTCGAGGCGCGTCACTGGCAGACGCGCCGCGTGTTCATGACGCGCTATGACGAGATCGAGGACATGCTCGGCCTCGACGGGCGCGACATCGGCGACGAGAAGCGCCAGTTGATCGGTGCCTATTTCTGCCACGAATATTCATACGCTGCGGCCGCCCTGATGAACCCCAGCGCGGTGCCGCATTTCGACCAGACGGGCATGCCCAAGGGGTCGATGCGTATCCTGATGTCGCTGCGCTCGGTGGGGGAGGGGCACATCTCGTCGGTCGCCTTCCGCGAAGGCATCATCACGTCCGACAACCAGCTCAAGCTCGCGCCAGAACCGCCCTTCGCGACGGCGGCCGACGTGCATGGCAGTGACGAGGAGCATGTTCCGTCCGGACCGGTGACGGTGCATCGCCACCGCGATTCGACTTTGTCGGGCACGGTGATCTTTCCGATCACCGACGCGCAGTCGAAGGGGCTGGAGGACCTCCGCCTGGTCCAGTTCCGCCACGACGACGGCGAAGTCGAGTGGCTCGGCACCTACACCGCCTATAACGGCTCGCAGATTCAGTCTGAGTTGTTGCGCACGCGCGACTTCCGCGCCTTCGACCTGGTGCCGATGACGGGCCCGGCGGCGCGCAACAAAGGCATCGCCTTGTTTCCGCGCAAGGTCGGCGGCCGCTATCTCGCGATCGGACGCCAGGACGGCGAGAACCTGTTCCTGCTCGATTCCGACCGTCTGACGCATTGGGAGGAAGGCGAGCGCCTGCTCGAGCCGCATTATCCCTGGGAACTGGTCCAGATCGGCAATTGCGGCCCGCCGATCGAACTCGACGAGGGCTGGCTGTTGCTGACCCATGGCGTCGGCGCGATGCGCAAATATTCGGTCGGCGCGGTGCTGCTCGACAAGGACGACCCGTCAAAGGTGATCGGGCGCACCGTCGAGCCGATCCTGGCCGCCAAGGATCAGGACCGTGAGGGCTATGTGCCCAACGTCGTCTATTCGTGCGGTGCGATCCGCCATGGCGACAGCTTGTTCCTGCCCTATGGCGTGGCCGACAGCTCGGTCGCGTTCGCCTTCGTGCCGATCAAGGCGCTGGTCGCGACACTCGTCTGACTACTCCCCTCCCACTTGCGGGAGGGGAGACCTCAATCAGCGCACCATCTTCCGCGTGCGGCTGTAGAGCCAGGCGATCGATCCGAAGAAGACCAGCAATGCGGTGAGTTCCGCCCATTGCGCATAGCTCGCGCCCATGATCCCCGCCGGGATCTCGCCGCCGCGGGCAGCGACGAAGAAGGCGAAGCCGACGCCCCACAGGCTCTCGCCGACGATCAGGCCGGTCGCCGCGAGCGTCCCCATCCGCTCGGCGAATTCGGGATTGGCGGTGCGTTGCGCCCAGCGGTCGTAGAAATGGCCGATCAGCGCGCCCACCGGAATCAGCAAGGTCAGCGCCATCGGCAGATAGATGCCCATGCCGACGCCCAGCGGCGGCAAGCGCATTTTACCCATCTTGCCGAGCGTCTCGTCGATCGCGATCACCACCGCGCCGATCAGCGCGCCCGTGCCGATCAGCCACCAGTCGATGCCCGACCCGAGGATGCCTTGCGCCAGGGCTGCGATCAGCGATGCCTGGGGGGCCTGCAACGCATTGGGACCTGCGCCGGGCATGCCGACGAAGCCGAACGTGTTCTTGAGCAGATCGAGCACGACCGGAATGACCAGCGACCCGAAGATCACCCCGAACACCAGAGCGACTTGTTGCTTCCACGGGGTCGCGCCGACCAATTGCCCGGTCTTCAGGTCCTGAAGGTTATCGTTGGAGATCGTCGCGACCGAAAAGACGATGCCGGTGGTGAACAGGGCATAAGCGATCAACGCGCTGGCACGGTGCGGATCGGTCTGGTGCCCGAAAAAGGCGAGCAGGAGCAACGACGCTCCGACCGCGGCGAGGATGCCGACGCCCGATACGGGGCTGTTCGAGGCGCCGATCAGGCCGGCCATATAGCCGCACACCGACGCGATCACGACCGCGACCAGCGCGATGTAAATCACGGTGCCGCCGATCACGGGAACGGCGTGCTCGGCGACCGGGCCGCCGGCGGAAAAAGTCCATAACAGGAAGGCGATCAGCGGCAGCATCAACAGGATCGTGCCGCCGACGATCGAGATCGGCAGGTCGCGTTCGGTCAGTTCGAGCACTTCGCCCTGACCACGCGCCTCGGCCGCCGCCATCGCCGACCGGATGCCGCCGATGATCGGACCCAGAATCTTGAACAAGGTCCAGATCGCCGCGACGCCGATCGTGCCGGCACCGACGAAGCGGACCTTGTTGCGGAAGATGTCGGTGACGATCGCGTCGGTCGCGCCGGGAACATGCGCGCTGAGCCAGGGCACCAGCCCGACCCAGGCGATCAGCATGCCGAAAAACATCGCCGCGCCGACTGACAGGCCGACCAGATGGCCGACCCCGATCAGCGCCATCGAGAAGCTGGTCGAGACGCCGCTGACGCTCGGGCCGATACGAAAGTTCTTGGCGGCGTCCGCGGCAACGACCTTGAGCGTTGCCAGCAACTGGAAGACCGCGGAAACCAGCGAACTGATCACGATGATGCGCAGGCCCTTGGCGTTTTCTTCACCGCCATCGGTACTGGTGCCGACCTTGAGCACTTCGGCCGCCGCGACGCCTTCGGGATAGGGGAGGTCGGATCCCGTCACCAGCGCGCGCCGCAAGGGCACTTAGAACATCACGCCCATGATGCCGCCCGTCGCGCACACCGCGACCGTCGTCCAATAGGGAAAACCTTGCCACCAGCCGACCAGGATCAGGCCGGGTAGCACGAAGATGATCGCCGACAACGTCCCTGCCGCTGACGCGATCGTCTGGACGATGTTGTTCTCGACGATGTTGGAGCCCGGCAGCATTCGTAGGATCGCCATCGAGATCACCGCCGCCGGGATCGACGTGGCGAAGGTCAGGCCGACCTTCAGCCCCAGATAGACATTGGCCGCAGTGAACAGGATGGTGATGATGCCGCCCAGGATCACGCCGCGAATGGTCAACTCGGCGATCGGGCGGGTGGTGGCGGTGGTCATGCGCAAAACCCGGTTTAGTGTTCAAGGTGCCGGCGCGGCAGGACCGTCGTGCGTCGGACCGTGTGTCGCCGCGCTGAACGGAAAATCGCCCCGGTTGTCTGCCCGGAACGTGGCACATTATTGCGGGTCTAGGACAGAAGATTCTGCGTCCCGTTGCTCGCCCCAGGGCTTGCGTAGCCTTGCCGGAGCGGTCTGCCTCAACGCCTGCCAAGTTATACGCCTCCCCGGCGAAGGCCGGGGCCCAGTCGCAAGACGGTCTTGATGGCGGATGGTCGTCTCGAATTCGCCGAAGCTGGACCCTGGCCTTCGCCGGGGAAGCTTGAAGACGGAGCCGGCGCGGCGGCTAAACCCGTTCTGACAGCGAGGCCGTGGTGTAGTCGCTGTGCAGCGACCAGCCCAGCGAGGTGTAGAGCTCGCGGCCGGCGGGCGTGGCGCAAAGCATCGCGTCCTCCACACCCGACTGCCGCGCCTCTGCCGCCAGCGCGCGCATGATCGCACTGCCCAGGCCGCGGCGCTGATATCGATCGGCGGTGCGGACGCGGTCGAACACGATCAGGTCATCGACCGCCACGATGCGGCCGCGCGCGGCTTCTTCGCCGACAGCATCGATGATATGCGCAAGCGTGATGGAGTTGTCGTATGTGATGCGCAATTCGAATTCCGCTGAAAAGACTGCCGGCCGGTCAAGCATGACCGACAAAGGTGCGGTCATCATATAGCCGGGCGTGGCGATCTCCCAGCCATGCGGCAATAGCGGGCGGACAGCATGGGCCGGCGCGCAAACCTTGAGGTAAAGCAATGGACGGTCGATACTGGCGGCAAGCGGGCGGATCGCCTCGGCGTCGATCTGCGCGAAGATGTAGCGGCCGACCTGATCGGGCTGATCGACATGGATGTACAGCCCGCCGTCGCGCGCGACCGGCATCGCCGCGCCGCGCGAGATCGCCCATGCGTCCGCCCAGCGGGCGACCAGGTCGGGATCGGCAACGAGCATCGCTCAGCAGCGTCAGTCGGGCTTCGGGATCAGACCATATTCGACGTTGAGGTCGAGCAGACGGTGGCCATGGATCGACCTCGCTTCGATATCGACCACGACAACCAGGAAGATGTCGGGCCGGTCGGTTTCGATGATGATCTGATCGTAGCGACCGCGCGCATCCTGATAGACGCGGTCGACATCGTCGAACCGCTCCACACCCAGCGTTTTGGCATCGAGCGCGTCGACATAAGGCCAGATGTCGATGTCGAGATCGGCATCCTCGTCATCGGTGACGTCGAGCATCGGCTCTTCGAAGCATGCGGCGAACTCGGCCGCGCTCAATTCGCGCGGCGCGGTCAATCGAACCCATTCTCGAGGAAGCGTTCGGCATAGGCGCAGTGCATCGCGATGCCCTTGGCCATGACCGATTCCTCGATCGTCATCTTGGTGTTGTGGAGCGGTGGATTCTTGGCGGGCTCGGAACCTTCGGGCGCGACTCCGATAAACGCCATCGCGCCCGGTACTTCGCGCAATACATAGCTGAAATCCTCGCCACCCATGATCGGTGCCGGCATCGGTTGCCACTGGCCGGGCTCGAGGTCCTCGGAAATCTGCTTGAGCAGCGACACCGCGCGCGGATCGCACATCGTCACCGGATAGCCATCGTCGATCCGCACATCGGCAGTGCAGCCATGCGCGATGGCGATATTCTCGGCGATCCGCTTCAGGCCTTCGCGCGCTTTTTCGCGCGTCTTCTGGCTGAGGGTGCGCAGCGTACCGATCATCTGCACTTCGTCGGGGATGATGTTGTACGCGCTGCCCGCCTCGATCTTGGTGATCGACAGCACGGCGGGATCGGTCGCCGGAATCTGCCGCGCGATGAACACGGAAAGCGCGGTGACGATCTCCGCGGCGACCGGGATCGGGTCCATCGCGTCGTGCGGCATCGCGGCATGGCCGCCCGCGCCGCGGATGGTGAAGTTGAGCGCGTCGGTCGAGGCGAGCAGGGCACCCGGGCGCGTCTGGATCGCTCCGGCACGGGCGTTGGGATAGATGTGGAGCGCGAAGGCGCTGTCGGGGCGTTGCACATCAAGCAGCCCGTCCTCGATCATGAAGCGCGCGCCGTGATGGCCTTCCTCGCCCGGCTGGAACATGAAGACGACGGTGCCGGGCAGGCTGTCCTTGCGCGCGGAAAGGGCACGTGCGGCGCCCACCAGCATCGAGCAATGGCTGTCATGGCCGCAGGCATGCATCGCGTTGGGGACCTGGCTGGCGAAATCGAGCCCGGTCTCCTCGGGCATCGGCAGCGCGTCCATGTCGCCGCGCAACAGCACCGTGCGGCCATTGTCGCCGCCGCCGCGCAGGATCGCGATGAATCCGGTGGTCGAGGTCGATTCGTGGATTTCGAGCGGCAGGCCGTCGAGCGCGGCGCGCAGCTTCGCGGTCGTGCGCGGACATTGATTGCCGATTTCCGGGTCGGCATGGATCGCGCGTCGCAGTGCCACCACGTCGGCGAGTTCTGCCTCGCCGGCGGCGATCCAGTCGGTGGAGAAGTCATTCATGATGCGTCCTTCCGGTCTTTGCCTATCCTAGCGAGACCGCGGCTACAGGCAATGTGCTCCTGCCAAAGCAGGAGCCTTAGGAGCCAAAAGCTTCCCATCACCTTCTTGGGCTTCCGCAGGAGCATGGCCGGTCAAACGGCCGCAAGCGCCTCGCGCACGCGGCGACCGATATTGCTGGCGAGTCCCGGCATCGCTGCGAGGTCTTGCAGTTCGGGCAAGGTCGCGCCGCCGCGGTTGACGATCGTCACCAGCCGCGGAAACCCGAAGCCGGGATTGGGCCGCTCGGCGAGTACCACTTCGTCTCCCGGCGCGATCGGTCCTTCGCGCAGGACGCGATAATACCAGCCCGAATGCCCGGTTCTCACCATATGCTTGCCAAGCCTTGGCTCGCCCAGCGCGAGAGCGAGTTTGAAGCACGGCTGGCGAGGCTGGCAAACCTGCAACAGCGCATCCCCGATCGCATGCACGTCGCCGACGGCTAGATCGTCCTCGCTCATCCCTTCGACGGTCAAATTTTCGCCCATCGCCCCGGCGACGAAGCGAGGCGCGAGATCGGGAAAGGCGGCGGCCCAATCGAGATAGCGAGCGGAAGAATAGGCATAGACTGCCTTTTCCGGGCCGCCATGAACCGACAGATCGGCCTGATGATCGCCGTCGAGCCCGAGCGCGCCGGCCATGATCGCCCCATGCACCGTGCTCTTGATGAACGCGCTGGGCACGCGCTCGGGACCAAGCGGGGCAATGCGTCCGACCTGGATCGAGGCGATGCGCGCGGTCATCAGCTCATGTCGCCCATACAAAAACTCCCTCGTCCCGGCTGAGGACGAGGGAGGTTTAGCGGGAGAGCCCCAGGGCTGCCAAGTCAGGGCTGCTCGATCAGCTCCCCTTGAGCTTGATCGCGATATATTGGCTGCCCTGGCGCGCGCGGGTCATGTAGAGCAGTAGTGTCGTCTTGCCCGCCGTCTTCGCCGCGCGGATCTGTGCGTCGAACTCGGTCGGCGTGCGCACCGGCACCCGGTTGATCGACGAGATGATGTCGCCGCGCTGCAGGCCCTTGGCCGCCGCGTCGCTCGACATATCGACTCCGGTCACGACCACGCCGCTCACCTGGCCCGGATTGACGCCCAGCGTATTGGCGATCTGGGGAGTGAGCGCGGTCACCTGCACGCCGAGCAGGTTGACGCCGGCATGCAGTTCCGGCGCGCCGTTGCCGGGCGTGCCGTCGCCATCATCGTCGCCGTCATTGCCGCCGGTGATCGAATTGGCGAGTTCCTCTTCGCTTGGGCGGTTGCCGACGACCGCGGTCACCGTCATCGGCTTGCCGTCACGGATGACGCCAAGCTTGGCGGCGCCGCCTGGCGGGACGTTCGCGACCAGATAGGGAAGCGTCTGTTCGGGGTTCACTTCCTGGCCGTTGACAGAGACGATGACGTCGCCCTGCTTCAGCCCCGCTTTCTCTCCGGGCCCGCCCGGCTCGACGCGGTTGACCAGCTCGCCGCGATCCTTGGGCAGGCCGAGCGTACCGGCGATATCCTCGTCAATCGGCTGGCGGCCGATGCCGAGATAGCCGCGCTGCACCTTGCCGCCCTTGATCATCGTGTCGATGATCGGCTTGGCCGAGGCGGCGGGAATGGCGAAGCCGATGCCCACCGACCCCTCCGACGGCGAATAGATTTGCGAGTTGATGCCGATCACGTTGCCGTTCAGGTCGAACATCGGGCCGCCCGAATTGCCCTTGTTGATCGCCGCGTCGGTCTGGATGAAGCGGTCATAGGCGCCGCCCTGGCCAGTGACGCGGTTGAGCGCCGAGACGATGCCCGCGGTGACGGTGCCGCCCAGGCCGAACGGCTCGCCGATCGCGATCACCCAGTCGCCGACCCGCGCCTTGGTCGAATCGCCGAATTTCACGTACGGAAGATTGGTCGCATCGACCTTGAGCACTGCGAGGTCGGAGGCGGTGTCGCTGCCGATCACTTTCGCCACATATTCCTTGCGGTTGAACAAGGTGACGGTGATCGATTCGATCTTGCCCTTGGCCGCAGCGGTGATGACGTGGGCGTTGGTGACGATATAGCCGTCGGGCGAGACGATGAAGCCCGATCCCAGGCTCTGCCCCTCGCGCGTTATCGGCTGGCCGTCATCCTGACCCTGCTGACCGAGCAGCCCCCCGAACAAGTCACCGAACGGATTGCCGCCCGACGAGACCTGCACCTTCTGCTTGGTGGAGATATTGACCACGGCGGGTTGCAGCTTGGCGACCATGTCGGCGAAGCTCATCGGCGCGCCGGCCTTGGGCGCAGCGGCGGAGATGGTGCCCGGCTCGTTCTGCGCGTTCTGCGCATAGGAAGGCGACAACACGGTCGTAGCGGCGCCCCCGAGCAGCAGGGCGGTAGTAATGGCGTAGGCGTAGCGCACTTGGGTGAATCCTCTTCGTCTCGATATGCCCCAGTTGGACTGTTCTTGCCCTTCGGAGCCTGAACGGCGATTGAATATGAACGAACTGCAAGGAACGTGATTGGTCAAACCCGCCACGCCGCTATCGGTTCAGTGCGTCATTTCCCGTTGCCTTCGAACTGCTTCAGGTACGAATTGTCGGGCGTCAGGATCAGGTTGGTCGATCCCGGCGGCAGCTTGCCGTTGGAATCGGGCCCGAACGTGGCTCGATAGGACTGCATCGCGCGATAGAAGTCGTAGAAAGCGGGGTCCTTGTTGAACGCTTCGGCGTAGATCTTCGCCGCCTGCGCGTCGGCCTGGGCGCGGATGATCGCCGCATCGCGCTGACCTTCCGAACGGATCGTCTGCGCCTGTTGTTCGCGGGTGTTCTTCATCCGATCGAGCGCCGATTGCAGCGGCGATCCTTCCGGATAGTCGGCATGCTTGATGCGGACATCGATGATCTGAACGCCGTAATTGCGGGCGTAGCGCTGCAGCGCGATCTGAATATTGTCCATCAGCTGGCCGCGTTCAGGGCTTAGCAGCGCGTCAAAATCGACCTTGCCGAGTTCGGAGCGGAGTGCCGACGCGAACAACGGCGTCAGCTGCGCGCGGACGCGATCCTCGGTCCCCGAGGTCAGGCCCATCGATTGGACGAGGCGCAGCGGATCGACGATCCGGAAGCGCGCGAAGGCGTCCACCTCGAGCCGCTGCTGGTCGGTCGACAGTACCGGCTGGTTGTCGAGATCGAGGTCGAGCACGCGCTTGTCGATCCAGATCAGACGATCGACCATCGGAATGCGCGCCATCAGCCCCGCACCGGTTTGGCCGAGCGCTTCGCCGGGTTTCCAGCGATTGACCGTGCCGATCGGCTTTTCGAACCGGACGACGACGACCTGCTTGGTTTCCGGAACGATCGCGACCGTGCTGGCCAGCAGGATTACCGCGAGCAAGGCGAGGACGCCGAGCGTGATCGGGTTGCGCAACCAAGTCATCAGCGTGCCTCCGCTTGCGGGGCGTCGGGCAGTTTCCGGACTCCTCCCGGTATCGGCAGGAACGGCGCGATGTTGCGCGGCTCGATGATCGTCTTGTCGTTCTTCGACAGGATCGCTTCCATCGTCTCGTAATACATGCGGCGGCGCGTCACTTCGGGGGCGAGCTTATATTGCTCGTAAACGCTGTCGAACGCCGCGGCCTGGCCCTGGGCGATGGCCACAACCTGCAGCGCATAACCGCGCGCCTGGGTGATGTTCGACTGCCGTTCGTTCTGCGCGGCGGTAACGTTCTTGAAGGCGTCGTTCACTTGCGCCGGCGCGGCGGCGTTATTGAGCGCGACGTTCACGATGCGGATGCCCGACTGATAATCGTCGAGAATCTGCTGCATGGTGAGCGCGACCTGAGTCTGGATCGGCAGCTTGCCCGCACCCAGCACATCGTCGAGCGTGGAATTGGCGATCGCCGCGCGCACCGCGGTTTCCGCAGTGGCCTTGACCGCCTCATCGGGCTTGTCGAGCTCGAACACATATTTCTGCGGGTCGATGATGTTCCACTGCACCGAATAGCTGAGGTCGACCAGATTGCCGTCGCGAGTCAGCACCAGATTGGGCGCGCCACCGCCATTGTCGGTATCGGGGAACTGGAAAGTTTGGATGCCAGTGACGTTGATCGTCCTGACCGAGGCGATCGGGGCGGGCAGCGTCCAGTTATAGCCTGGGCCGATCGTGCCCGAATAGCGACCGAAATAGGTCACCACGCCGCGCTCCTGCGGCCCGATCACGTGCAGGCTGGTGAACGCGATCCACAACACGACCAGCAGGCCGACGCCCGCCAGCCACAAGGATCGCCCATTGCCGCCGCCGGGGAGGCGGAAATTACCGCCGCCACCACCGCCGCCGCCACGGGCGCGCTTCAACAGATCTTCGATACCGCTGCCCGCACGTGGGCCGCGCGGGCGCGAGCCCGGTGCTTGCGCCCAGGGGTTGCGCGGACCGGCGTCGTTGCCGCCATTGCCATCGCCGCTCCCGCCATCGGAATCGCTGCCGCCGCCACCGCCCCCCCAGGGGCTTTTCGGCTTGTCGGACATGGTTTCGGAAAGGCGGCGCCGCCACGGCAAGGCAATCGTCATATCGGTCTTTATAGGTGCCGCTGCGCGGAAAAACAGTGGCAAGCGGCGGTTGCGGCCCTATCTGGCGCCCATGGACGAAAAGATGGGGCTGGCGGCACGCGTCGCAGAAGTGGCGGGCGACCGCGCAACAGTGAGGCTGGAGGGCGGTCGCGCGAGCGTGATCCTCGATGTGACCGGGCTGGATGTGGACGCGCGCGATGCGCTGGAGGCGGCGGTTCGCGCCGCTGTTCTGGCCGGCCCAGAGGCGCAGGACGTGCGCATCGCGATGACCAGCGAACGGATCGGCCGCAAGCTGATCGCGGTCGCGAGCGGCAAGGGCGGAGTCGGCAAATCGACCGTCGCCGCCAATCTGGCGATCGCGCTGGCCAGGGCTGGGCGCAAGGTCGGCCTGGTCGACGCGGATATCTATGGCCCCTCGCAGCCGACCCTGATGGGGGTGGAGGGAATCAAGCCCCAGGCGCGTGAGAAGACGATGATTCCGGTGCCGACCGCGTTCGGCGTGCCGATCCTGTCGATGGGCCAGTTGGTCGCGCCCGGTCAGGCCATCGCCTGGCGCGGTCCGATGGCGGCGAGCGCGCTGGGGCAATTGATCGAGGGCGATTGGGGCGCCGCCGACACCCTGGTCGTCGACATGCCGCCGGGCACCGGCGACGTGCAGCTGACGATGATCCAGAAATACAAGCCGGCGGGCGTGGTGATCGTCTCGACCCCGCAGGACCTGGCGCTGATCGATGCGCGCCGCGCCGCCGATTTGTTCGGCAAGGCCGGCGTGCCGGTGATCGGGGTGATCGAGAATATGGCGGGCTATCGCTGTCCGCATTGCGGCGAATATTCCGATCCGTTCGGGCAGGGCGGCGCGGAGGCCGCGGCGACAGAGATGGGGGTTCCGTTCCTCGGGCGTGTGCCGCTGGAAATGGCGATTCGGATTGCGTCGGACGGGGGAACGCCGCCGGCTGCCGGGAACGGGCCGGAGGGTGCCGCGTTCGGAGAAATAGCCGGGAAAGTGAATGACTGGCTTTCTGCCGGTCGTTAGCCGAGCGGATCTGGGAGATGGACATGCCGCTCAGCGCTGACCAGGATATTCGCGAGTTGCTGACCAACGCCCGCACAATAGCAATGATTGGCGCATCGGATCGCCCCGATCGACCGAGCTATGGCGTGATGGCGATGCTGCAACGCCACGGCTATCGCGTCATCCCGGTCAATCCGCAGATCACCGGCGAGCACGTCCATGGCGAATATGTGTTTCACGACCTCGCCCAGATCGGCGTGCCGATCGACATCGTCGACATCTTTCGCCGGCCGCAGGCGGCAGGGGAGGCGGTCGACGAAGCGATCGCCTCGGGCGCCAAAGCGGTATGGATGCAGTTGGGCGTTATCAACGAGGACGCCGCGGCGCGTGCCGAAGCGGCTGGGCTGAAGGTGGTGATGGATCGCTGTCCGGCGATCGAAATTCCCCGGCTGGGCGTGCCGCGCATCGCCGCCTGACGCGAAACCGCCGCAATCGCGGGTCATTACGGACTCGCGCGGAGCATCGGCGGAGTCGGATCGTGCTGTGGTGGCTGGTGATGATGCAGGCGGCCCCGCAACTCGATACGGCGATGGATCGCTACCGCACCGCGACTCGCGCGACGATCGACTGCCATGACAATCAGCCTGACGATATCGTCATTTGTGGGCGGCGCGAGGCTGATCGTTATCGCGCGCCGTTGACGGTGATCGATCCCGACGACCCCAGGCATGAAGGCGTGCCGGCCGAGCGGGAGCGGATGCTCGCCAGGACCAATAACTGCCAGGAAAAGTCGACCTTTCTCGTCGGTTGCGGCGCGGCTGGAGTGTCGGTCAGCACGCGATCCGGCGTGTCGCTGATGGGTGAGCGACCGATCGCCCCGTAATTGCGGCGAATTGCGACGAAAAATCGGCCGGTTCGGTCGTACCATCTGGCGCCGCGAAACGTCTTGTGGCCTCATGTGTTCGCGTTTGGGGTGCTCGAGACAGAGGTCGGTCCGATGCTCACGCCGTTGGTGTTCGTGATGTTGGGTGCTGCGGCGCACAGCCCGCCGTTGAAGCTGAATTTTACGCTCAAGCCCCAGGCGCCGCCGTCGCGATGCGTAGGCCTATGCGCCGATCGGTACCGCCTGCCGGCATCCAGCGAGGACACACAATCGCTCAAGGATCGCGCGCTCGCCGACGACGGTCGCAAGTGCGACGTGATCGGTGCGATGCGCTGCCTCAGCAAGCGCCGCACCTTGCTGCGGTCGGATCAGAATCCGATCGACACGTTGCGGGCGAGTTTCATGCCGCATTGACGCCGGGTTCGAGCGGTACATTGTTCGCGGGAGGGTCTTCATGCCCGGATTGTTATTGTCTTTGGCCTTGCAGGCCGCCGTGGCGCCCGCCGCCGCGCCACCTCGGACGCCCGCCGCCGACACGCCGGAAAGATTCTCGATCCTGGTCCCGGTGGCCAGCGAACCATGCGTCCGCCGCGTCGATGGCAAGGACATCGTGGTGTGCGGCAATCCGCTGCCCTCGCAAACATTACCCTATCCCGAGGAAATACCGCCTGACGGGCCGGTGCCGTCCAATCCCTATAGGAACGGTGCCGGCGCGCTCGCCGCGGAAAGCACACCTTGTCCGATCAGCCGGAACTGCGTCGTCGGATTCGGACCGCCGCTCATGCCGATGATCAAGGGCGCGGCGGACCTTGCCAAAAAAGCATTCGCGAAAAAGCCCGACAAGACCGGCCGCATCGCGATCCCGCTCGACGATACGCCGCCGTCGACCGAGGGCAAGTTGCTGCCCTGAGAGAAACAGCTTCCGGGACGGATCAGCCGAGGATGTGCATCCAGAGCGGCTCGCCGGCCAGGCTTTGCGACCCGCGCAGCTTTTCGAGCGCCTGGGCCACCGCACGTTCGGGTCCTTCGTGCGTGACGATCGCGACGAGCACGCTGCCGTCGGCGCTGACGCCGCGCTGCATCAGGCTTTCGATCGAGACCCCGGCGTCGCGCATCGCCGCGGCGATCTCTGCCAGCACGCCGACGCGGTCGGCGACCATGAAGCGCAGATAGGCGCGGCCGCGGCGCTCGCCACTATCGGCGGCGGGGAGCGCGGTCAGCTGAGCGGCGGGCATCGCATAAGGCGGCCCGAATTCGTCGCGGGCGATGTCGATCAGGTCGGCGACCACGGCCGACGCGGTCGGGCCATCGCCCGCGCCGGCCCCCTGGAACAGCAGCCGTCCGACGAAATTGCCTTCCGCGACGACCGCGTTGAGCGCGCCGGTGACATGCGCGAGCGGATGGCTGAGCGGAATGAGGTGCGGGTGAACGCGCTGGAACAGCCCTTTCGACCCGGCTTCGGCGATGCCGACCAAACGAATGCGGTAACCCAGGGTCGCGGCCTCGGCGATATCGGCGGCCAGAACGTGACGGATCCCGCCGGTTGCGACGTCGTCGAAAGCGGGGCGCGTGCCGAACGCCAGGCTCGCGAGGATCGACAGCTTGTGCGACGCGTCGACGCCGTCGATGTCGAAACTGGGATCGGCTTCCGCGAAACCCAGCGCTTGGGCCTCGGCCAGGACGTCGGCGAAGTCGCGTCCTTCGGCTTCCATCTTGGTCAGGATGAAATTGCAGGTGCCGTTGAGGATGCCGTAGACCCGGCTGATCTCGTTTGCCGCGGCGCCTTCGCGCAGGCCCTTGATGACCGGAACACCGCCGGCGACCGCTGCCTCGAACTTGAGTGCCGCATTGGCTGCCTCGGCCGCCTCGGCGAGTTCGAGCCCGTGATGGGCCATCATCGCCTTGTTGGCAGTGACGAGTCCCTTGCCGCCCGCCAGCGTGGCGCGCGCCAATGTCAGTGCCGGGCCGTCCGATCCGCCGATCAGCTCTACCACCACATCGGCGTCGTCGCGATGTGCCAGCGCCGCGGTGTCATCGACCCAATCGAACCGGGCGATGTCGACGCCGCGGTCCTTGGCGCGATCTCGGGCGGACACGGCAACGATCTCGATCGGCCGGCCCGCGCGCCGGGCGATGAGCTCGCCATTGACGTCAAGGAGTTTGATCACGCCGGCACCGACGGTGCCAAGGCCTGCGAGCGCAACGCGGAGCGGGGAAGTCGAAGTCATCGCTGTCCCGCGTAGAGGAACATTACCGCCCGCCGCAAGCATTCGCGGCGGATTGGATCGGTCGAAAAAGTTGCGGACGCTTTAGATGTGCGTTCCGGCGATGCCGAGCGCGTTGGCCAAAGCGGCGCGGCGCAGCACCACGCTGGACGGGCCGGGCACGCGCGATCCGGCCAGGCAACCGGCGAATACGGGGTCCAGCCGCCGCGCGGCGGCGAGCGACAAATCGGAGCCAAGGGGAGCGCGGACAAAGGTCAGTGCGGTGTTACGGTCGCGCTGGACCACGCAACGCCCCACCGTCGACCACAAGCGCAGCAGGCCGGAAGGGTTCGGCACTGTCCGCTCGACACGCGTGACGTCGTCGCGTTCGCCGGCGAACAGGTCGACAGCCGGTCGTGCAATCGCCTGCGGTACCAGCCACGCTGCGCTGGCCAGCAGACCTGCCGCCACGATAAAACGCCGCATCGCCCCCATGCCCCTCATTTGAATTATTGCGCTAGTCCGACGCCCAGCGCGTCGGCAAGCGCCGCGCGACGAAGCGCCTTGTCGTTCGGATCGGTGATGCCGCTACCCGCCAGGCAGCGAGCGAACGCCGGCTCGAGCCGAGCCCGGGCGAGACTGGCCCCGCGACCTCCGCCGACCCACGTCAAACTCGCTTCGCGGTCCTCTGCGCTGACGCACTGGCCCACCGCATTCCATCGCACCATCTGTGCGATTTGCTTCTGATTGGGCGGGGGCATGTAGCGAAGGCTCGTTTCTGCACCGCTCCGAAACGCTCCTTGCCCAGTATAACTGGTATAGGGTGCCTGGAAGCCGGATTGGTTGCGTTGTGCTCGTTGAGCATGAGCCATGGGAATGGCAGTCAGTGCGGCGACAAGCGCGCCGACAATCAAGGTTTCGCGATACACGACACTTTCCCTTGCTGAACTTCCTCTTACTGCGGAACGGATACTAGCACGAAACGATCAGGCTTTCACGAGGCCAATTTCGACGAGCCGCTCGTGCAGATAATCGTGCGCGGTGATCGGCGCCGGATAGCGGTTCGGATTGTCCGCGCTGATGCAGCTCGGCAGCGTCTCGATCAGGAATTCCGGATTGGGATGGAGGAAGAACGGCATCGAATAGCGCGAAAAGCCGCGGCGTTCGGGCGGCGGGTTGACGACGCGGTGCGTGGTCGACGGCAGGACATTGTTGGTCAGCCGCTGCAGCATGTCGCCGACATTGACCACCATCGCGCCTTCGGGCGGCCGGATCGCCAGCCACTTGCCGTCGCGGTCGAGCAGTTCGAGCCCGGCTTCCTCGGCGCCGAGCAGCAAGGTGATCAGGTTGATGTCCTCATGCGCGCCGGCGCGCACGCCCTCGGCATCGGCCGGGATCGGCGGATAATGGAGCAGCCGCAGGATCGAATTGCCGTGGTCGACCACCGTGTCGAAATAATCAGGCGACAGCTTGAGGTGGCGCGCGATCGCCGAGAGCAGGCGCAAGCCCGCGCGGTCGAACGCGTTCCACAAATCGGTCAGCGCTTCCTGAAAATCGCCCGGACGCGAGGGCCAGACATTGGGCATCATCGTCGAGGCGGCGGGATGGCCCTCTGGCAAATCGCGCCCGACATGCCAGAATTCCTTCAGATCGACATGCTTGGCGTCCTTGGCGATCTCGGTCTTGAACGGCGTATAGCCGCGCTGGCCGCCCCAGGCCTTGTCGTAATAGCCGCGCTTTTCGTCCTCGGGCAGCCCGAAGAATTCCTCGGTCAAGCGCCAGGCGCGCTGGATCAGCGGCAGCGAAATGCCGTGGTCGGCAACGATTGCGAACCCGAAGCGTTCGAACGACCCGCCGAACGCCGCGGCAAAGGCGGCGGGATCGCGCGCTTCGTCGGCGAGGCTGAGGGCGGGGACCTGGGCGGAGGGGGTGTCTAGCATTTTTATCGTCCGGGATCTCGAAAGCGGCGATGATAGACCTTCACAGCCTGCCCGTCACCCCAGCGCAAGCTGGGGTCTCAAGCGATTTAGCGGACGCTTGCGGCACGAGACCAGCATCGGGTCGGATCGTCCCCCGGACGATCCTTGAGCATGCGGGGCATGCTCAACCCGATACTCTTGCGCTGGGGTGACGAGGATCACCCACCCATGTCGATCGTGCCGCTCGACTTGGTCGCGCCCTGATCGTTCAACTTGAGCGCGAAGGGCTTGCCGTCGTCGGTCTTGCCGGTCAGGCCGGTGCCGTCGGCCGAAAGGGTGAAGCCGGCTTTGCCCAGCCGTTCCTTGAGCCAGTCGCGCACCGTCGCGGCGGTGGCCGGGCTGGTGAAGGCGACGCGGACCTTGCCGGTATCCTTGCCATCATCGCCGCCATTGACGTTGATCGAGCTGATCGTCGAGCCGGGATAGAGGTGTACCCCGTTCATCTCGAAATTACTCGCGTCGACCGAGAATTTGGGCAGTTTCAGATCGGCCTTGAAGCCGTTGGCGTCGATCTTGAGGTTGCCCGAACTGTCGATCCCGCCGGAGACGGCCCGGTCCGAGCTGTTGCCGCTGAAGCTGATCGAGGTGCTGTTGCCGTCATACTCGCCACAAGCGGCGAGCGCCAGCGCGGCGGCGGCGAGAGATATCAGACGAAGCATGGCGGGCTCCCATAGTGCATTATGCTAATAATACACTGGGGCGCCCGCCACGGCAAGAAGGATCGGCGCGTCAGCCGTTCATCAATTTGTCCATCGTCTTCTGATGGAGCCAGATGTTCATCGTCGCGGTGTCGCTCTGATCACCGGTATAGCCGAGTTCGGTCGCGAGCTGCTTGCGTGCGTCCAGGCTCGAATCCTGGCCGATCGCTTTCATCAGGTCGACGATCGATTCCTTGTAATTGAGCGGCTCGCCCCGCGCTTCGGCATGCTTTTCGAGCACCG